>CEPY01028404.1_pt1 | contig 17292 bp, 24 predicted proteins | sample 530421 | NCBI WGS metagenome assembly CEPY01 (sample SAMEA2620065, study PRJEB7988) | marine metagenome | biome: marine biome (ENVO:00000447); feature: surface water layer (ENVO:00002042); material: "saline water (ENVO:00002010), including plankton (ENVO:xxxxxxxx)" | depth 5 m
ATTCTTCCGTATAAATTTGTGTCTTCTTTCATCAAGTCCCACCAACTAAAAAATCTATAAAGCTTTAAACCGCTCATACTAATATCTGTATTATTTACAAACATGGACAAAGCGGGTTGACCTCCGCTCATAAATGCAACTTTATGATCTCCTACGCTTCTTGGTATTCTCATGCCTGCTGTTCCGCTATTCAAATAACCTCCATTAGCAGTAGATTTACCATAGTTTAAAATTAAAAATCTCTCATTATTTTCAGGTGAAAAGGAATGAACTGTATATTCAAACTGATACTTCTCGCCTGTTTTTCTAAAAACATCTAAACCTGTTGTACCTGTTCCGCTATCCTTTGCTATTTTAGCTTTATTCATATAAGCGTGAGGGGGATTTTCGTCATTTGAAGCGTCTACTACTATTCTTTTAGGTGTAGTTGTATGATCTATTGTAACACCTGCATTTGTAGAAGAACCATCAGTTGTCCAACCTGTACCTTTATGAGCTACTGATACATCTGATCTTAATATACCTGTTCCTGCATTACTTACTTTTGTGTTTCTAAAAGTTCCATTAATATTTATTTCTTCATAAGGAAAAGCTGTTTTGTAATCTTTGTTTGTGTGAATAGAAGTTAATTTATTAGCAGTAGTTGTAGTGTAAGTATGACCATCTATTGTAACAGTAGACCTATTTTGCGAAGGATTACCATTAGCTAATTGAGGATTCCAATTACCATAACCTTCTCCTGTAGTATATAACTCCGATCTTGAAGTAAATACAACTTCTCCATTATCAACTAAACCTCCAACAAAAGTTCGATTGCCTTCGCTGTCATGGTTAGTTGTTTCAATGTTATCTTTACTAATAGTAGGCATTGTTAAAGAAACCATATCAGGAATACTTGTCCATGTACTATTATCTACAGAAACTTCTAAACTATATTTATTACCAAATCTTATCATAACTACCTCTTTCTAAATAATAATAAACTAGCTCCACCTAGTAAGATTAAACCTACTGCTTGTGGTTCGGGTATAACCGAAAGCTCATTATTACTATAAATTTTAAAATCTACTGTTCCTGTTTGTTCAGGATCATAACTCGTTACCATTGCTATCAAATGATTATCGAATGTAACATCTTCAAGATAAAAATACAAACCTTCATTCACACTATAGTTGCCATCGTCATCTTCATCATAAAGAACGTAAGATTGATTTAAACTATTTATTCCATTGAAAGAATTATTTTCTAATATATATAAGTATAAATAAGGATCATCATAGTCGCCTAAATTTGCGTCATAGTTTTCAAAAGTTACAATAGTGTTCAACTCTGATTGAATCTCAAAAATATCGTAATAGAATGTTTCATTATCTTGTATAAAATAATTATCTTCTCCAAGAACAGCAGTATAATCATAAATATAATCAGCCCTTGTTAAACTAGCTATTAATAAAACAATAATTAATCCTGCTAACGCTAAATATTCTTGTAATCTCATTTTTTAAACCAATCTATTATTTTTTTTGCTTTGCTGTTTTTTGGCATGAACATACTAATCGTTGCAATTAGTCCTCCTAAACCGATTAGAACGCCTATTATATGCTCTTTTATATGTTCATATATGATTTCTATATGCACTATGTCATGCTCCTACTACGTTCACTTATGGAGGTTACACTACCATCACTATCCGTATTATTCGGATTAGGAGGTTGCACTGATTTTCTAAATTGTTCTTCTATCGCTTTTTCTTCATCTGTTTTATTCTTTTCTTCAATGGCTTGTTTCCTAGCTTCACCAACTTTAATACCTAATACAGAATCTACTTTTGGAATATCTTGTCCGTATTTACTATGACCTTCAGGTATTGTGTCTTTTATTGTTCCTGTTTCTAATAATTCTTGTATCATTGGTGTAGCTTTTTCTATTACATGGTTTGAATGGTCATGTATATGCTCAACTTGAAAAGCTCCTGCTGATCCTACTGCTATTAAACCGCTTGCTCCTAAAGAACTTGCTTGTGTTTGTATAGATTGTATAACAGCCTGAACTCCTGATTGAGTAGCTTGAGAAGTAACTTCTGATCCAATAGAATCAGCTACTTTATCGAACTTAACCTTTTTTTTAGGTTTAGATTCGTAAATATCAGAAGAAGAGTCATTTTCTTCATAAATGACGCCCTTAATCGTTACTTTTCTGCCTTTATCTGCCATTTTTAAAAACACCCTGCCCTTTCGGGCAGAGCCCTTGTGTTAATTAACTATATGTAATATCACCTGTTACTTTAATAGTAATAGTAGCTGATAATACTCCATCGATAGGAGCTGACGTTTCAAAAGAAGTTACAACTCCTCTAAATACGTCTGCACTAGAATCAGAATATATAATTTTGAATTTAGTTGTATTTGCTACAGGATCGTCATTAGGAGTTTCTGCTAAATCTCTTAATGCAATATGCTTTTTATTGCTTGCATCGTCTTTATCAGGATCTAAATTAACTGTAACAGACATTTCACCGAAATCTACTAAACCGCCTACATAAGTTCTAATTCCACCTGAATTATGATGAGTAGTTTCTATAGTGTCTTTACTAATACTTGGAGGAGTAATATCTGTAACCTCGCCTACTGAATTGAAAGTTGAATCATCAGTAGATACTTGGAAAATAACTCCATAACCTTTTGTTGCCATAATCTTACCTCTTTCTTATTTGAATATGTATTTAAAAACTAGATCAACTGATCTAATATAAGTTTCGCCTTCATCATCAAACTCGTCAAACTCATTGTCGCAAGTACAATAAGCTAGACTAGTATTGGTTGTTAAATCGAATGATTGTCCTACGAAAGCGTTTTTTAATTTTTCTACCCTATCGTCTAATATCGATAAAGTTTTACAATAAAAGTCAAACTGAAACCTTGCGTCACCTGTGGTATATGAACCTCCGTGAATCACATCAGTATTATTATCTATCATGCTAATTATTACATAAGGATCACTAGCACCCTGCGGAGCTTGACTAGGATAATAATTATTATCGCTCTCAAGAGAACTTCCTTTTATGTAACTACACATAGCTTTAAATATTGATTCGGTTGCCATCAGTTTAATTTTCTCATTTTTTTACGCATTGCTTTTCTTGCTCTATATCTATGCAGTCTTGATACTTGTTCAAAGCTATCCATTACAGAATTAATAACTGCACGTTTAGCTCTAGGACTACCTTCCTCAAAACTTTTTTTCATAAATGGTCTATGTCTTGTTCCTCTTGCATCTCTATTATATTCATTAAAATAAACATAAACACCTGGATCGTTCTTTTCCCTTTTATATTTTGCACCAACTATTGAAGTAGTATTCCCACTTGCTCTATATTTTCTAACTCTTTGACTAATTGATTTTTTTAATTTTCCTGTATCAACAGGTGCGTTTTGTTGCATTTTTTTAATTATTTCTTTTCCACCTGCTCTTACTGCTCTGTTTGGTGCTAAACGAGAAACGTCTTTAGAAATTTTATGAAGCTTAGCGAACATTTCTTCGATTGCTTCTTTTGGGAAATCAACATTAGCGTAGTTATATACGTTTTTTCTATGCGTGTTTTTTATACCTGAAATGGAAGAGTACATTATATAACCTCCCGACAATGTAAAATAGTTTGATCGAATCTACGCTGATGGGTAATTGACTCAATATCAAAATCTCTACTATCCCAAGTAAGTTTCTGATTTATTTTAATATCAGTAGCGAATCTTAATCTAAAGTCAAATTTTTGATAACCAACCTGTTTGCCATTAGCATTAACTTCTTCGCCTTGTTTTGTTATAACTTGAGCGTAATAATAACTAGGACTGTTGTCAGACAAAATAGGTTCACCAAAATCACCTCTTGTTTCTGATAGTGATTTTATAGCTATTCTTTCGTCTAATTTTCCTACGTTTCTCATCTAACCTGCGAACTTCCAAAATAAAATCCTACTAATGCCAACATAGTCTGTCTAACTTCAGGCAATAAAACATAACCATTCAACTCAATCCAACCATTGCCTTTAGAAAAAGTGTTACCGAATAAAAAATTAATTAAACCGCTACTTTTACTAGCCTCGATCGTTATAGGCTCATTGAAGAATGCCATGATGAAAGGTGCAAAGATAACCGCAAAAAGCGTGCATAGAGCGATTGTGCGTCTTACAACCTGACCTGCAACCCCATCTCTTTTTGAAGCTCTGTCTGCACTATCATCTGCAACTTCTTGTTTTTTTAACATAGACTCAAGTTGCCTAGATTGTGCTTGTGCCTGTGCAGAAATAAGTTTCATTACAAAACCTGCTACACTGCCACCTAACATTGCTATTATTTCCGTTGGCATTATTTATTTTTCCAACCTTTCCAAATATTATAAAGAGCATTTAGTCCTACTAAAATACCTATGCAAGAAGCTATAATAGAAGCTACATAACTCACTTCCTGCAAACCCCAAGAAGCAACTGCCGAAGTTCCTGAAATGCCTGCTTTAATTACTGTGTCATTTACCAAATTAGTCATTATGTACCGCCAAAATCATTTCCGTAGTAGGAACAGAAGTGTCAGGTATCCTGTATAATATTGGTGTACCTATAAAACTAAATGTATCTACTAGGTTATTTTCTGTTATTTTTATGTTAAAGTTAAACGTATGTTGATATTTTTTGTCCCCTAAAATATCTATTAAATCTTCCATTGTTGGTTCAACGCCTCCCTCTACTGTAAACTGCATGTAGACTTCAGTAGGAGTAGGCATTGTGTTCAATGTGTCACCATTAAAAGTAATACCTATATCTATACAATTATCTATTCTTGAAACTGTTTTAGGATTTCGATTATAGGTTACTTCTATTTTTTTCACTATACACTCCGTATTTTATATTGATTAAATATGAAATCTACAGAGCGTGGAACTTTTTGAATTGTTCCTGTTGTTAAAATTGGCTCTCTAATATCGTAATAATGAGATATTAAAAGTAATATTGCTTGTTTTAATGGTTTAGGAATGATTGCACTCGTATAACCTGCTTTGAAAGTTATTTGAACAGGTGCCATTCTTTCTCTTGATAATGTTTTCTTTCCAAACTCATCATTAAAAAATAATAATGCAGAATCATTCATATCTGAATTTAAAACATACTCATTGCTTGGAATGGTTTGTAAATTATCTGATAGATCATAGTATTTTACACTTTCCAAAGAAATAATAGGAGGATTAGGTATTCTATAAGATTTTTGATACAATGGAAAACAATCATAAGAAGCAACTATTGTAGCCTCGTCTCCTAATACTCTACGGGTAGATATTTCTGCACTTTGCCTAGCAACTGTAATTAAATCTGTAATATAGCTATCGTCATCTGAATGATTAACTCTCAAATGAGCTTTAGCTTCAGTTACAGTTACAGGTTCTGTAGCAATATCTGTTGTTCTTTGTATATGTAATGGCTCTACTATCATAATTTTAAAAAACACCCTGCCCGAAGACAGGGTTTTGTTAATTTCTACTTATGCAGATTTAAATAATACTCCGCTGTAGTCAGTACCTGTTCCTGCGTCACCGCCATTATTACCTGCACGCAATCCATAAATATGAGTTAGTGTAGTGTAAATATCGAACGTTCCTGCTTCTTGATATGTAATACCCATCATGCTCATTCCTGAAGAAGGATCAGAAACGATTGTAGAACTAGCGATTGCAGGAGCATTTGCTCTGCTTGCTTGCTCATTGAAGTCCTGTGGTACACGCCCTGCAATATTGATTGCTGACTTGTCGCCAAAGAATCCAACAATGCTTGCTCCGTTATCGTCAGTATTAGGATACTCATAAATCGCTTCAAATCCTGCGATATTATTTAAAATTCCAAGCCCTGAACCGCCTGAAAGTTGTCCATAATAATCATTAGAAGCAATGTTTTCGTCTTTTAATAAGTCAGTCATTACTGCACTGCTTACAATACCATAACGACCATTGATTGAAGCACCTTTTTCGTTCAATCTTTGTCGAACTGCTAACAAATCTCCTAACGCAAATACTGATCCTGCTTTTGTTACGCCTTCAGAGAAGTTTCCTGCTGAACATAAGTTCCACACGTTTGCCATTAAGTCTTTACCTAATGCGAATGATAATTCGCCAACCATTTCGCCATAAAGATTACGACGAGTAGAAATTAGGTCAGCATAGTCCATTTTTACAGGAACGTGTTTATGCTGATCTAGTGTAATTGCTAGGTCTTTTGTTAATGAGCCAACTGATTGAGCTTCTTCAGAACCATTTCCTTGTTTAGAATAATTACCTTCGAAGTTCGCTACTGTTGGTGCTGACAAGATACGAGCAATTATTGATTGCCCTTTTCTTGCTGTTTCGCTAGAAAAATCAGTAGAGAACTGTCCAATGACAGGAAACTGAGTCTTATAGCTTTCTAATACATCTGTCAATAACTCATCAACACTTAAAGTGTTGCTTGTGTTACCTTCTGCTGTTACATTTGCCATTTTTATTACTCTCTTTCTATTTGAATCTCAACTTAGAGATTTTATTTGATATACTAAATTTTTCTTGAGGAGTTGTAGCGTTAGCTAATTTTTCTCTTAAGCTATCTACTGTTTCCTCAACTTCTGAAGAACTATCTACAATTTTCTTTGTAGCAGGTTTGCTTGCTAAAATATCTAATACTTGATCTTTGAAATCAGCAACAGATACATCTCCTGCTAATGCTTTGATAACTGCTTCATTGGAAATGCTATATTTTTCTGAAAGAGCCATAATTCCTGCTTTTCTTTCAATTTCTAAAGCTAGCACTTCTTCTGCGTCTAGTTCTACTTCTTCTTCTTCTTCTTCAGAAGCTTCTGCTAAATTTTGCTCAACTTCTTCTTCTGATATAACTACGCCATCTTCAGCCACTTCCTCTGTAGTTTCTTCTACAGCTTCAATAGGTGCAGATGACTCTTCAGCGATTTCTTCAACCGCTTCTTCGGTAGCTTCAACTACTTCTTCAGTAACTTCCGCTTTTACTTCATCTTTCATAATTACCTCTGTTTCATCTTGTTCACCAACACTTATTTTAGGAAGTGTTGCACTAATCGGATATTTTTCTAAATCCTTAATTCTTGCTACCATAGCAACTTTTTCTACTAATTCTGCTTGGTCGCCTATAAAATCAACTGCGTCTTGACCGAATAACCATGTTTCAGCCTCTAAAAGATTTTTAATATAATCTTCATCTTTACCTGTATGCTTCATATAAGTGTTAGTTAAAACTTTTTCAAAGTTACCTAGAATTGATATAGCTTCTTCCATATCTTTTCTATTAGGGTAATCCATTTCTGCGTACATTGGTAAATGCAAAAAGATACCTGCATTTTCAGGAATGTAGATTTTATCTCCTGCTAAAATAATTATTGAGGCAATCGATCCTGCTATTCCGTTGATATAAACATGAACTTCTGCTTTATGACCTCTCAAAGCGTTATACATAGCAATTCCGTCTGTTATATTTCCTCCCACACTATCCATGTGAAGATTAATAACATCAGCGTCTACATTGTTAAGCTGTTGTATGAAGTTTTTAGCATATATTCCATAGCCTCCGATCTCATCAAGAATAAATACGTCTCTATATTTTTTGCCTTGTTTGATATTGACTACATTTTCTTTATTAATATTGAACCATTCTCTCATACTATTCACCATCTATCTGTTTTAGTTTTCTAATTGCCCATTCTATTCCTGAAGTTCCACCCCAACAGTCCCACATAAGACCTCCGCAACCTTCACCATAAGGAACGTCTTTATTTTGCTGATGGCGTTTAAAACTTGCCATTCTTGCAATAGTATCTCTTGATAGAGGCTCTCTACTTGCTAACTGCCTAGCACGTTGTTTGCCTACGTTAGTTCCGCAAGAACCCCAACCATTTTTTTCAACCCATTTCAAAGCACGTTTAGCATTATTGACTGCCGATTCAGGATAGTCGTTATAAGTTTTATTTATAAAATTTTTCTTTTCGTCTTCTTTGTATCCATTATCTGTTTTAGCAGGGTGGCTTGCAGGTAATAAATCCGTATCGTGTTTCCCACCGCTAAATTTTCCATTTTTTAAAGCTCTCAAAAAAGAATTGACACGTGCAAAAGCCCACTGTTCAGGAGATTGTACGCTACGCCTATCAGGAGGATTAGTTTTATATGCTCCAATTCCACGATTGAATACTATTTTTAGCTTTCTTAATGTTGTTTGTTTGCTTGCAGTATCCCCTACTTCTTTTTTGTGATCATCTAACTTCTTTTTTAAAGCTGTTTCTACTTTTTCTGATACTTGATCGGAGTTAGTTTCATCTACTATTTTAGCCATTGCTTCAGATTCTTGAGGTTGAGAAGTTTCTGTTACAGGCATTAAAGCTCCATTCACAAAATACTTGTCCCCTCCTTCATAAATAGGTTCGTCTTCTTTTTTGCGAACATCATTTGGAGATAATATTCCATTCTGTATTCCTTGACTGTAAGCTGTATATCTCGATGATAAATCTCCTCTTAACAAATCATCAGTATCATGTTTGAAATAATAGTTAGGTTTTTCTGCATCATTTAGTAAAGTCATTCTTAATTTTTGTTCCCAATTACATAGCCAAGGTCTTAAAGTATGTTTAACGAATCCTAAATCTTGGTGTTCTATATTGGAAAAAGTAGCTTTTTCTAAATCGTTAATTAAATGAGCAGGTACTCGGAACAGACCTGCGATCTGACTACGAGTATATTTCCTGCTTTCTAACATTTGACTCTCTGCATGGTTGAGGTTCATTGGACTAAATTTAGCACCGCCTTCAAGAATTGGTGTTTTGTGTCTGTTACCTGTACCGCTGTACCTCGCTGACCAATCTGCTTTGAGTCTTTGAAAAGTTTCTTCATCCATTTCATCAGGATATTCAATTACGCCACTAACTACTGCACCATTCTCAAAAAACTCCCTAGTATACGATTCAGACGACTTTCCACCTGAAAGAAGATCATTGCTCAGTTCAATTAGTGAAGGACTTAATAAGTGACCTGAAGAGAATGTACGAATGTGTAGTACTTCATTTTGCTCTAGCATTAATTCTTTTTCTTCGTCTTCAGGATCAGGGTAAACATAATGTAGCGTTCCATCAGGCATAAGATGGTATTTTATTTTGTTTGCGAATAGTGGATATAATTCTACTACATTGCCTGTTGCATCTCGAATAACCTGTGCTACACCATTCCCTCGAAGCAAAGCATCAATCATTAGCCATAATCTTAAATCATAAGAAGTCATGTTAGCATTTGGTTGCCATCTTAACAGCTCGTATAAGCTATGATTATATGCCTTAAAGCCTCCTTCGTCTTGTTTTTGATATAGGCATAAGGGTAAACAAGCGATAGACTCTGCAAGGACTCTTACACAAGTTAATACGTCAGACATCTCTAAAGCATTATCTTTATCAACATCTATTGCGTTATTTTGTTTAAATTTGACTAACGTTCCTGTGCGTTTTTCAGGTTTTCCGAATACGCTTTTCCTTACAAAATCTAGAATCTGCATGTAGGTACTATATAGAGTATAATTATAATAGCAAAACTAAAGTTGTTTGTAGTAGTGTGCAAAAAAAAAAGAGAGCCGAAGCCCTCTTTCTTATTTTTGTTTAATTTTATTTAAGCAAATTTGTAATCAGGGTGAAATGATTTCATTGTTTTTTTGAATGCTTCATCATGGTTATAACCACGAGCCTTAAGAACGCTCATGTGCCAACCCATATCAGAGTCTAACTGATCAACAGTTAAATTATAAACTTCACTTCCTTTTTCATATCCACGATCAATAATTCGCTCAAGCAATCCAATCTTTAAAGCTTCCCTCACGTTACTCGCACCGATTGAACTGATTAGGCATTCATCACTTACGATTGCGTTTTTTGTCGCATACTTAACCCAAGCATCAGCAAAACCTTGCATGAACGCTCCAACTACATGAACTAATGCGTCACTCAATGGATTCTTGATTTCAACTTCCATGTCTTTAATTGAATTGTAATTTACTATTGTTTTCATTTTTTGATCTCCTTTAATATGTGATTTAATTTTCATTGTAGACATAGTATTGCATTTTTTAACAACTATGACAAGCATAAAATACAACTTTTTTTATATTTTTTTTTATTGACTTTTATAGCCATTAAACTATTATGTTAAAATCATTCGTTCAACCTATATGGTCGGAAGTAGATCGCAGTGATCGAAGGAACGCTAACATAGAGGAGTTATAGCTATGGAGTATACTTTGAATTACAGAGGTGCTACTTATGTTAAGTTTATTAAGCTTGATAAGTAACTAAAAAAAAAGGGAGCGTAATGCTCCCCTTGTTTGATTTGGTTTTTTTTAAGCAACTACCTCTTCAATTTTTTTCAAGGCGTTTTCTTTTAATGTAGCTCGACCGCCTGCAACATTATCCCAAGATACATTACTGCTTTCTCTACCTTTTTCTCTTGCCGTATAATTTGTAATAGCATTGAAAAAGGCGTAAGGAGTTTTAGAATATTTCCCATCTAAACCCTCTTGACCTTTGTGGAATGTTTCAACGATAGTTTCTCGTTTAGAAGTATTTCTTTGTCTTGGCTTAACCTTTCCATCTTTGTCATAAGATAAAGGATAGATTGCATCAAGAACCGCAGTATATTGCTCGACAGTCATCTCACCTTTTTTATTAAGGTTAGATAATCTTTCTTGCTCACGCTTGGCTTGAATCTTAATATTAGCGAGGTCAATGATATTAGCTTTAGCTTTTTCAGTAGCATTTCCTCTATGTTGAACGCTTTCAATCATTCTTCCAACAGCTAATGCCATTCTTCTAGTATTATCACAAACAGTACGAACCGAAGTGAATAATGTTTTAATTCCGCTACCCCTAACACAATCTTGTAATAAGATTCGGTCAATAGTTTTGGAATCGTCACCATGAATATTATATTCATCAAAACGAATGCCAAGAAATCTGATCGCACCATTATATAAAGTTCCAACAGTATCGATCTCACAGTCATCTCCATAAGGTTCTAGGATTTGACTTTCTGCTAAAGAGCAAATGTCATTCATATCTAAAGTAGAATATTGATTTCCAACTGCTCGATTTAATATACACGCAACATTCCCATTATCATCTAACCTAGCAAGAGCGAAACCTCCGTCAATTTTGCTAAATGTAATGTTATCATTTGTAGCGGTAATTTTATTTTTATAATAAGAAGGAACTTTAGCTATCTCATAATCAAAGCAAGATTTAGCTTCAGCCATTGTAGGAGCTCTGTCCAATCTTTTATAATTATCTAACCTATGCCAAGTATCTCCCTTAACATAACCAACGTCTAACGATTTTATTCCATGACTCATTTTACTTATCTCCATTTTCATTGTTTAATTTGCAAACTTGGACTTCAAACCCCTCGTCTGAATACTTAACCATGTTTGCGAAAGTTTCTGTATGTGTAGCGAATTGTAACTTTTGAACGATCTTTCCGTTTAGCAATAAATTTATTGCGGGAACTTTTTGATTCATTTTTTTGCCTCCGATATTTAATTTAGTTTTCATTGTAAGAATAGTATTGCATCTTTTTGTGCAAGACGCAAGCATAAAATACAACTTTTTTTACTTTTTTTATAGGTGTCTTATGCGAGGTCTATTGTAATCACTCGCACAGAAGTCAGGATTATCATTGAAAAAGTTATCTACATCTATTGGTTTACATCTAGGTGGACTACCTTTTTTCTTTCCACCTGCACAAGATAACCCTGCTTTTTGCATAGCGGTAACAGTCCAAACACTAACTTTAGCATAATCCGCAATCTCTTGTCTGCCTATTAACCACTCACTCACAACATTCTCAAACCACGTTCCGCATAAGGATTCTTTTTGTCATCATGGTTTACCAACGCCATACCTATTGCGATAATTAAAGCAACTGTTCCATCTATTCTATCTACTGATTTTTGTTTGTCAGGTTTCATATTTCCTGCAGGATCTTTCCTAACTATAGTATTAGATATATTCCAAGACATAATTGGACAACCCGAATGAACCAACTCCTGTCCCACAATTAGTCTTTCTAGTTCTGCTGTTGGACTAGCCATAGATAAAAAACCCATTCCAAAAGGCGTCATCTCTACATTATCTTTTTCTAATGCAGAAACTAACTCTCCTGCGAAATGCCTGTCATAACCAAAATGCTCAATAGCAAATTGTCCATTTCTTTTTACGATTGAATCTCTAATAAAATCCCAATCAGTAGTCTTACCTTCTGTTAAAATTAAATTATAATCTTTTGCCCATAAATCATAGGGAACCTGATCTCGTTCACATCTAGCTCTTAAATCTTCCATAGGAACAAAAAAATCTACAATTATGTGTGGTTTATCTAACCCTTTTTGTTTTGGGAAAAAATAGGCACAAGAAGATAGGTCATTTACTCTTGCTAAATCCATTCCCCCATAACATTTTTTTCCTATTAAATCTTTTTCGTAAAAATTTCTTTGGCATTTTTTCCAAAAGTCCATTCCAATCCATGCCTCAGAAACGTCTGTCCAAATATTTAGCTGTTTATTTAAAAATGTGTTTAGTTTACTAGGCATTTGAGAAACTTTTTCTGCTTGAGATTTCATATAATCAAGCTCTTTGCCTATTCCTAAATTTGGATTAGCGATAAACCAATTCTTTTCATTTCTCCAATCATCTATATTTTCTTTTTCTAAAGTATAAATAACTCCAAATTTTTGATCATAGTTAATTTGATTTTCTAAAATTTTTATCAAATGCTTACGTTCTTCGTAGCAGATACCGAACTTATCATAACCTGCTGTTGTAATACTTATCATGTGATAGTTACGTCTTGCTCCAAAAGCGTCTTCCATGACGTCCCATAACTCTCTTTTTTTCCAAGCATGTAACTCATCAGCATAAACTGAAAAAGGATTTAAACCGTCAAGGGTTTTTGAATCTGATCCTAATGGTTTTATAAAAGAAGTTCTACCTGTATCTTTTACATAAATAGTGCTTCTGCCTGTCAGCACTTGATATATTTGCGTTAGAGAATCGCTTTGGCTTATATATGCACGACAATCATTGTATAACAATCTAGCTTGATCTTCTTTAGTTGCTACACAATATATTTCCGCACCTTTCCTATCTACAAAAGCTGAATCATAACAAGCACCTGCACTCGCCATAGTTGTCTTTCCGTTTTTTCTAGGAACTTCTATATAAGCAGTTTTGTATCTCCAAAAGTTGTCTTCATCTAGCCAACCATAAATATTACCGAATATAAATTTTTGCCAAGGCTCTAGCTCTAGGCTTTTACCCTGATATGCACCTTTATAATGCTTCAAATATTTACAAAATTTAAAAAACTTATTAGCACTTTCAGGGCAAAAATGGTATTGCCAAGTTTTTTCCAAATCTTTTAGGTGTCTTTCACAAGCTAGCTTTACATATCTACAAGCAGGAATCTCTTTATTTACTACCGCTTTAGCGTAATCTGTAGTTTCATCTTGCATTTAGGATAAAAAGTCATCTCTTATATCTCTTACCATCTTACCTGTTTGTTGCTGTTCACTAGGAAAAAGTTTATCTCTTAACTTATCCATTCTATTTTGTAAGGCTAATAATTGATTTTGTAGTGGGTTCGTATAAGTTGCACCTGTTTTATCACTAAATAGTATATCCCCTTCCGCCTGTATTCTTTTTCTAATATGATAAACTTGAGCTAACGTATAAGCGTATTCTGCAACTCTATCTAATTCATCTTCTCTATATGATCTTATCTTATGTAATCTATCTAACTCTTCTCTAGTAGTTTCCTCTACGGCATCTGCTAAAGCACTACTACCTTCTAGGTTTCTACTTTTTTGTAACCTATCAAGATACCAAAAAATAGCCTTCTCATTTCCTGATTCCACTAACTGTTTTAATTCAAACTTTGCCCTTAATGGCAGTTTAGATTTTAATTCAGATATTCTGTCTAAAAATGTAGGGTTTTTTTGTATATAATTGTATAGCGTTCCCCTGCTAATACCTGCGAAACTACAGGCTTCTGTGTCTGTAGCACCTATTGCAAAAGCTTGCTCTAATTTTTGAACAACCTCATCTCTAACAATACTAGGTCTTCCTACTTTTTTTTCGCTCATTTTGTATTAAGAAAACATTTTTGAGGATAAAATACTAAACTGTTTCTATACCCGTCTTCGTGTGTTTTGTGTATAGGTGTAACGCAATGTATATTACGCCAAACAGGAAAAACTAAAATACTATTATCACATTGATCGAAACAAAGATCGTAGTCAGGTATATATAGATTACCTCCATTTGTACCATATTTTTTAGATACAATTATATTACAAGTTTCAGTTATATTAGCTCTATCTATGTGAACAGGTACAGAAATATTATAATTACTTATACTAGAAGTAAAAATACTACCAAACTTCCACTTATCTGCTACAGTTTCAACTGCTTTTACATGGTTGAGATAAGCGTCAGGACAGTGTTTTTTATATATATTTTCACATTCTTTACATAGTTTTAGCATAGCTTTTATAAAAGTCTGTGCAGATTCTACTGTATGAACGCTAGATATTCGAGGTTCCATACGCCTCATATTAGGTTGTGCTTTTACTGATCCTAAAATAGTTGAGTATTTTTTTTCTTTTTTAGCTAAAGCATTTTGGTGAGCAAGTTCTTTTTCATATCTACCTTTAAATTCATCTGTTCTAAACAAAGCAGTTTTTGGAACTCGTTTCGATAAAAACTCTGCATTCGCTACATCAGCAATTTTACAAGCCTTTTCTGTCATTTTTGTTAGAAAAAATCCGCAAATACTTCCGTCTTCATCTTCAAAAAGACAGCTTTCTGTAACATTTGGTTCTATATCATCAGCTTTATCTGAAATTTTATATTCATGTTCTACTTTTTTTAATTTTAATCTTTTCACTATAGTTTTCCTTTCGGCTTGCCTCCCCAATTAGTATTAGCAAAATGAACAGCAATAGCTTTATCGGAGAAATGATCTTTGTCGGCAAATATTTTAAACCTAGTTTCTCTATCTAAACTTTTGGTTTGTTTGCCATTTACTTTCATTCTTTTGAATTGATCCAATAAATGAAAATAAGGTTTAGGATATAGGGTTACATCACTCCTATTCTGCCACACATTATTTAAAAAAGTTGGACCCGTTCTAATATCACAGTTCTCATGCCTATGCTCTCGATACCATTTAGGGAATTGATATAACGCTTCATTTATAGCGTTGTGATTTTTTGTAGCTCCTAAAATACAGTTGAGAAAATATTTTTTTGATATTTTACCTGAAAAACAAGTAACCCTAGGATCATCTGTAATAAGATCGAATGACCTAATAGGCATGAAATCACAGTCAATATAGATACCTCCATACTGTTTCACCACTAGTATTCTATATATATCAGCTAAACCTGCTAAACTACCTATATTTGTTACATCGTCAATCAATGGCTGAATAGTTTTTGGAACTTCAACATCTTTAATAGAGTCATTATCAAAAGTCATAAAATTATAACCTTTGTTTATAACTTGAAACTCTTCCCACCATTGCTCAAATAGATCAGGCATTTTTTTCTTACCTAACCATATTCTCATTATATTTTTTGGAATCATACTTTAAACCTTACTTTTTTGTGAGTAACTCGTTTTAATCTCAAATTAGGCACATTGCCACTTTTATAATAAACTTTAGCTAAATCAGGGTACGTTTGTTCGATCCAAGTTAGTTTCTGTTTATGATCTTCATAGCGTTTTTCTTTACCTCCTAACAATCCTTGTATTCCACCTTCAGCAAAATATTTAGTCTTAATGCAAATGCCATCAAACCTAACTACAGAGCCATAAAGGTTATATGATAATATAGATGATAAATAGTCCTCACCGCTTGAGAAGTCTTTTCGACCTTCACCCCAAACAGGACATTTGCCATAACTACCGAAAAATGCTCCAATAATATAACGCAATCCTATGGATATTGTATCAGACATGAAGAACCCATTATAAACAGGATTGACTGCCCACATTCTTGCATTAATTTTTTCACAAATAGAGTAGCCCTTTTCTACAATCTGATCTAATGAAGAGTCATATTCTATTAACTTATCTCCATTTTTTTTTGCTAAAGAAATAATATCATCATCTAAACAAAATATTTTAGTATCTTTATCGTAGTAGTTATTAATAAAAATTCTTTGTTTTCCAATTCCAAGCTCACCAACAACTATATTAACATTACTCAACGCTTTTTTATAGATTTTGTACTGCTCATCATTAGCAACAAAAACTGTCACATTAGACATTTTAGCGTCTAATTTTTTTAATGTTTTTAAACTACATTCTTTTATTCTGTCAGGTCTTTGATAAGAAGGAATAGCTATTTGATAATCCACTATTCATTCTCCTCTTTATATTTAGTTAGTAAATCTAAAACAACGCCACCAATGTATATTTCATTTTTTCTAAACCAACTTAATACTTTAGCCATTTCTTCATAGTCATCTAGGTTAAAATCAATTACATGACCTCTGACTGTGTTTTCTACTAACTGTGTTAGCTTTTCGTTTTCTTCTTCATCGTCATCATCTAAAATACTGTAATCAATATCCGAATTAGTTAAAAATGTTGCATCATAACCTGTCATGGTAATATCAAAATCAGATTTATCTACATCTTTTAATAGCTCTGTAAGATCATCAAAATTGACTTGAGATAATTCTGCAATGCGATTATCAGCAATCATATCAGCCCATTCTTGTGCTTCAGATTCATAGTCTTGATAATCAACAGGAACTTTTTTCATTCCTAATTTCTGTGCTGATAGCAACCTTCCATGACCTTTTATTACAAAACCACTTCTTTTTGAAATAGTTATTGGTGATCTAAACCCTTGAGCTTCTATAATTTTTGAAAGAACATTAACTTGCAGTTCAGGGTGCTTATTTGGATTCTTGGGATTAGGTATAACCTTTGCAACATCTACTAACTCATCATGTGAACAATATATTTCTATTTTTCCTACCTTCATATTTCTCCTTTAACTTATTTTTTTCTAAACATGAACCCTATCATCACAACAACCGCAAAACGTCTCTAAATGAGCATTTAAACGCTTACAGTACACCTTCTGATAATGATCTGGATTCCTTCTACATATTAATTTTATCTCCCCACCCCCCAAATCATTGCGAATAAATATATT
>CEPY01005186.1_pt1 | contig 17102 bp, 10 predicted proteins | sample 530421 | NCBI WGS metagenome assembly CEPY01 (sample SAMEA2620065, study PRJEB7988) | marine metagenome | biome: marine biome (ENVO:00000447); feature: surface water layer (ENVO:00002042); material: "saline water (ENVO:00002010), including plankton (ENVO:xxxxxxxx)" | depth 5 m
TTTCTTGAATCAATGAACTCTTCTCAGTTCAAAAATATTGAAACATTTTTTGAGACAATGCCAAAATTATCTCATACAATTAAAGTTAAGAATCCAAAGACAAAAACTGAAAGTGAGGTTGTTCTTGAGGGCTTAGCATCTTTTTTCGCATAAGCATGGTCCATATGGATCTTGAGAATTATTTTCGTCTCAATTTCTCCCTGATGCAGTATCATAAATATTCTTTATGGGAGATAGAAAATATGATACCATGGGAAAGAGATGTTTATATTGCTTTATTGCAGCAACATCTTGAAGAAGAACGGTTAAATCAACAGCAGCAGATGAGCAATGCAAACTTCTAAGGACTTAAAGGACCTAGACGTACAATTTAAAAAGATATCCATCTCTGCTGAAAAATTTGGGAGAGGAACTTTTACGGGTTCTTCAAAAAATCTTTCAAGTATTCATAAGAATATAAGTAGTCTTGCTGGACACACAAGAAAACTTGTTGGTCGTGTTAGTGAGATAGAAAAGAAGTCAAATATTAATTCTAAAAAAATTACGAGTCTTAAAACTACATCTAAGACTCAAAGTGGTAGAATAAGTGGTGCAGATATTGGATCAAAATTACCTGGTGGTAGTGGTAAAAATGTAGAAGAAAATATTTCTACAATTTCAAAATCAGTAGATTCTATTGCAAAAATATTACTAGGAAGGAAAAAACTTTCTGCCAAACAAGCTGAAAGCGAAAGAAGAAAAAAAGAGAAAGAAAAGAGAGCACTTGCTGAAAGCAAATTAGAAAAAGCATTTCAGGGTATTGCTAATACAGCACAAAAAATTATACAACCTGTTAAAAGTATTCTTGATAGAATACTTGAGTTTATTGGAACCATTATTTTTGGTAGAATATTAGTTAAAATTATTCGATGGTTCGGCAATCCTCAGAATAGAGAAAAACTTAATTCAGTCATACGTTTCTTTAAGGATTGGGCTCCTCAACTTTTATCTCTTTATATTGTATTTGGAACGTCTCTTGGTAGGTTTGCTAGGGGATTGGTTGGTTTACTCATAAAGAGTACCATTAAAATTGGTGCATTGGCGACTAAACTTGCAGTAAAAGCAGGTATTGGTCGTGTTGGTGGTAAGTTATCTAAGGTAAGTAAATTTCTTGGCGGCAAGAAAGGACAACTTCTTGGTGCTGGATTAGAAACTTTATTTGCTGTTGGTAGCACTGTAGCTATAGGTAATGCTCTTAAAGGTGATGGTGGTGGCGGAGAGGCCGGACAAACAAAAATACAAAACTTTAATGGTGGTGGTTATGTAAAACCACGTTTTCCTTCATTCTCTGGTGGTGGATTTAATTTTAAAGGTATGATGGGTGGCGCTTCTATGGGCGCTATGTTTGGTCCTCTTGGAATGCTTCTTGGAGGTGGCAAATCAAATGGTTTTGTCAGCGGCGAGAAGGGTGTAGACAAAGTTCCTGCCATGTTGAGTGATGGCGAATTTGTCATGTCTCGTGGTGCTGTTGATAAGTATGGAGTTGGCACACTAGAAGCAATGAATGCTGCTGGTGGCGGAACAAACGTACCAAAGATTGTAAGTGGAACAACTTATGCTGCTGGTGGTGGATATATTGGTGATGCTAGAAAAGCATTAATAGACATTGGCAACTATTTTAGTTCTCAAGGAATCAATCTACAAGATCCACGTACTTGGGGTGGAGGTGGTGGCTTTAGAATGCCAAATATTTCAGGCATTAAAATACCAAGAGAATTTGGTGGAGGCACTCTTGGTGGTCTAGGAAATCAAATTACTCAAAGTGCAAGTGGAGTTCAAACTTATATTCAAGACACTTTTAAAAAGTTAAAATCAGATCCAAGAGTTCAAGATATTTCAAAAGCTGTTGGAGATATACAAAAAAAACTTGTAAAAAGTGGATATTTGAACGAAGATGGTCAACTGTCCGGTGCAGCAAAAAACCAAGCAACAAACTTTTTAAGTGATTTGCTTCCAAATTTGCCTTTTGTTAATAGCTTGAATAAGATGAAAACTGAGTCTTATTTAAAATCTATTGGAATATCAAAAGAAAACGCAAAGTATGGTGATCTAGCGGCTCAAGCTATGATTACTGGTAAGTCTGGAATTGAGAGTGCATATAATATTGGTGAAATGCAACTCAATAAGATGAGTAAGGAAAGTAAAAAAGTATATATGGATATTTTGAAACAAAAAATGTCTGCAGGAACTTTGAAGAGTGGTGATGTTATTAATCCATATGCCAAAGTTGACAAGACTGATCCAAGATATAGAGAACAAGGTAGTGTAAGATTTTATGTTGATCCAAAGACAGGAAAAGGATATCTTTTGGATACTTATGGATTTGATCCTGGAAAGGTTGATCTTGGTGGACCTGGATCAGATGCTCAAAGGCAATATGAAAAGCAAGTAGCATCCTTCCAAGATGAAAATAAAAAGTTAAAGTTAGGCCCACTTGATATTCCACTTGGACAAATTGCTAAAAAGTTAGATTTGAGACCAATGCAAGATGCTACCGAGGGTGGAGGTCTTCCTCAATATATTCTTGCACTTAGAAATAAATTATTTGGTTATGATGCTGCGAAAGAGGGTGGAGGATTAGATCCAAAACGATTTAAATCAAAGGCACAAATTGATGAACTATCAGAACTTGGTGATCTCAAAAAGTTTGCAGCACAACTTAGCCCAACCCAAAAAAGATTAGTTGATGAAAAGTTGAAACAAGAAAAAACTGAACAAGAAAGAAAAAAACAGGCAGAGATAAAAAATCAAAAAGCACTTGAAGCAAAACGTCCTTGGTGGGATAAGGCTGGATGGTTCGGTGGTGCTAGTGCAGAGATGAAACGCCAAGCCGAAAATCAACAACCAGCACAAATTAAAAAAGATCCACCAAAAGTTCCGAGTATTACTCCATCACCTAAACCTAAACCAAAAGTTACAGTTGTAAAATCATCTTCTAAGAGGTCTAGATATTCTCAGGGTGCTAATGCAGCTCCAAAGACTCCGAATTTTGGTGCAACTAGTCCTGCTAGTACTGCAAATAGAAAACAAAGACAAAAACTCTTTGGTATTTTCTGAGGTATAACAAATGGCAATAACTTCAAGCAAACTTTTAAACAAATCTACAGCGGAAACTAATCAAAAATTAGTTCTTTCTGGATCATCTGGAGTTGTTTTATCACAAAAATCTGTTAAGAATATTGCATCTGTTAAAGTAAATGTAATTAAGATTGAAAAAATCTTAAAGGGAACTCTTGCATCAGAGAAGAAATCACTTGATCTTGACAAGAGAGAGCAAAGTAAAAAGAGAAGAGATAAATCTGAAGAAAAATTAGAAACAAAACCACAAGCAGGAAAAGGTAAAATCAAAACACCAAAACTTCCAAGGATGGGGTTTTTGGGTTGGATTAAAAACTTTATTGGTAATATAATACTTGGATACTTTGCCATAAGGTTGATAAAATATCTACCAAAAATAAAACCATTACTGAAGTTTCTTGGAAATGCTGCTGACTTTGTTATTGATGTTGGTGGAAAAGTTCTGAATGGGTTAGTTACATTTATTGATTGGGGATATAAAGCAATTGATTTTACCAAAAACGCATTAAAAACTTTTGGTGGAGAAAATGCTGCAAAAACATTTGATAAGTTTCTTGGTACAGTTCAAACATTAGTCACAGTTGCTATTGCTGCATCAATTGCCACGTCATCCATGGGTGATAGTGGTGGTGGCCTTGGTGATATTATTACAGATTTTATTGGCAACAAATTAAAAAAGAAATTAGCTGCAAAAACTCTAACTAGCAAGCTAACTGGTGTTGCTGCCAAAGGTACTGGTCTTACTGTTGGAACTGCTGCTGCAATTGTTGGTGGGGTAGGTTTACTTGCATCCGCACTGGGAGAAGGATCTTTCCAAGTCAAGAAAGCATCGCAAGGTTTTGAGAAAAAGGTACATGAATTTGGTGAGGGAGCAAAAAAAGATCCCAATCCTATAACACGAACATTTAAAATGGCAACCTCTGCTTTTGTTATGCCATTTTTGAGATTCGGGAATTGGATGTTAAATGGTATTGGAGTCACTTTAGACATTCTTGGTGCTCCATTTAGATATGCTATTGAATTAATTCGATATCCTTTCTTAAGTGATGAGGATAAAATTAAACAAGCAAAGAATCTTGCAAAGTTTGATGCAAGAATTAGAGATGGTATTCGAGAACATTTTGCCGGATTTTTAAGTCCTCTGCTAAGACTTGTTGGTAAGAAAGACTGGGCAGATGGACTTGATAAAAAAGGTTCCTGGGGAAGTCTTTATGGCGAAAAGGGAACCAAAGGAATGGGGTATCGTGGCGGTGGTTCTGGTGGCCGAACTGGGCCAAGAAGGTCTGTTTCTAAATTTAGATATAAGAGAAAGGTAGTTAGAAAACCTGGAGAAGTTAAATTTGATAATCCAGGAATAGATGTTGGTGGTGAGAGTAAAATACTTGGATTATTCTCAAAACCAAAATCTTCGGGTGCAGGTCCTCTTGGTACTATTAAACAAACCGGAAAAAATTTAGGGAAAACTGATTACTTTGGACCTATTCTTGCAATAACTGCTAAAATATTAACAGGAAAAAAACCAGAACGAAAGGATTATGAAAATGTTGGACTTGGTATTAATCAGTTAATATCAAGAGGATTGAGTGATGGGACATTAAGTGGAGGTCTTGCTGCTGCCTTTGCAAATGGAGGTATGGTAGATGTTCAATCTATATTTGCCACAACCGAAGGTGGTGATATTACTAAATGGGTTGGGAGTACTTTTGAAAAAAGTATTAAAAAAAGTGCTGATAAGAGTCTGAGCGATATTGCAAAAGAAGCAAGAAAAACAGGCCAATCTGTAAACACATCAATGTTATCAGATTTTTCTTCTGCTTCTTCTGGCGGTTCAATGGGCGCTGTAACCGGCACTAATAAAGAAAAGTGGAAAGCATTTTATGCGATGGGTCAAAAGGCAGGAGCAGGATATCCAGAATTGGTAGCAGCACAATTTGCATTAGAGTCAGGTTGGGGAACTAAACTGGCTGCTAGAAATAACTTCTTTGGTATCAAAGCAACTGCATCTGACACTGATGTAACGGTTTCTAGAACAAGAGAAGTAATCAATGGTAAGGATGTATTTCTTGATGAAAGGTTTAAGAATTTTAACGAACCACAGGGAGCTGTTAATCACTTAGTAACTGAGTGGTATAAAGATTATAAAGGATACAAGGGTGTAAACAATGCACCGTCTGCTCTTGCAGCCGCTGATCAATTGAGAGCAGAGGGATATGCTACTGATCCTGCATATGCTCAAGCTCTTAGGAGATTGTTGAATCAGTATTCTGGTATTACTGGAAGTGAAAGAGATATTGGATCGATTGATGTAACATCATCTAGTGGTGGTGATATTGGTGATGCAAGATTATCTGGGGATGGTAGTCCAAAAGCAGCCAAAATTCTTGCTGGTGCTAAAAAAATATTGGGACAGGAAAATGGTGTAGCCAATGGTTGTGCAAGGACAACTAGAAGTGCTCTTGCGGCTGGTGGTCTAAAAGAATTTGGATTAACTTTTAAAGGTGGTGGAGGAAAAACTACAAAAAAAGGTGATCTGGATATACCAGTAGCTAGTTCTTGGACCAGGGGTCAGGAAGCTGCTGCATCTTTTGGTGGAAGTGATTTGGGACAAATCATTCGTAATAAATCACAGATTAAAGCCGGCGATATTATTTTATGGAGACAAACAACTTCTAGTGGAAAATATAATAAACATGCAATTACTCATGTGGGCATTGCTGCTAATGATGGATTAACAAAACAATATGATCATAGTACGAGAGGTGGATGGCAATATAGAAATCACTGGGATTCATATGCTGGAACAAATTGGTTTGCTGGTGTGAGATTAATGGATGAGGGTGGTATAATTAATAGAATGACGCCTGCTATTCTTGGTGAGAGTGGGAAACCTGAAGGTGTTGTTGGTAGTAAAATCACTCAATATTTGAATGAGATGGCTCCAGGCATTTTGCCTGCAATTATTGGTGCAGATAGCAGGCAACAGTTGGCAAGTGTGTTACAATCTATCAATGAATATGGATTTGGACCGCCTGATGAAGTATTTGTATCTGCTGATGATGTAGAAGAGGGAGATTCGTTTGAATCTGATGAATCATCTATGGCTATGGCACCTATGTCTTTTGGTGGTGGTAGTGATGATGATCCATTTGAAGCTCTTTATCAAGGTGGTTAAATATAATTAAGAGGTTATATCAAATGGCAAATCAAATCACATCAAAATCTGCAGAACCATCTCATATCAATCAACTTGATATTATATCAAATAAAAATCAAGGGGATACGGTAAGTGTTGTTGGTGGTATAACTGGATTGCTTTACTATGAAAGTATTCTTCAAGATTCTGTGAGGGCAACAGTTACTTTTGCTGATACTGGAAATGCAATTAATGATAAAACTGCATTAGAGGGCCTTCCTATTGTAGGTCAAGAGAAAGTAGGTGTTGAATTTCATGATAACAATGAAAATAAATTGAAGATGACTTTATATGTAAATAAAGTTACTCCAATGAGTAATGATACAACTAAATCTATGGTGCAACTTGACTTAACTTCAAAAGAATTTATAATGAATGAAAAAGTTAGACTAAATGAAAGGTTTGATGGAAAGATATCTGAGCATATAAAAAAAATATTAACTGATCCAAACTATCTTGGAACAGAAAAAAAAGTAGATGTTGAAGAAACTTCAAATAATTATAATTTTATTGGTAATAATCGTAAACCATATTATGTGATGAATTGGTTATCTAAAAAATCAGTCTCTGCAAAGAATCAAAAGCAAGGTGATAGTGCAGGTTACTTTTTCTATGAAACCTATAATGGATTTTTCTTCAAATCTATTGACGGGTTACTTGCTCAAGAAAAAAAGAAATCAATCATTTTCAACCAATCACCAGACGGCCGTGGTCAAAAAACTCCTAAAGGTTATGATTTAAAGGCACTTGATTTTAAAAAAGATAATGCTGTGAATGTTCAAAATAAATTGCAAATGGGTGCTTTCTCCACAAGAACTGTTTTGTTTGATCCTTTTAGTTGTTATTATGAAGTCATTACACCCACTGCAGAACAAAAAAAATCCTCTTACAAAACTGCAGGAAAAGATTTGCCAGTATTGAATAAGGAATTCGAACGAGAAGGGAGAAACAAAGAATTTTCTAGAACTACATATATGCTTCTTGATAAAGGATCTTTACCTACTGGTAGCGGCACTGGTAAAGATCAAGAACAATTAAAAAAAGCAACAGAAGAAAATTTTCAACCGAAAGATATTCTAAATCAATCGATTATGAGATATGGCCAATTGTTTGCTCAAAAATCAACCATCACAATTCCTGGAGATTTTTCTTTACATGCTGGTGATGTTATCTTTCTTGATTCGCCAGAACTAAAACCTGATGTAAAAACTGATGAAGTAAGTAAGGACAGTGGTGGTCTATATATTATAGCAGATTTATGTCATTTCATTTCTCCAAAAGAAACATATACAAAATTAAATCTTGTTAGAGATTCTTTTGGAAGAAAAGGTAATCATAGTTCAGGAAGTATTCCATTATGACAGACAGAAGCATTCAACAACATATTAATGACGACAAAGATATGCTGGAGAAAGGAACTCTATCTCCACAGATGCGTCGTCATGTAGCAGACGAGTTAGATCATCTTGAGAAGTATCAGGCAGCGCATCCTGATGAAGATCACGATCCAACAGCATTTGAAATGTACTGTGATGAGAATCCAGAAGCAGACGAATGTAGAATTTACGAAGACTGATAATACATGGAAGGCGGAGCATTATTTAATCCAGGATTTTTGGGCGGTAGTTTCCTATGGTGGGTAGGACAAATTGCCGACGATTCTACTTGGAGAGATAATATTCTTTCCGGTAAATTTGAAAATAAAAATAGTATTCCTGGTTGGGGTAGAAGATATAAAGTAAGAATCATAGGTCTTCACGATAAAGAAGAAGAGACCATTCCATCAGATCAACTTCCCTGGGCCCAAGTGATGTATCCCATCACTGCAGGTGGTGGACAGACTAATTCAAAACAAACTCCAAATCTTAGACAAGGTAATTTTGTCTTTGGATTCTTTTTAGATGGTCAGGATCAACAAGTTCCTGTTATTATGGGAGTTCTTGGTAATAATGCACAAACTGCATTAAAGACTCAAATTGGCAATAATGACTCTAACTTTGCAGCAACTAGTGGATTTGCTGAGGGAAAAGAGCCAAAAGGTCCTGCTAAAGAACAAGTTCCTGATGAAGCACTAGTAGTCACTAAACCAAAAACTCAACAACAAGTAAATGAATGTGCTCCTCCACCACCAGGAGTTCCACTTAACAAGTATGGATTGGTAGGTAGTCCCACTCAACAACAAAGAGCAGATATTGAATCTAAAAAAGCAGAACTTGCAGACAGAATAAATTCTGGAGAATTTGAGGATTTAACCGAAGCAGAAACTGCACAAATCATTGCTGATGAAATAAAACAAGCAGTTGCTACTGGCATTAAAAACAGATGTTCTCAGGCAAATTCTGCTAGTGCTCCATCACAACCTGGGGCAACAAAAGAAAACCCAGATGCAGTTCATGAAATAAGTGCTTCTGATGTAAAGAGAGAGGATAAGTATCAAGAAAAAATTGTTGTAATGAAACCTGGAAATGATAAGGTTCGATCAGCAATTAAAGCAATCCAAACTGTTATGGATGAGTTAACTCAAAAAATTAATAAGTATCTTAGTGCTCTTGGAAGTTATATTGATGCAGTATCAAACACTATATCCGATATAAAAAAACTTATTAGTGATGCTGCTTGCCAAATTGCTAAGTATATGAAAATTATTATGGATAAGATGATGGAATTTGTCTTAAAGAAGTTGAATGCAGCCTTAACAAGCGCAGTTTCAGCAATGCCTTCTAACATGAGATTTATGTTTTCGGACATGAAAGAAATTATTACTGAATTGGTTCTTTGTCTTTATGGAAAGATGACAGGAGCTCTTTGTGGACTAATTCAATCTCTTCTAGATGATGCATTGCAAGCTAGAGATTCTAATGGAAATAAAGTTCCAATGGATGAAGTAGAAGATAGGGCATTAGAAAACTTAAATGGCGAAACCAATGCTACTGCACCATTTGTTCCCATGTGTGCTGCTGAAAGTATAGTTGGAAAAGTAATTGCTTTTAATAAAGATGAAATTGATGATGCAAACAATTCTATTTTAGATAATATTAATGGTTTTCTTGATGATATGCAAAATCAAATGGCAGGAGTAGCAGACTATCTTGAAAATATTAAAGGATTAGTACCTGAAATTAATGGCAGTGTTACTTCTGCACTCTCATTTTCAAACATGTCTCTCGATATATTTGGATGTGAATTGAAACCTAATGTCGCTGTTTCAGATTTTTATGTTTTTGCAAATGGTGGTGCTTCTCAACCAGATTCTCAAACTCCTAGTGAAAAATCAGTTGATGATGCAGCAGGTCAAGCAAAACCTAACGTGAAACCATCTGATGAAATTCCATTCGCTCGACCATCAAAAGAGGAAGCAGATTTAGAATTATATTGATAGAATATAAAAAAATTATCATCAAAATATTAGATAAATATTATTACGGCAATTTGTAAATAATGGCGTTTAACATTTTTGGCAGACCAACAAAAGATGATATAAGAGTCGGATACATTGATCCCGATGGTGGATTTATTGATGGACTTACAGTTTGCGATGCCAATCTTCATGCCAAGAATAATCCTGGAACAACTTTTATTTTTAGAACCAGGGAATGTATAAAATATTTAAACATTAATGAAGTTAATGCATTAACTCCTAATGACCTGATTGGATCTTCTGGAACACTGGGATGTGAAGGTATTCAATTAGACATAGCCAGTTCTGATCTAGATCTTGGTGATCTATTTTCTCTTGATACGAACCAAGTTGCACGATCACCAAGATCTGTGTATGGGGAATCTATTGGAGGTTCTTCATCCGGCAAAAAAGATAAAAAGTGTGGACCATTAAAAGTTAATTTTTTTGGTGGAGGTGGAGTTGGTGTTCAAGGCAATCCTATTGTTGGAACAGATGGATCTCTGCTGGCAGTTGATCTTATTCGTGGTGGTTATGGGTATCAATATGCACCATTAACTAAAGTAGAAGATAATTGTGGACGAGGAGTGGGATCTGTAGTACGTTCTATCATAGGCATATCATCTGCAAGGGGTTTTCAATATTATGATGCTTTTGAAGATTTTGAAGATTATCAATTGTGTGTCTCTGATGAAGCACCTGCTGTTCCAAAATTTTCAACAGATGGTAGTATTGTTGGTATATGGGATCCTAGAGTTTATGCGAGTTTAAATGAGGATCCCATTCGTAGACAAATTAAAGAGTATCAAGAATTTTTACAGCAACTAACTAAACCTTGGTGGACGACACAAAAAGAAGCACCTTTAAAAGTTACTTCAAGTCCTAAAATAGCAAAAGGTTATAATAATAGTCGATCCTTGATTAACGTTACAGATGGACCGTATAGAGCGAGACAAAAAGCACTAGGTAGACTGGAAGGCGCAATAGGTGCAGGGCATATCTGGAATGACTTTATGAATAAGTATGCAGTATCACCAGTTCCTCCTTCCAATGCTGTTGGGAGTGATTTTGGAACATTTGATTTTCAATTTGAATGGGAAGAAGATTTCCCATATGATGGAATTTACACCATTAGAGGTTGTGGTGATGGTGAGGTGAAAGATTTATGGATTCTTCCAGATGGGGAGGAAGCTACTTCTGATAACAAATTAATGACACTTGCTGGATATAATCAAAAACCAGTAAAGAAAAAAAGAAATTATAAGGCAGGTGTTCATAGAATTTTAATAGCATTAAGAAATGGACAACAGTTTAAAGAAATACAAGAAGAAGTTGTTGTTTCTGAAGAAGTTACAGAAACTATTAATACTGTTACAAGAACATATCCAATAGATTATAAAGGATTAAATCCATCAAATGATCCAATTAGAGTTAAGGATAATGGTAGAAGAATCGAATTAAAAGATAGTGATAAAAATGATGCTAATGCAACATTTAGAATTATTTCAACTTCTTCTGGGGTCAATGCAAGATTTTCTAGTGATGGAAGAAGTCTTGAGGTTCAAGGAAGTGGAAATGTTACTATCAGATTAGAATGGGATGATAATCCTTTTAAGTATGATGTTGCTGTAGAATCCATCAGTGTTGCTAATAAAACTTGGACACAGAAAGGTAAATCTGGCAAGGAAACTGAAACTATACAAGTTACGGATGCTGGAGGAGCAATACCAGGGAGTAATAGACCTGAAGAAAAAGTATATCGAATTGAAGTTGCAGAACGTGAAAGCAGAGGTAGGGGTAAATTTGCTGGAGTTAAATCTGTTTCGGATCGTAAAATTAAATTTACGGATTCAAGCAGCAAAGTTCAACCAATTGCAGCACAGGATGATACTGATGCAGAATTTGAAATTCTAAACCCATCTCCTGGAATTCAGTATGCAAAGTTTAGAGGAAGTAATGATAACGACCTAGAATTGGTTGTTAAAGGTAGTGGTACGATCACACTTCGATTGAGTTGGAAGGATGATCCAGGTCGGAATGGAAAGGCAGTTGGTAATCTCAAAGTTGCTGGCGCAAAATTCAATCAAAGAGGTAGGAAGGGAAAGGACACTGAAGTTATTAAGATTGACACTAATGTCAGAGTGGCTGGTGGAACAGTATCTGAAACTTCTAGAACTAGAGTTGTTGCGCCAAGAGTAACAAAACTTGTATCAAAAAAAGTACCTACTAGAGCACCATGGAATGATAATCCAATGGGAGTTTCAGTTACTATTGATGCTCCATTACCCCCTATTTTACAAGAACCTATACCACCATCAGAAGATGAGTGTCCACCTAATCCATTCTGGACGACAAGATATCCTGCTAAAGACCGTTGGTGGCCAGTTAATTATTCTGATGCTATGGCAGCTGCAGGGGTAACAAAATGGTCTGATTTCTTGAGTAGATATGCAATTTCTCCTGTTCCTCCATTAATAGAAGAAGATACAGACGGTAGTGGACGCCTTTGGACAAATACTTGGGAGATAGATGCTCCGTATGATGGATTTTATCAATTTGCCGTACAAAGAGATGAGACTGCAAGAATATTTCTTGATGGCAATTTAGTTTTTGATGTTACAACAGCAGGTGATGCGATATGGAAAAATCTTAGAAACAAACCAAAGTTACAAAAAGTTTTTATAAAAAAAGGAAAACACACAATTAACATAGAACTTTCTCAAGAGAGATTTGAAACGTATACTTGGGTTGATGCTAAAATATTCAGAACTAGAGATTGGCAAGAGGCAGCCAAACCAACTGGAGCTAAAACTGTCGATGTTAATTTCCAAGTAACAACTAGCGCAAAATTTGCAAATGGAGTTGAACTTGTTGGTGAATTTGCTGTTAGGAAAACTCATGGTGGACCTCAACTCAATGAGTCAAGAACAAGAAGAATAGAAACTGGGAGAGTATATGATGTAATTTTTAAAACTCGTGGTACTACTAGTTCTTCTAGAAGTGTCCAAAAAGGAATACCAATTGAGGTAGCAGAACCTGGAAGCAGAGGTAGGGGTCCTCTTGCCGTTATTAAATCTGTTTCGGATAGTAGAATTAGATTTACGGATTCAAAATTCCAAATGGATACTGATGCGTCTTTTAGAATCCTAAGAAAAGATGGACCCGATTATGCAAGGTTTAGTAATGATGGGTCTCAATTAATCGTAAAGGGTAAGGGTACTGTTACTCTTGAATTGGAATGGGATGATGATAAATCACGAAATGGAAAAGCAGTAGGTAACATTAAAGTTGCTGGTGAGGCATTTAGACAGACGGGTAACTCAGGAAAGGTGACTAAAACTATTAATGTAGATGCTACTGAAGTTAGTGGAGGGCAGAGTGCCAGAGCTAAACTCAAAAATTCTGGTAACAACGTAATTAGAATGGAAGATTCTAAGGACAGTGATTACAATGATCTTGTTATAACTTCAAGTCTGGGTAGATTCTTTGATATTAGAGGTAATAGATGTAAATTTATGGTTGACTTTGCACACTCTTCAAATGCAAATAAAGTGGTAACAAGAAAAGGTGGTGATGTAACCTATACAGGACCAGAAATTTTCCATTTCAAACATCCTGCATGGAGTACATTTATGAATAATCACTCTGTTTCTCCATATCTTCCACCAATAGATCAAAATAATCCTGAAATTAATGCAACGAAACGATATACATGGTCAAATGTTAATTTCCCAGTAGATGGTCAATATAAAATTGCATTCCAAGCAGATAATTTTGCAAAACTTTTCATTGGAGGTGTGCATGTTGCAACAGCCAAACAATTTAATGGTAATGTTGTTATAGATGGATTTAACATGGACGCGGGTGTTTATGATATTGTTGTTGAAGCAGGAAATACTGCAGATTCTGACAATATTTTCAAAAATAATCCTTCTGGATTTGCTGTTGTTATTCAAAAGAAAATAAAAGTTTCTACAGGAAAGACAGTATCTTGGGTTAAGAATCCACTTGCAATTTCTGCAATTTTAATTCCTCCACCTTGCCCCAAAACTATTAGGGGTAAAGGAACTGTAATTGATGTTATTGTTGAGGATCCAGGTAATGGATATCCAGTTCCTCCTCCACCAGATTTACCTCCAGAGCAACCAGGATATCCTGTTGCATTGAAACTAAAGACCGTTGAAATCATTACTCCTGGCATTAACTATAATTGTGGAGAAGATGAACTAGTAATTGAACCAAGCAATGGTGCTGAATTGGAATATAAATGTGATACTTTTGGTAGAATTTCTCAAGTGATTGTTTCTAATCCAGGTTTTGGATTTACTTCTACACCTACGATTACAATGAAAGGAAAAGGTGGGGAACCAACTCCAGGTGTTAATGCAACCTTTAGACCACAATTTGAAGTGATAAGAGATCCTATTGTTGTTGATAGAGATAAACTTATTCAGGTTACTGATTTGGTTGGTCTCAAACAAACTGGTTATGTTGATGGTCGTGCATATTATGGTGCTGTCTTCTATAAAGATGGTGTTCGTTTTGCTGGATATTATGAAACAGCTGGACAACTTGTACAAGTTTATGATACACTACAAGAGAGCATTGATGCTACAGTTACTACACCTGCATCTGCAATTGAGAGATCTGGTACTGATGTTACCAGTAATGATCCTAGACTCGACATTCCAAACACTCCCGATGAATTGATTTAGATCGATTAAATAGTTCTCTATAAGCAAATAACCAATGGCCATCCCAAGACATTCTGATAATGATCGATTAGCTGGTTCAGAAAATCGTACAGATACTGCTAAGCAAAACTACACTGCCTTAACGTATGGAAATGATAAAGGATCAATCAGTTTTGGCCAGATTCATAAACAAGGAGATGTGACTGCAGGAGTTTTACTTAATACTCCTGATGGTACTCATCAACTTTCTCTGGATATTGATGGTCCAAGAAAAGGTTGGACATCATCAACCTCTCCCGGAAGTTTTCAACTTGAGTGTGGGTCTGCTAATGAAGAAGCACAAGATAGTTTGCTATTGAATGCAAAAAATGGTAATATAACTATTGTTGCAACCAATGGTAAAATCAGATTGCAGGGAACTGATATTGAATTAGTTGCTGTTGGTGAAGGTGGTTCTAAAGGTAATGTTCAGATAACAGCAACTGAAAATATTTTATGTGATTCTAAAAAGTTTTTGGTTACTGCATCCACAAGTTATAAAATTGTTTCTCCCGGAACTGGAGAAGTTTGTGCTAATGGATGCTTAAAAATGTATTCTTCTATAATTCGTGGAGTCACTGATGCATGTTCAGTTAAAGATTCTAAAGTTGGTGGACAAAGTTTTCAAAAACAGTGTGTAAAAGTATAAGGAGTAAAAATGTCATTTAATTTCGACGATCTTATGGTTGGTGGCCAATTAAAAACTGGTCAAGGTCTTGTTCCTGCTATTGGAGAAGGTAATAAAAAAATTAATGGATCAATGTATGCTGAAGGGCCAATTGTTTTTGGAACCTCTACAACATTCCCTACAGCATATGCAACAGTCAATATTGGTCCCTTATCAAACCCTGATCCAGATTCAAAAACACCATTTATTCCGGGTGGAAATTGTTATGGTGGTGTAGCAAATCCATTTTCACTAGCAGTGAGTGGTGCTGCAGGATTTATGGATGCGGTTCAAACAAATGCAGATGTGACTGTTGGAGGCAATCTCCTTGCTCAAGGAGAAGTAATGTCCCGTTGTGGTGGACATATCTTATCTGCAAAGAAAAACTTTGATATTCCTCACCCAACTAAAGAAGGATGGAGACTTCGCCATACCTGTCCAGAAGGACCATCAAACGATGTTTACTATCGTGGTAGAGTGTCGGGTAAAAAAGAAATAGTTCTTCCAGCATATTGGAAAAACTTGGTTGATTGGACAACTATTACAGTTAATCTTACTCCAATCGGATCTCATCAAGATGTAATTGTAAAACGAATTGATGAAGACAAGATTCATCTTCAATCAAAAGGTGGTATGCCCATTGATTGTTTCTATCACATCTATGGAACCCGTGCTGATGGCGAAAGACTTATTCCAGAATATGAAGGTCAGAGCCCAGCAGATTATCCAGGAAACAATGATGAATATTCTGTTTCTGGATACCACTACGATCGTAAAAAATAAGGAGATTCAACATGGCAGGTCAATTTGTAAAAAAAGATACTAAAAATAATAATTGTGATGATCCAGTAACTGGAGTTAAACATCCTAGTTTTGATTATATTCATAGAACAACTACAGGAGATGATGATTATCCTGATGATGCTTGTGATATATTCCTTCAAGTAAAGGGAAAATTTGATGCCATTAATGTTGTCAATGGTGGTGATGTGAATGTAGAAGGGGATGTAATTGCTAATGAAGTGAGTGCTGGTGGCATTACCCTTACCTCAAGAAAAGACTTTGATATTCCTCACCCAACCAAAGATGGATGGAGACTCAGACACGTTTGTTTAGAGGGTCCAGAAGCAGGAGTTTACTATCGTGGTAGGTTGACAGGTAAGAATGTCATTGAACTACCTGAATATTGGAGAGGCCTCGTTGATGCAGAAACGATCACGGTAACTTTAACTCAAATCAAGACAACTCAAGATCTGATTGTTGATGATATTGATGGATCATCTAGAATTAAAATTAAATCTGGCAATGCATCAGCAATTGATTGTTTCTATCTTGTTCATGCAGAGAGAAAAGATGGTGAGAAATTAATCGTAGAATATGAGGGTACGACCATCGATGATTATCCTGGAGACAACTCTCAATACACTCACAACAAATAGGTTGACAGCAGACCCAGGACACCCTATAATAACTAGGTAATCAAACGAAACCCATGCAAGACGAGTACCTCACACGATGCGTTGTGGATCCCGTGTCCCGCAAGTTCTTTCTCTACTCCAATGAAGGTGAAGAACGTGTCGTGGATTGCGATACCGTGGATCAGTTCATGGCAGTGCTTGAACTCTGCCGTGATAACCTGGACGAAGACACACTTGCGTATACCAATCCCCTCTGAGCAAAATTAGCTTTAGCTTCCATTTTTGGGGGTAAAAAAATCCGGCAAAAATTTTGCTCCTATTACTTTTTTATGAATTATTATTCGTCAGATCTTTACAAAAAAATTCTAGAGTGCTACGATTATGAGACCAGAAACCCGACAATCTATGGAAATGTTATTCGCAGCGAAATGGAATTTACCCAAAGCAGCAAGGAACTGCAATCTGACGGACAAGGAGATGAAAATCACGTTCAATGAGTATTGCCGTCTGAATCCTCCTACCTGGGAAGGGGAGTGATTTTTTGCGAGTGTGGCGGAATCGGTAGACGCACCAGACT
>CEPY01024765.1_pt1 | contig 16651 bp, 12 predicted proteins | sample 530421 | NCBI WGS metagenome assembly CEPY01 (sample SAMEA2620065, study PRJEB7988) | marine metagenome | biome: marine biome (ENVO:00000447); feature: surface water layer (ENVO:00002042); material: "saline water (ENVO:00002010), including plankton (ENVO:xxxxxxxx)" | depth 5 m
GTGATCTCGTCGATAGTTACGCAGCTGGTCAACAAGCTCTCATGCAAACAGAAGAGTCGGAAATCAAAGGAGTTGCAGGTGGTGATTACGACGCAATGGCTGAATGGGCAAACGAACACTTACCATCCGAAGAGATCGATGCCTTTGACGAAGCTGTTACGTCGGGGTCAGTACAACAAGCGAAGTTAGCAGTACAAGGACTACACGCACGTTATCAGAATGCTACAGGTAGCCGACCAAAGACTTTAGTACAAGGTGCAGTAAACGGTACATCTACTATGCCGTTCAAAAGTATGCAGGAGTTAGCACGAGCACAAGCTGACCCACGTTATCGTAGTGGTGACAAAGCATATCACGAAGAGATTGACAGACGACTTGCAGTGAGTAATATCTAGTTTCGTTATTCATAATGTGTACCGCCTTGGGCGTTCGTATTGGGGTGCTTCCTTTATGGTTTTTGGAAGTTATGCGAAAGGCTCAAGGCGGTTTTTCTTTGCTTAGATAGTCGTTCGTTACTATGATTAAAGACATGGCAGCAGAATTAGGAGAAAGCACACAAGTCAAAGCCAACCTAGCATTCATGGCGAAAGTCATAGCTATTGTTGGTACGGCAGTATGGGGGTACAGTGTTATATGGAACAAACTAACTACACTGGATAACGGACTGGATCGGGTACAGCACGAAGGTACACTATTAGGTGACTTATCTGCACGAATGATGCACATTGAGAAGTTTGCAGAACAAGCTAAAAGCGACTTAGACCATTTGGTAGAGATGCAAGATATGCCGATAACCTCTGACCATCAACAGTTTGAGAGAATAAAGTACTTGGAAAAAGAACTAGATAGACTGAGAGATAAAGTAGAAGGGGTGAAATGAAATGGGAGAACTGCTTATGTTGTTCATTACGGGCGGGGGTAGCACGGCTATGGGTGCTATTCTCAAGGGTGTTTTTGGGTACGTATTTGAAGCTCGTCAGCAAAAGCACGATATTGAAATGGCGAGAGAAGCTCGTGCAAACGATAATTTTCTTAGACTCCAAGCTGAGCTTGCTAAAGCAGGTACTTCTGAGTTTGTTTCTAATACTCGTCGTTGTCTTGCTATTATCGGGGTGTCTACGCTCTGTGCGTGTATCGTCCTCTGCACCCTATATCCACACGCAGAAATCCTTACAGTCACCAACGCAGACGGAGAAGGATACAACGAGTTCCTCTTTGGACTCTTCAAGTGGCAAGCTGCTCAAAAGCCGATCGTTATTTCTTCTGGACACATCAGCCTTATGGGATGCACAGTAATTCTGCCTTGTATCTTAGGTTTCTATTTCGGTCCTTCTGGCAGAAGAGGTTGACAGTCAAGGATATTTTGATTTTAATTAAGGATATTTATATAGACGATTACGACAATTAGTCCTCGACCTACTGCGGTAGACAATCCTGTGAACGAACGAAGTGAAAGTCAAACAACCACAACTAATAATAATAACATACGTAATATAGGAGATAATATATCATGGCTAATGGAGATACATCCCCCTCACGTGTAGGACAGATTAATGGTGCTGGTGACGTAGATGCTTTGTTTCTTAAAAAGTTTAGCGGAGAGATTCTGCAAACCTTCGAAGAAAACAACGTCTTCAAAGCTCTTCACACTGTTCGCACAATCGAAAACGGTAAGTCTGCTCAGTTCCCTGTAACTGGTGTTGCTTCCGCTTCATATCACACACCCGGTGAAAACATCGCTGACGCTGGAAACAGTTACCTCAGTGACATCAACAAGGCAGAGAAAGTCATCACTATCGATAAGATGCTTTTGGCTTCTACTTTCTTGTCAAACATCGACGACGTAAAGAACCACTACGACATTCGTTCAGTATACGCTAACGAGTTGGGTAAGGCTCTTGCTGTCCGTTTTGACACTGCTCTTGCTAAAGTGTTCATCGCTGCTGCTCGTTCTGCTGCTGCCGTAACTGGTGGTAAAACTGGTGGTATCTTGGACGTTTCTGCTAATGCAATGGGTGACGTAAGTGACTCAGAAGACGACGCTGACAACAGTGATCCAACAGGTGCAGAATTAACAGCTGCTCTCTTTACCGCAGCTCAGAAGCTCGACGAAAACGACGTTCCTAGCGATGGTCGTTTCGCAGTTCTTCGTCCTCAAGAGTACTACAAACTTATCACTGGTGGTGCTGGAACTCTTGCTATCTCTACTTCCGCAGTCAACAAAGACGTTGGAGGTTTAGGAAGCATCGCTTCAGGATCAATCCCACAAGTAGCTGGTATCACGATCTACAAATCCAATCACATCCCATCGACTGACTTGTCAGCTGTTTCTACTGGAGACGGAGCTGCAAGCAATGACGTGTTTGGTGCTAGTGGTGTTGGATACAATGGTAACTTCACTAATACTCTTGGTGTTGTCTCTCATTCCGCTGCTGTTGGAACAGTTAAACTTCTCGACTTGGCTACTGAATCTGAGTACCAAATCGAACGTCAAGGTACGCTTTTTGTTGCTAAGTACGCTATGGGTCACGGAGTTCTCCGTCCTGAGTGTGCTATCGAACTTCAGAAGTAACCACTCTCTCGGTGTTGGGAGGTCTGTGATTCGTTCCGCTCCCTTCTACCGAACTTTTTATTATGGCTCTTACAACTAAACTCGAAGCGGTAAACACAATGATTGCCGTTATAGGCGAAGCACCCGTTAACACATTAGGAGGCACAGCTGTTCCCGTCACCGTAGTACAAGCAGAGAATGTACTGGACGAAACAAGTAGAGCTATACAGTCAGAAGGCTGGCATTATAACACAGAACACGAATATACTTTCACCCCCGACGCTACAAACAGTAAGATCACTTTACCAAGTAACGTCTTAAAGATAGACCTAAACCCAGAGAACTACACAGACGTCGATCCAGTACAACGTGGTAATACTTTATACGACAGAAAGAACCACACAGACGTTTGGTCAAAAGAGGTAGATGCAACCGTAGTCTTTCAATTAGACTTTACGGAACTACCTGAACAATTTAGACACTACATCACTGTCAAAGCAGCCCGTATCTTCAGCAACCGTTTTCTTGGTAGTCGTGAGATCGAAGGGTTTGCGTTGCGTGATGAAATAGAAGCGAAAGCTAGAGCAATAGACAGCGACTCCGAGAACGCAGACAGAACCATCTTTGATAACTACAGCGTATTGCGAGTACTAGATAGATAATGCCGTTATTAGTTAACAGCGTACCAAACCTCGCACAAGGTGTATCGCAACAACCTGACAACCTGCGGTATCCCGGTCAGTGTGACGAACAGATTAACGCTTGGGCTACTGTTGTTGAGGGACTAAAGAAACGTCCTAACACCAACTACGTAAAGAACTTAGACAGTACCAGCACTAGTAGTAATATCTTCACACACTTTGTTAAAAGGGACGAGACGAACCAATACATCATAGCAGTATCATTAGGTAGTGTTAGTGCTTACAACTTATCACTCGGTACTTCTATACCCGTAGTCGTTACATCCCTTGCTAATAGTTATCTTGGTCTTAATACTTCTGTTACTAATCCACTACAAGACTTACGAGCATTGACGGTAGCTGACTATACATTCCTTGTTAATAAGAAGAGAATAGTAAAGAGGGACACATCAGCAGATTTTAAAAGTAAAGACGTACGTAACGACGAAGGTAAATACGAAGCGTTAGTTGTTGTTAAACTTGGTGATTACGAGAAAACATACGACGTTTATTTAGACGGTAAAGTAGTACCTTACAATTCCAGTGTTGCTAATAACAGTAATAAAAACGCACCGAGTGGTCATACTTACGAGAGTGGTACTGCATCAGACGGTACACACGCAGACACAGAAATAATAGCAGAAGATTTAGAAGCACAGCTAGGTGGTTACATCGGTTCCAGTGACGACGGTACTTTAGATGGGGTTACTTTTAGTAGCGTCGGTATGAGTGGTTTTGAGAATAGCGGTTCAAAAGAAACAAGCGATCTTCAAGCCTTGATAACAACTGTTGCGTATGAATTTTTAATAGACCAATACGAAACTAATGCACATACAACGCAAATAGGGTTTGGTGCAAAGGGTACGATGGTTATTAAAGATAATACTATACAATCCTCGGAGCTTACACATTTTGGAAACGGGTATGACGGGACAAAAGCCGATGATACATATACTCTTACTATTAAGAAGCATGAGCTTAGAACAAATTGGTTAGGCAAAACAACAACAAAGACAACCACTATTACGTCTTCTACAGCTGGTTACGTTCTTCCTACTTTCACTCCGAATGCTTCAACAGGTGTATCAAACTTTGAAGTGGAGCGTGATGGTTCTGTCATTAAGATAATAGCAGATAAAGACTTCAGTATCAGAACGGAAGACGGATTAGCTAACCAAGGTTTAGGGACAGTATATAAAGAAGTAAATAGTATAACAGATTTACCAGCTCGTTGTTACGAAGGATTTAGGGTTAGAGTTATAGGTGACGCTGATATAGGACAAGACGACTACTACGTGGAGTTTCAAACAAAGGACAGGGAAGAGTTTGGAGAGGGTAGCTGGGTGGAGACAGTTGGGTGGACAAGTGACGTTCGTGCTGCTAAACCACCTGAAGGTATAGACACTACGATGGATCACGAAACTATGCCTGTCACTTTAGTTCCTGAGTTTAATACAGACGGAGAGATTACTAAGTTGTTCTTACAGATACCTAACGAATTAAAAGGAATAGTAAAAGTAGGAACAACAATATACGAAGTCTTAGAAGAACATGATTCAGATACGACGGATAACAAACCCGGTACAGGTACTGAATGGCAGGAATACTGGAAGACTACTACAAGATATACAGATGCACCCGCTTGGCAGGAGAATATAAAGTACGAACCGGGTACTATAGGTTACGCACCAAGACAAGCAGGTGACGATTACACTAATTCATTTCCTACATTTACTGATAAGACTATCAACGACGTCTTCTTCTTTAAGAATCGATTAGGGTTTGTTACTGATACGAGTGTTGTCTTCAGTGAAGCAGATCAATACTTTAACTTCTTCAGGACTACTACACAGCAGTTGTTAGACAGTGCTCCAATAGATGTAGGACTCAGTCACACTAAGACAGCAATACTACAACACGCTATACCGTTCCAAGAGAAGCTGATGCTGTTCAGTAAGCAGTCACAGTTCGTATTGCGTGGTGCTGATGTGTTAAGTCCTAAGACGGTAGCTATCTCCCCTGTTACTGAATACGATATATCTGACAGTGTAGAACCAGTAGCACTAGGTAACTATATATACTTTACATTTAAACGTAACGACTTTGAGGGACTGTATGAATACTTTGTTGATAACAATACAGAAGTCTTTGATGCAGAGGAAGTTACGCAACAAGTACCCAAGTACATACCGAAAGACGTACGTAAGATAGCAGGTAGCCAAGCAGAGAATACATTGGTTGTTAGTACCAGTGAAGACCTGAAGACATTGTACGTATATAAATACTTTTGGAGCAACAAGGAGAAGATACAGAGTGCTTGGATGAAGTTCTCTTTTGATCGTGACGTTGTTGGTTTTGATTTTATAGACAGTAAGTTGTTCATGATAACCAAGGACACGGAAGGGTTACACCTAGAGTTCTTGACACTAGAAGACGGACTGACGGACGAAGGACTAGACTATCCGTTGTTGTTAGATAGTAGAGTGGATGGTACAGCTTTGACTGTTAGCTACAGTACTACCACTAAGAAGTCTACTATAAGTAACTTTCCGTACGATCCAGCAGATGTAGAGGTGTACAGTAAGATCGGACATAAGTACGACTTTACTAAGACCACATCTACAGCAGGTGAAGTAACAGGAGATATAACATCTGTACCATTCTTTGCTGGAGTGCCGTACAATATGTTGTACAGGTTCTCCGATCAATCGTTAAAACAACCAACGGAAAGAGGAGGTCGTAGTGCTTCTGATTACACATTCCAAACAATCCGTAATGGTAGTATTAACTATGCAGACACTGGACACTTTGTTGTTGAAGTAACTCCTAAATACAGAGACACATACAAGTATGTATTTAATCCTGACATCGTAGGAGCTAATCTTTTGTTGAACGACTTTGAACCACAGAACGGACACTTCAGGTTTGCAGTACAAGGACAACCCGGTGAGGTGACTATCGAAGTAAAGAGTGATAGTGCGTTACCGTGTAAGTTGTTAGCTGCTGAGTTTGAATCTATGTTTGTACCGAGGAGCAGAAGATATGGGTCTTAGGGTGGAAGAAGCACAACGTGATATGGATGCATTTGAGTTGTACGACGACATGAGGGAAGAGGACATGATGGAATGTATCGGACTAATGCATCACCCAAAGGACGCTGTGAACCTGTCATTTGAAACAAGTAGTAAGTGTTATTCACTGAGAGGTAACGACGGATTGTATTGTAGTTTTGGTGTTAGTCCTAGTGAGAATGTTGGTATTGTATGGTTGTTAGGAACACGACGACTTGCTACTGCTAAGAAGTACTTTCTAAAACATTCCAAGCAGTGGGTAGACGAGATGATGCACGGTTTTGACTATTTAACAAACGTAGTGATGAAGACTAATACGTTGAGCTACAGGTGGTTGCGTTGGTTGGGTGCTGAGTTTAGCGATTGCCAGTACGACGGGTATATGTCATTTATATTAGAGAGGAAGTAAACGATATGTGTTTTCCAGTAATAGGTGCAGCAATGTTAGGTTATGGTTCGGCAACAGCAGCAACAGCAGCTACGGGCATAACGGCTACGGGTCTTGGTATAATGGCAGGTACGACTGCATTGGGTATAGCTTCTCCGATTGTTAGTGCAGCAGGACAGCGTCAGCAAGCTAAAGCACAGATGGCGTTTCAAGCACAACAACAACGTGCAGCACAAAAGAAACTAGGTTATCAACAAACAGCCACTTTATTAGAACAAAACCAACAGGCAGAAGCTTTAAACGAACAACGACGCTTGATAGCTCTTAAAAGTCAAGAATTGAAAGATAGAGCAAATGTTATAATGGCAGAAAGAGGAGCCGGAGGTAGAGTACGAGAAACTGTTTTAGGTGAGTACGACCGCGAGCTAGGTGACCATCAAGCAAAATTAAATCGTCAACAAGAGCTATATTCCATGCAATATGGTTTAGGATTACAACAATTGGGGTTACAGCACCAACAGGAAATGTTATCGTTAAGTCAGCCTGTAGATACTCAAAGTCCTTTAGTTACGAGTATGCGAGCTTTAAGCGGGGGTTTAGGAGGATTAGGCACAGGATTAACTTTAGCACAAGCAGGTCGTCGTCGTTTTCCTGAACCTGAAGAAAAAGAGGAAGGGTAATGGCACAACTACAAAGATTAGGTCCAGCTGCTCCGATACAACCTGTTAATCTGCCTAGCTTTCAGTATGGTTTAGCTAATGTAAGAGTAGGTAGAAGTAAGTTATCTGATTTAGCTGATGCCCTTGCAGGAGTAAACCCTGCTTTGGAACAGTTTGGTAGAATAAGTTTAGCAAAGCAGAAGTTAGAAGAAGAACAACGGGAATTACAACTACAGAGGGGTAGAGAAGCTTTTGCTTTAGACCCTACTGGAATGTCGGAGAAACTTAAATCAGTTGCCCGTAAAGGAGCTGAAACAGGAGAAATACCTGAAGCACAGAATGTACCGTTTTTAATCGGAGGTTCTCAAGCTTTAGGAGAAGTATTAGTACGTAGAGATTATCGTGCAATGCTTAGAGATTTAGTATCTGATACTGTAGACGTAGAAACTACCATACTACAAAACAGGCAAGCTTTCTTACAACGTGATGAGTTTTCTAATCCTCTTGTTAAATCTTTTATATTAGAATCACTTGAAGATGTAGAAGATGAGTTTCGTAAGAATGTACAATCAAGATTAGACGATGTACAAATAGAAACAAATAAAAGGAATTGGCTTGAACTTGGTAGAGATTCGATAGGTCAAGCTATAGCGGGTGTTGTTGATATAAACGACCCTAGTATTAGACGTTGGATAAATCATCCTGTTGGTATTTTTAAAGGTGCTCGTAAGTTTGCTTGGGATAATTTAATAAAAGAAGACTTAAAAGAAGGACTGCTTACTGGTACATACACTCCGTCACAAGTTACAGGCTTTCTTGATAAACTAAGTGAATGGGATATAGGAGGCGGTGTTAAATACGCAGACGCTGAAACAGGAAATGCTATATTAGAATTTCGTGGTTATGTGGAAGGTCAACGTGCTGTACTAGAGAATAAGAATAAAGAGAAAATTAATCTAGAATACGAAGCAGCAGCTACCACGGCAAGTATTGCGTTTTTTGAAGAGTATAAAGAGACAGGTGCAGTTTCTGAAGACACTCTAAAAACTCAGATCGATTTAGCATTAGAAAAAGTTCCTTATCATAAACGAGATGCTTTGATGGCTGATATTATGCAAAGTTATTCTAGGCAAGGTAAACTCAAAGACGAAGCTACTGTTGTTGTTTTTGCCTCTTTAAATAATTTAATAGAAGACGGAACGGACACGGACGTTACTAAAGGTGCAATACAAGACGCTTATAGTACGGGAAGCATAACAGCCGAACAGTACGATAAACTAAACACACGACTAGAGAACTCTAGAGACTTTGATATTCAAGTTTTGAAAAACCCTAGCTATATTGACCTAAAAGCTGATTATAACGAGTTAATTACAGGTTTTAAGCGTGTCAAGGGAGGTCTTGATCTTGGTTTTGATCCGGGTACATTGGGTTATTTTCAAACAATTACATTAGATAAAAACCCAAAAACAGACGATGATCCCGAATTTAATTCTATATATAAACAAATTAAAGATCACGCAGGTGAATCAAAAGCTAAGATGTTTGTTAATAGGCAGTATAGAGCTTTTGATCGTAGTTTAAGAGGTGCTCTTGAAAATGAGTTTAATAAAATAATCGCTAAAGGTAATAGCACCGAACAGGCACGTGATTTAGTAGAGGAACGACAAGACGATATTGCTCAGAAACTGTTTGACACTTGGGTAGATGATTCTATCACTGTGGCAAATACTATGTTTTTAACAACACCTAAGTAATGGCTGACGAAGAAAAAATAATTACAGAAGAGGAGAAGAAAAGACTTACTGAACAAGTAACAGGTCCTATCCTTAAAGAAGCAGAAGAACGTATGGTCGAGGGTGTTCGTACTCGTAAGCCTGTTAAACCTCTTACTAGACAAGAACAGATAGAAGCGACACCTGAAGGACAAGCACCACAACGATTACGTCCGGGTGCTCCAACTACTGAACGCATAGAACTACCAACAACTTTACCCGATCACGGTATCAGAGCGTTATATAATGATGGTGAACGTATCCTTGAAAGAGCTTCCCAAATAACAAACTTACCGCCTGAGAGTCCGTTTACTCATACTATTGCACAGCGTATAGCCAAGGGTGATCCGTTTTCGTCAGAAGCAATGGATGATGCTAAAAAGGAAACGATGAGGCTCGTCCGTGCTGGTGTTATTCCTAATCCTTTCTACGAGGGTTTTAGCGGAAAAGTAACACAAGCTTACGAAATGTTTGCTCCGTTGGTCGTGGAAGTAGGATTGCCTATGATGCAAGGTATAGCTACTTCTCCTATGCTAATCTCTCCAGTGCCCGGTTCTAGAGTAGCTTACTTTGGTGGACTAGGATTGACTTCAGGTGTTGCCAATATGTGGGCACAGCAGATGCGTATAGGATACGGTCATCAGGAGGAAACATCTTATCAGGAAGCAGCAGCAGCGATGGCGTGGGGTATGATTCCCGGTATTAAGACTGGTAAGGATATGTCAAAAGCCGCAACCGTAGTGCTTCGTGGTTTTGAAGGTGCTGTAATGGCAGGTGGAGAAAATGCTACACATCAAGGACTTGAATTATTATACGGTAAAAGAGGTGAGTTTAAAGTAGGAGAACTAGGACTGACATCAGCGGGTGGTGCAGCTATCGGTGGAGTATTAGGACGTTTAGAATCTGCTCTTGTTAAGTATGATCCAAAAGAAAAAGCAGCACCTCTACTACGCAAAGCTATTAAAGACGAAATACGAGGAGTAAAGAAAGAGGTAGCACGTCTGAAGAAAACTGGGCAGCGTCGAGGTTTAAAAACATACGAAGCAAAGATAGCAAAGCTAGAGAAGAAATTTAACGATCTAAGAGAGCCTGAAGATAAGATACTACAACGAGCTATAGACGAACTTGAAGAGTTTGAACAACAACAAGTAGAAGCTATAGAGTTATACGCTAAAGAGTTTCAACAAAGCGAAGCAGCTAGAGTACTGAAGGAAAGCGATGTTGAAGCCGAAGCACCTCAACCAAAACCTGAAGCCCCTACTATTGACATAGATGAAACCGAGTACGCTGATATTAAAGAAGCAGCAGAACGTGCTAGAGAAGCTCAAAAGAATTTAAGAAGAGCACAAAGACAAGGAGGTGACCCTCAAGAAATATCAGAACTAGATAGTATAGCTGAAGAAACAGAAGAAAGTCTTCGCAATGTTATAGAAAAAAGTAAGTCGCTAGAAAAAGTAGATAAAGAAACTGCTGGTAAATTTGTAACAGAAATAGATAAATTCGTAAGACAGACTCAAGCTGATTTAGAAGAAGCAGGAGTGGGCGGCTTTGATGTGCCTTTTCCAAAAGTAAAACAACAAGCTAGAGAAGCACTAGACGACTTCATGGCTGGCGGTGGTACTCGTGATGTTGACCCTGAGACGGGTAAGATACTTGATACTGAAGACGAGGTAAAAGCACGTTTGTTAACTTCTGATGCTGAAAAACAACGACTAATAAACTCCGTACAAGATGCTATCAAGGAAGACCTAAAGAATGTAAAGGGTGGTCGTGAAGGACAAGTTGAATACTTAGCTAAAGTACAGCGTGAGTTGGATAGAAGACTAGGTACTGACATGGGTGAAGAGTTTGCACTTGTGTTAAAAGCTGCACAGTTAAGTGACAATATAGAAGTAGCGGATGCTATTAACGAGTTGTCCATTCAAATGTCAGCTAACGGTGCTATCATGGTGAAAGGTTTTGATGACTTGTTGAAGCTGACTCGTGAGAAAGAGTTTAATGATGTTAATAGTAATGATTTTGAAGTAGCTGCTAGAAAACTGATACCTCAAATGTTAGGGTGGAAGAAAGCGGGTAGTGCTGCTGGTCGTTTGTTGCAATCAAGAAAATATACTAAGGATCAACTTGAGATGAAGGTTGAAGAACTAGAGACTCAACTAGAAGAAAACTTAGTAAGCGATCTAAAAGCTTCTAAGGATATGACTCCTGAAGAACTAGATAAGCAGATAAAAACTTTTGGTGACTTAGAAGCTAGGAAGCGTTTGTTTAAAGCAGTGCAACAAGCAAACGACGTTAGTGAGGTAAAAGACATTTTAATAAAACAACAACAAGCGTTTCAAAATAAGAGCACATTAAAGAAAAACTTTGAACAAGGTGCTAACTTATACACTAAAGTAAGAGACGCAGGAATGGATGTTCTGTATTCTAGTATGTTATCCGCTCCTACCACTCTTATAAAAGTAGGTTTAGGTAATGCTGTTATGTCTCGTTACAACTCTTGGATGGGTAAAGCAGGTGCTAAATATATGGCTCTAGCTCCGTGGGCACGTCGTGGTATGACTAAGCAACAGTTTGAAGAAGCTTACGACTTTTGGGCTAGAGTAGGTACGACTTACGGAGAGTTTAACGACATTGCTTTACAAGAAGCTAGAAAAGCTTTTAAGTCAGGAATATCTGATTTACGTAGTCATTTTGAAAGAGTAGGAGAATCTGCTTTATCGATGGAGCGTACTGGTATAGGAGGTGCGTTAGGTCAGTCACTAGAGAATGTAGGTCAGTTTATAGATGTACCGGGTAAAGCAATGGCTGCTGTAGATGCTCGTTCTAGAATGAGGATCGCACACGCCATGACTAAAGCTAAAGCTGTTTATGATTATCGCATGGCAAAAGCTAACGGTGAAGAAGTGCCTGATAATTTCGATGCTTACTATAAAGGTTTTCTTAATAGAGTATTTACGGAAGACGGAACACGTTTGATGACTGAAGACCAAGCAAGAAGACAAGCTATTCTTAATGCTGAAAAAGAAGGTGTTAAAGCTGAGAATATGGCTTCTTACATTGAAAACTATTTAAAGAATAACTGGGACAAGAACACTAGTAACTTTGTTGACTACGTACAGCGGAATGTAAAGGAAGTTACTTTTACTGACGAGTTAGGTGAGTTCGCTAATATGACTTGGTTGGAACAAGGGGCACTAAAACCAATAGAAAATCTGCTCGCTAGTTTTCCGTTACTTAAAACAATCATAAGTCCGTTCCAAAGAACAGGTAGAAACATTATAAGAGAAGGTTTAAGTAGTACTTCAGTACTTGCAGATGTACCCGGTATAAGAAAGTTTTCGGACAAAATATGGGCGAAGACAACTCAAGACTTAAACAGCGGTGATCCTATCGTAGCAGCTAGAGCCAAAGGGAGGCAGATAATCGGAGCAGGTGTTATAGCTACTGCTTGGGGAATGGCTGAAGCAGGGCTGTATGAAGGGATGATCGGACAGAATTGGAAGAAGAGAGAAAATGTACAAACAGGAACTGGACTTAGTGATTATCAACTACGGATACCAGTAGGAGACGAAGTGCTCGCTCAAGATATAAATGCTCTTGAACCATTTGCTACGATAATGAATATAGTTGCAGACATTCACACTCTCAGTAAAGGGACTATGGCACAACGCAGGGAAGCTATGACTGCATTAGGAATCGTTCAACTCGTTGTATCTAATAATATAGGTAATAAATCATACTTTAAAAACCTTGGGGATGCTATTGAACTTGTTACAGCTACCAGTGAATCGGAAGAGGCTTTAGATGCTAAAAGATCAAGATTAGTAAAAGGTATGTTTGGATCAGCAGTGCCGTCAGCGATGAACGCTATGTCTATGGCTACTGATGAATTTAGAAGACGCAGTGATAATATGATGCAACTCTTAGGTAAACGTATCGGAGGTATAGCTAGAGAAGTACCACCGTATCGTGATATGTTTGGTGACCCTCAACCGCTTCATAAAACAGATCGTCTAAAAGCTTTTAGTTTGTTTAATCCTTTTCGGGTCAGTAAGCAGATAATGGATGTAGAAGACTATGTCGTTACTGATAAGGACGGTCTTAGGAGTTTCAATAAAGAGAAGCTTGCGAGTGTTAATTTAAAAGACGAAGAAGCTGTGCGTAACGCTGCATGGGCTATTGCTATTGAATTAGATGGTGAGTATCACTTTAACGGAGGAACTACTACTAAGGACGGTGTTGACTTACAGGAAATAGTGCACCCTGAAACTCGTATTGATGCGTTTGAAGCGTGGCAAAAAGAGTACCAAACAATTAAAATAGACGGTTTAAATGTTAAACAAGCTACTGTATTACTTGGTAAAAAACTTACAACTCCTACTAAATTAAATCCCAATAAAGCCCCTGAAGGTTTTAAGCAGGAAGACTTTAGATTGAAGAAGCTAAATCAGATGCTAGGTAAATTTAGAGAGGTTGCTTATAAAAAAGTGCAAATGCAATATCCTGTATTAATGGAACAAGAGAAAGAAAATAAAATACGAAATGCTTTATTAGCTACTGCTCCTAATGCTAAACAATTAGAACGCATAACATCAGAAATGCCGATTGAGGAATATAAAAAGACACAACCCGATACGAGACTTAAAGAATTACTCGGCAAGACTCCATATAAACCAGTAACCTTAGACTAAGTGCTTGAACTCCTCGCTCAATAAGTAATAATATAATATCATGTCAACACCAACGACCTACGTAGACTACACAGCAACAGCAGCACAAACTGACTTTGTTTTTACCTTTGAATTTTTAGAAGAGGAGCACGTAACTGTTGAGATTGATGGTTCTCCTATATCCTCCAGCCTCTTCAGCGTTGTCACATCTCCTACTAAGAAGATTGTACTTAACAGCGGAGCTACTGCTGGACAGGTTGTCAGAGTTCGTCGTAAGAGTCAACCTGACATCAACCTTGTAGACTTTGAGAATGGATCGGTACTAACTGAATCAGAACTGGACAGAGCGTATCAACACAATCGTTTTTTAAATGAAGAGATTGCAGAACTGAACGATGCGTCGTTGCAAAAGAAAGAAGGCACTAACGACTTTACAGCAAAGAATAATAAGATTGTAGACCTAGCTGATCCTACCGACCCACAAGACGCATCCACTAAGAACTACGTAGATACCGAGATAGACACTGAGGAAGCAGCTAGGATAGCAGGAGATGCACTGAAGGTAAGCAAAGCTGGCGATGCAATGTCAGGGGATTTGGAAATGTCGGGTAATAAGATTACTGGACTAGGAACACCCACAACAGACACTGACGCAGCTAACAAGACTTATGTGGATAGTAACATATCTTCTGCGGTATCGGGAACAGGTGCTGCTCCTGACTTTAATAAGTTTACGGGAGATGGTTCAACCACTGACTTCCCTTTAACATTTCAAACAAACAGTCTTACCTCCACTGCTTATTTAGTAACCATTGATGGAGTTGTTATTGATCCTGAAGATTATACTCTTGTTGGAGGTGCTTCTGAGTTACGGTTCACAACACCACCCGGCAATCTTACTGAAGTCATAATCGTGGAAAGAGGTTTTAAGACACAAGTAGAAATACCAACAGATTACGACTACGGTAGTATAGTGGGTGATCCAGTAACAGCATCTTACAGCTACGGAGGAATTGCATAAATGAGTATTGAAGTACAACTACGAAGAGGGACAGCTGCTGAGAATGCTGCGTTTACAGGACAGGAAGGAGAGCTTGTATACACCACCGATACTAAAGACTTGTTTATACACGACGGTTCTACGCTTGGTGGTAATCCTGTTGGTTCGTTAGCGTCAATAGCTGATGACTCTGTTACCTTTGCTAAGATAGAAGAGATACCTGCCAATACGATACTTGGTAACAATACAGGTAGCTCTTCTGATATATTAGAACTTACCACGGCTGATACACGGACTTTGTTAAATGTAGCAGACGGTGCTACCGCTAATAGTAGTGACGCAACTTTACTAGCTAGAGCTAACCACACAGGCACACAGACTGCATCTACTATCTCTGACTTTGACACGGAAGTAGCTAACAACTCTGCTGTAACTGCTAACACTGCTAAGGTAGGACTTACCAACGGATCAGTAGACTCCGATAAATTATCAACAACATTAGACTTTGGATCAATAACATAACCACTTACAATCATGGCAAACATAGAAGTAAAACTTAGAAGAGGAACCACATCGCAACACGGTAGCTTTACAGGTGCTCAAGGTGAAGTAACAGTAGACACTGATTTAGATACACTCAGAGTACACGACGGTAGCACAGCTGGTGGAATACGTCTAGCAAAGCACAGTGAGTTAGGAGGAGGGGGTACAGGTACAGTAACTTCAGTAGACAGTGGTACAGGATTGACAGGTGGTCCTATTACGACAAGTGGTACGCTTGCCATAGCCAACGACGGTGTTAATACTACACAGATAGCAGACGACGCAGTTACAGCTGATAAGATAAGTTCTACTGATAATACCTTTAAAGTATCTACTACTGATGTCGTAGTAAACGAAGGTGGTGCTGACATAGACTTTCGAGTAGAAGGTGACGCCAATGCTAATTTAATAAACGCAGATGCGGGTGAAAACATTGTAGGAATTGGTGTCACCGTGGATACAAGTGATACTTTTTCTAGTGGAACTACTTACAAAGCTCAAGTAAAAGACGGACTTCGTGTAATTAATGACTCAGGTGTAGCTAAATTAAAACTACTTAACGACGAAGCAGGTGGAGGTGGTGCTTCTATAACCTTAAAGTCAACTACTGCTCCTTCTGCAAACGAAGGTCACTACTCGATATTTACAGGTGATGCTAATGGTATTCTTAACTTTAAGAACGAAACAGCTAATAAAACTATAAATATGGACGCATCTGGTGATTGGTATTCATTTACTAATACTCAAGATTTAGGTAAAACAGGCAGCAGATGGGATGATGTATGGAGTAACGGTACATTCAATGGTTCCGACCAAAACATAAAACAAGACATTGAAGAGCTAAATGAAGCTGAAAAACGGGTGGCTGTTAAATGTAAAGGTCTTATCAAAAAGTACCGACTAAAAGACGCTGTTGCTGAGAAAGGAGCTAACGCTCGTATTCATGTAGGTATCATAGCACAAGAGTTACAAGCTGCTTTTGAGAGTGAAGGTTTAGACGCTTTTCGTTATTCAATGATTGGAAGAGATACTTGGTGGGAAGGTACAGATTCTGAAGGGAACCGTGAAGTAAAGTATGAAGCTACCGAAGGGTATACTGAAGTCACTCAAATGAGTGTTAGGTATAACGAACTACTCGCATTTATCATCGCAGCAATGTAGGATGATAGAATCTCTATCAGGTCTTCTTAACACCGTCATAGCGGTAGCACTTGGAGTTATAGGGTGGATTATCAAAAGGTTGTTAGAACGACTAGATGTGGGAGATAAACGGATGACTAAGATAGAGGTGGAGTTAGCTGCTCAGAAAGAACG
>CEPY01001897.1_pt1 | contig 15895 bp, 17 predicted proteins | sample 530421 | NCBI WGS metagenome assembly CEPY01 (sample SAMEA2620065, study PRJEB7988) | marine metagenome | biome: marine biome (ENVO:00000447); feature: surface water layer (ENVO:00002042); material: "saline water (ENVO:00002010), including plankton (ENVO:xxxxxxxx)" | depth 5 m
TACGACTTCTTCAAATACGGAGCAAAAACCCGTGCTAGTGTGACCTCATTTAATAAGAGGAAAGACAAGTATTGGTTTGAGAAAACTTCTCGTAAGTACTCCGATGAAGAAGTCGTAAATTTTTTAGTATCTAATTTTGCTGCTGCTGACAACCCACAAAACTTATGGATTGGAGAAATTATCAATTCTGGAGAAAGAGTGTACGCCGATTGGATGAAACGTCAACAGAGTTCGACGTACTTATTCAAAGAGCAAAGCAACGAATTGCTATTGAACAACAAATTAGAGAATCTTTTCGACTGTTCCAAAGGACACCCAAAAATTCTAAAAGCATTTCTGAGCGGGAAATTGTCTCTAGAAAACTTCGTAATTTACGAAAAGATTTTCCATTTTTCAAATAACTTTGATAAAAAACTTACTGACCCAGTGTGGGAAACCGTCAGTTTAAAATTAAAGAAGTATACACCCTTCATAAATATTAATATGTTCTCATATAAAAAAATTTTACGGACAATTGTAAATGAGTAAGTTTTTTGAATCTGAATTAATTCAAGAAGAATTAAAAAATATTAATAAACTCCAAGAGGAGATATATGAAAGCGTACTCTCTTTTAGTATCATGGACCGTGAAACAAAATTAGAGCATATTGATAAATTACAGATCTTGCTTGAAAAGCAAAAAGTAATGTATACTAGACTCTCTCTTTCTGATGACCCACAAGCGGTCGAGATGAAAGAGAACCTTCGCAAATCGGTAGCACTGATGGGTTTTCCACCAGAAACCGATGTGCAAAATTTATTCAATAGTATGAGTGCTACTATCGAATCTCTCAAAGCATATGTTGACGAGTGATCTAGTTTTTGTTATACTATCCGAGTAAATCTTCCGAATCTAATTAATCCGAGGTAATCTAAATGTCTTTCGCAGACCTTAAAAAGCAATCCAAACTTGGCTCGCTGACCCAGAAACTGGTCAAAGAAGTCGAAAAAATGAATAGCAACGGCAGCACTTCTGGTGATGACCGTCTCTGGAAACTTGAATGTGATAAGAGTGGCAATGGTTATGCCGTCATTCGTTTCCTTCCTGCACCGAATGGTGAAGACCTTCCTTTCGTGAAACTCTACAGTCACGCATTCCAAGGTCCTGGTGGTTGGTATATTGAAAACTCTCTGACTACTTTGGGTCAGAAAGATCCTGTGTCTGAATACAATACGTTGCTGTGGAATAACGGCACTGATGCAGGTAAAGAGCAGGCACGTAAGCAGAAGCGCAAACTGACTTACATGGCAAACATCTATGTTGTCAAAGACCCTGCTAACCCCGAAAATGAAGGTAAAGTCTTCCTCTTCAAGTTTGGTAAGAAGATCTTCGACAAACTCACTGCTGCTATGCAACCCGAGTTCGAGGATGAGGAAGCAATCGATCCGTTTGACTTCTGGCAAGGTGCCAACTTCAAACTGAAAGCAAAGAACGTTGCAGGTTATCGTAACTACGATTCTTCTGAGTTTGCTCGTCCCGATTCACTGTTGGAAGACGATGATGCCATGGAGGCAGTCTGGAAGAAAGAATACTCTCTTGCAGAACTGGTTGCACCCGATCAATTCAAAGATTATGATGCTCTGAAGAAGCGTCTTGATTATGTTCTTGGTATCAAGGGCACTCCTAAGTTCCAAGATCAAGAAACTGTTGAGGAAGAAGAAGACTTCCGTCGTCAAAACCGTGGTGAGAGCAACCCTATGCCTCAATCTATGAAAGAGGAACTGAATTCTCTGAGTGGTGGTGGTTTCAATGATCCAGATATTACCTTGAGTAATTCTTCTAGTGATGAAGATGATGATGCACTCTCTTATTTTGCAAAACTTGCTGAGGACTGATAATGGGTATTGATCTTCAGGAAATCATTGACATGGGCAATGAAAAAAGTGCTCAAATTCAAGAAGGAGTTCCTCCTCACTTGGTTGGGGTAAAAATGCCAGACATGTTGCCCATTTTTCCTAAATTGATAACTGGTTATGCTTTTGATAGTGCAGATCATTATGAACTAAAAACTTTCGTTAAAGATTACATCGAAAAAAATAAAAATGACGGTGTATCTCATGATAACGGACATAACTTAACCACCTGGTTTAATTCATCTCAGCAAAATTTTTTGAATTTGGAAGAACCCATTGTTCAAAAGTTTAAAAAATTTATAAGTGAATCATATGAAACTCTCAATAAAGTTATGCATTGGGATCTAAAACCAGATCATTTTATTTCTGAATGCTGGATCAATAAAACGGGTTTTGATGGTTATCAGTTGAGGCATTCTCATTCAAACTGTTGGATTTCTGGAACTTACTATTTGGATTTTCCAGATGGTTCTTCTCCAATTAGATTTTCACAAACCAATAAATTTGAATCAGAAACTCCTTATTTTTATGTTCCCCCAGTAGAACATAATCCATTTAATTCACATTTTCATGATCTTATGCCTAAAGAAGGTTCTTTACTGTTATGGTCTAGTAATATAGTTCATGAAACTCTTCCTAATCAATCAGATTCCAGGATCAGTATTTCTATGAATATCGTTCCTTCAGAGATTGATAATGGTTCATATAGTGTAAAACTATCAAAGTGAAGTCTGATTACACAATAGAACGTGTAACCAAATCAGAAGCCGCAGAGTTACTTCTGCGGTTTCATTATTTGAAGGATGTGTCAAAAACCTTTAAGTCTGGTTATAATTATGGTCTATACAAAAACAATGATTTCTGCCCACTAAACATTGGTGGTATTCAGGGAGTCTGTATCTTTACAGGTTTGCCTGTTCCAGAAATTGCAAAAGGTGCCTTTGGGTTAGAACGTCATGAGCAAGATGGACTATTTGAACTTTCACGACTCTGCATCCACCCGTCTACACAGCAGAGCGAGTATAATATCACTTCTTGGTTCGTATCAAAAGCGATTAGACGACTTAGAAAAGAGACCAACGTTAGGGGGATTATCTCATACGCTGATAGTGACCATCATTCTGGTACAATCTATCGGGCTTGCAACTTTCGGTATTGCGGTCTATCAGAACCAAAGAAAGATTTCTACTTTGCAGACGGAACTAAACACTCTAGAGGAAGTGTCAAGGGATCAGAAGGTGAGTGGAAAGATAGATCTCGTAAACACCGATACGTTATGATCTTCGATAAGAGTTTAGAACTCTTATGGCATAGTTAGTTTCGTGTTATCAGTTCGTATGAGTTTTTCTCCTACGTATTCTGATGATCTACCGTAGATCATAATATCTCTCATATCATTTAAGAATTGTTGTAGATATGAAGGACGCAGTAAATATATCGAAGATTTTTCGTCGTTCTTTAAAACTTCGTATTCAAAGTTAGTGACAGATACAACAGGATTTGGTATTCTAACTACATTCTCTCCAAGAATGGTTGCATCATTGGTATGCAATTGTCCAGCATCATAATAGTGAATTTTAAAAGTTCCTGGTACAGTTTTACCTTTTGGTAGAATTAGTTTACCACTAGAATCTTTTACTTCTTTTGTTTCGTAATGATGAACCGCATTTACTTCGGTTCCATAAAGACTATCTGCATACTTGCTCAGGTTGTAATTAGATAGAGGCCATTCATCTCTAGGATTTAAGATTCCAGCAGTCAGTAGAACAACCCAATCTAATTCTGCATCACCATAAAATTCTTCGGCAACAGTGTCTGGTCTTGCACCATCTCTAATTTCATATTTGTCAAAGACTGTAAAGATACCTTTTAAGTCATCTCTCAGTTTATTTCTTCTGAATAAGTTTTTTACTCTCAGATAACTCTGAGACGATATACTATCTTTTAAAAATGATTGATAGTCTAGTTCTGGTAATTCTCTGAAGTAACCCATTTTAGAAACCTACTTGGTTTATTGCTTCATTTCCATAATCATTGGCATAAACTGGTTCAATTTCTTTGAAAGAGAGATCTAAGTTATATGAGATTGGTGAACCGTCACTATATGTGGCATAAACACCTTCACCAGTATAATTAACTGCCATGTCAGTTAAGAAGCATTGCTTGAACATGTTCAAATATGGATGAGTCTCTACACCTTTTTTGTATGTCAGTTGATACATATCAGGTGTTTGTAAAAAAGTGCCACTACCTTTCGGTGCCATGGTTCTTTTTAAAGTGTTTATAATATACCTAATATTTTTTGCTTCATCATCATCTCTTGGTGTCATCTTGAAAGAAAATCTAAATGATCTCAATGTTATACCATTGAAGAGAAGTTCCATATTTGGATTTAAAATTTCACCATTTTCTCTTGCTAATGCCTGACCAAGACTAAGATTGCCATTGAAAGGAATATTTGCTGCCCTTGCTGCTAAATTTTTTGTAATTATTTTACCACTCTCTTGGGTAAATAACGTTGCTGCAGCACCCTGTAGTTTAGCAAGTCCTCTCTCAACAAGACTAGCACTATCTAGTCCAGCACCACCATCACCAGCAATAGCACCATATATATTTGCAGTCAATCCATCCAGTTTTGAATCCGAATAGGAAACACTATTGCCATCTTGTACATTAGATGGCATTGGTAACAATATTGTATTCTTTAATGTTTTAACACTACCACTTCCACTTTTAAAAGCTGGACCACTTCTACGTAGCAATCCACTACCACCAGTTATTTTTTTCCTATCATAATTTAGGATTTGTATTTGCAAATAATCAGTCGAAGTATCAATTGCTTCATTTGGATACCTGAGTAATGGCATTATACTTGTTTTTTAATTATTTAGAAGGGTTTTCGAATAAATCTGCATAAGGTATTCTTTGCATGTCTGTAAGCTCTTCTTGCTGTACCTCATAAACATCTCCAATCACTTCATCCCAGGTGTATGTTCTCCTCTCACCCCAGTGAAAATTGACCCCGACAAACCCCCAACTGTATACTGCTGCTACACCGACTAATGGGTGAATATCATACAGTAAACCAGAAGTTTTTGCTCTATATCTGAAAGTGTAGATCTTTCTACTTTGTATTTCTATTTTATTTGATGCTGGTAGAACTGAACTAATCTCTTCCCACATATTAAGTGGGTCTTCAAGACCAGTTAAACTGTCAACAATATCTCGTACTCTATTTGAACTGTCGTCTGTTGGCATTACTTGATACCTAATTCGTCTTCTGTTAGAACTTTAAATTCCCACATACGATCAGCACAAAATTCTCGTGCTGCTTTCCACTTTGCTTGATTTCTAGCAAACTCGTAGACTTCGTAAATATATGACTTTGTTTTCTTTTTCTGAACCTTTGGTTCTACACATTGTTTCTTTGGTTTTATTTCTATAATATATTTTTTGATTCTACCATTTCTCTCTTTTACTTTAATATAAAAGTCTGGGTAGTATCTGTGTATTTTATTATCAATTGGTGATCTATATGGAAGTACAATTTCTTCACTACCCCACTCAAGAATATTTTCATTCAAATCACAATACACCATGAATTTTCTCTCCCAGAGAGATCTATAAATTATGTTCGATGGATTACCTTTATACTTTCTTGGAAAAGATGGTTGAAATCTTCCTTTGTATGACATCTAAATAACTAAACAATCACCTGTAAATATTTAGAGTGGCAAATTCTATCGTCCAAAAACTTACCATGTCTGATATGAGAAATCAGATTGGTACTTTGGCTCAAAATAATTATTATTATGTTGAGATTAGTGGCTTACCCCAAACTCTAACTGATCATCTTACTACTAGATATAGTAAAGTATTTGGTGATCTTCCTAAATTTACACATAGGTTAGGATTCTTATGTTCTGAGGCAACTTTGCCCACTTCTGCATATGCTACTGCAGAAACTAAAAATGATTTTATGGGAGTCACCCAGGAGTTTGCTCATACTAGAATCTACACTGATCTAGATATGACATTTTATGTTGATAACAAATATAAGGTATTAAAGTTTTTTGAAGGTTGGATGGATTATGTTGGTGGTGGATCTGAAGTAGATATTGACAGAACTCTTAGTGGTTCTGCATACAGAAGATTTAATTACCCTAAAGACTATAAAATGAATTCGATGAGAATTTATAAATTTGAGAGAGATTATAAGCAACAAATTAAATATACGTTTGTCAACTTGTTTCCAAAATCCATGGGTGCTGTTTCGGTTGCTTATGGTGCTGCAGATATACTTAAAGTAACAGTGTCATTTAACTTTGATCGATATGTAGTCAATAATGATAAGATTCTTACTAAAGAATCCTATCAAAATTCTTTTAGTGATGCATTTGGTCCAATACTAAATCAAGATGCTCTTCGTAATTCATTTAGTCAACCACTAGATCTTGGTTTGGGTATTGATTATAGTAATTATGCAGCAAGTTTTGAAGGACTGGATTATAGTATCTCACCAGAATCAATACCACTTACGTTCAATACTTTCATGAACTGACCCACTAAATAATTGATATGAGTTGTATTTAAGCATTATGCCTTTACCAAAAATTAATACTCCGACTTATGAGTTGGAGTTACCATCTACTGGTAAAAAAATTAAATATCGTCCATTTTTGGTTAGAGAAGAAAAGATTCTTCTAATGGCACTGGAATCTGAAGATATGAAGCAGATTACTGATGCTGTAGTTTCTATTCTTTCTGACTGCATTCAGACACGTGGTGTTAAAGTTGCTGATCTATCTACTTTTGATATTGAATATTTGTTTTTAAATATCAGATCTAGATCAGTTGGTGAATCAGTAGAGGTCAATATTACATGTCCAGATGATGGTAAAACTGCTGTTTTAACTGAAATTGATTTGGATTCTATCAAAGTTGAAAAAGTAAAGGGTCATACCAATACTATTAAACTTGACGATACTCTTTCAATGAGACTTAAGTATCCTTCATTGGAGCAGTTTATCGATAGTAACTTTGAAACTAGTAGTGAGCAAAGTGAAGTTGGTAAATCTCTTGATATGGTTAAAGCATGTATTGATATTATCTACGATGCAGAAGAATCATGGTCTGCAAAAGACTGTACAAAGAAAGAGTTGGAGGAGTTTCTCGATCAACTAAACACAAAGCAATTTAAAGAGATTGAAAATTTCTTTGTTACAATGCCTAAATTATCTCATAAGGTAACAGTTGTAAATCCAAATACTAAAGTAAAATCAGAAGTTGTTCTTGAAGGGCTAGCAAGTTTTTTCAGCTAGGTATGGCTCATAGCAATCTTGAGTCATACTACAAGATTACATTTGCATTGGTTCAACATCATAAATACAGCTTAACTGAGATTGAAAATATGATTCCTTGGGAGAGGGACATATACGTTGCCTTATTAGAGCAATATATTGAAGAAGAAAATCAAAAAGCACAACAGCAGCAATAATGGCAATTAGTAGTCAGTCATTTAAAGCACCATCAATACCTAAGTTGAACAAGAGTAACATCTCTTCTCCTCTTATGGGTGGTGCCATTGCGACTACTGATATTAAACCAAAATTAACTAAGTCTGAATTTAGTTTCATAAAACCTAAGATTTCTGCTGAAACTTTAAAGACAGAAGCATCTTCAGAAAAAATTTCTGCTGATAATTTAAAGGCAGAAGCACCTTCACAAAATATTAATGAAACTCTAACAGAAACAAATCAAATTCTTGTAGAAATACAGAAACAGTTGGCATTAGATTTTGCAAATAGAATTGCTGAACAGAAAGAAGAATTAGATAAGATAAAATCCAATAGAAGAAAAGAAAAGATTAGATCAGAAGAGGGAAGATTAGAAGGAGTAAAATCTGGTATAAAGAAAATAGGTGCTTTTGGTTCAAACACACTAAAAAAAGTCACAGCACCAGTTACAAGTATATTTGATCAACTAAAAGAATTTTTAGGTTTAGTCCTGACAACTTTTCTTACAAGTGAATTTTTTAATTGGTTGAAAGATGAAAATAATAGAATACTCTTAAGCAATATCTTTAACTGGATTGGAAAATTATTTGTTCCGGCTCTAATTACTTTCTTAACTCTGAAGGTATTTAAGTGGATTAGAAGACTTTTCAAGTTAGGTAAGTTTTTAATAAAGTTGCCTATTAGATTATTTAATTTAACTAAAAAGGTATTTGGCAAAGCATTTAGATTATTAAAAAAAGTTTCTACTAAGTTAATAAACGTAGGTAAAAAAGCAGGTGGTGGTCTTTTAAACTTTCTTAAAAGGAAAGGGGGATCAGTTCTTAGTAAGGCATGGAAAGGAATAAAAGGTGTAGGTGCAAGTGTAAATACTTTCGTCACAAAAAAATTAGTTGGACCTTTTGTCAACAAAGCTTTGCCTATGGTTCCACCAAAGGTTAGAACTAAAATTGCATCAAAGATTGGTGGCAAGGGTCTAGCAAAATTTGTACCTTTCTTGAATACTATTATTGCGATACCTGACGTAATCTCAGCTATATCTAAAGGTGATGCTGAAGGGGCATTATTATCTGCAGCAGGTGCTATACCAATTGTTGGTTGGGGTGCTCTGGCATTGGATATCTATAGGGATGTTGACCCCGAAGGATATGCACAAAATATCAGAGGGGGCATGACCAAGGAGCAGATCAATAAAATATTCACAGATGGTATGCTTTCGGTGCAGGGTGAATATGGTGCTGCTGCTTTTTCTCAAGGTGGTACTGTTGGTGGTACTGGTACGGGTGATATAGTTCCAGCAATGCTTACCCCAAGAGAAGAAGTTATTAAGGCACCTGCTGCAAATCTGTTTAGACCTGTATTAAAAGATATCAATAATAATTATGGTGAACTTTGGGGTGCCTTTACAAACTCGGTTGAAAATTTAAATACAGTATCAGAACATCAGTTAGAAATTAATGAAAAATATAAGACTGTTTTAACTAATTTGAATAATTTGTTCACAGTAAAAGATACACCAAAATCACCTCCACAGCAAGGTACTAGTGCTAATATTACTCCACCAAAAGAAGAAACAGAGGATAAAAAGTCAAAGGTTACACCACAACAACCAAGTACAAGAAATATTGGAATGCCAGAAAAGGCAAAGAAAAAAATGAATTTTGTTAATATGGATTTACCTGATGATAATAGAATGGGTCAAATGCCAGAATTAAAAACCACTGCTACTGATGTTGATGTAATTTCACCAGTTAACCCATCTAATCCATTTATGACTGTAACTCTTGATTTCTATGGGATACACATGTAAGATATGGAAAATCAATTAGAAAATTTAAAACTTAATGCTAAAAATATAAAAAGTTCGTTAGTCTTTTCAAATAAAGAACTATCAAAATTAAGGTCGGATAAAAAAGTATTATTTAAAAAAATTGCACTGCAAGATAAGAGATTAGCAGAAGAGAAGAGAATAGAAACTAAAATGAAATCTGGTTTCAAGGGCATTACTGATACTGTAACTAAACCAGTCAAAGGTATCTTTGATTCGATAATGGAATTTTTGGGTTTAATATTAACAAAATTTTTAATTGATGAGTTACCAACAATAATAGCAAAGATTGAAGAATTTTTAAATAGTGATTTTGTAAAGGGGGTAAAAAAAGTATTCAAAGTTATTGGTGATGCATTTGTTGAATTGGGTAAACTATTTGGTATATTACCACCAGAGAAGCAAGAAAAAGCAACTGCAGAATTATCCGAGCTTGAAAAAAGTTCCGATGATGATAATTTAGATTACAACGAAGCAGATAAAGAAGAAAAGAATTTTCTTTCTTGGTTGACTGGATATGAAAAAGATGTTGATTTGATCCCAGATGAAGAATCTGAAGAATCTGGAGTGAGTCAAGAGCAGCAGGCAGAATTAAGTCAGAAAGCAGATGAGGCTCGTCAATCTGGTCAAATGGCATCCTTTAGAGAGGATAATGCAGCAAATCAAGAATTACAGAGAACTCCTGCTCCAAATAATATTCAACCATCAACAACACCAAAAGCAAACATTGAACAAAATGTAAATAAAGACAATCCACTACGTGAAGGTAATAATTCTTTTGAAGAATCAGTATCAAATATAAATGAAGCAACAAAAGAAGATGAAGGTATTCTTAAGCAGTTAGAATCTTTACAGAGGAATCTTTCTAATCTTATGTCTAGTGCCGCTAGCACTGCTGGTAGTCTAATGCCTGGCAGAGGTAGTGGTATGGGTAATGTTACAGTTCATGATCAGATAGATCTTTCCTCATTTGAGGGCAATGTAATCAGTGTCGGTAAAGCTATTCTGAATCAAGGTTTTACCATTAGTGAAAATAAATACTTTACAAAGAACCATTGGGGTGGTCCTGGTCCAAATCCAGGTGGGTTTAATCCTAGAGGTGATAGTCCTGTAGGAAGACATGCTTCAAGTGATCATGGTACTAATGCACTAGATATTACTGATTGGAGAGGCTCATTTCAATCAGGTATACCCAGATTAAAAAACTTATTCCTTTCTTTATATGACAAGAAGGAACAATATGGAATCAAGTCACTAATTTTTGATCCAGCTGGTCATTGGTTCCAGGGAATGAGAAATTATTCTCGAGCCCCTTATGGTGGTCATGGTGAACATCTTCATGTTGGATTTACAGTTTCTGCCGACTCTATCATGAAACAAGCACAGACTAATGAAAAATTAACGTCATTACAAACAACAGGTGCTATGCCAAATGATTCTGAACCTGAAGAGACTATTGTTGTAGTTAATCAGAATAAAGTTAAAACAGTTCCTGTTGTAGTTCCAATTACAAAAACAGTATACGAAGAAGCAGCATCCAACCAACAATTAACATCAGCAATATGGGGAGGTTAATATAAATGGCATCAGCATCTAACGCATCAACATACGAAATATTTACAATTAAAAAACCTAAAAAAGGCACCTCAGTACGTAAATCTGGTGCTAATCAGGGTATACGTGATGCAGTAGTAGATATTACGGGTGAAGACCCAACTGGTCCAAAAACAGCATCATTTAGTTATTATGAGAGTATACTTTCACCTAGTGTAACTGCGGTATTGTCTATTGTTGATACTGGTTCTTCTGTAGGATATGACAAACAATTTGATTCTCAAGAACGATTGGGAACTTTATCTTCTGCATTACCTTTAGCTGGTGATGTTGAAGTTGCATTTAAAATAAAGACAAAGTATGGTGTTCTTGACTTCACAGACAAACCTTTATTATTTGATAAAACTATATCACCAGGTTCAGAGTCTAATAGAGAATCTGTAGTTATGAATTTGGTTTCTGGTATATTTAAAAAGAATGAAGAAAGTTCTGTCAACAAAAAATATGTTGGTAATATATCAAATAGTGTAGAAAGTATTGTTAAAGATTATCTAAAAGTAGATAATTTGAATATGGATAATACTTCAAATTCATATTCATTTCTAGGTAATGGTAAAACACCAGTTGAAGTTATCTGTAATATAGCAAAAGAATCTTTGCCAACTTCTGGTAATCCTGGGTATTTCTTCTACGAAACAAGGGAGGGTTTAAATTTCAGATCTATAGAAGAAATGATAAAGCAAAAACCCATTGCAGAATATATTAGAACAGATGTTTTAAGAGCAAATACTGATAGTGATGCGAATGATTTCAAAATTGTATTTAAAACTGAAGTAAGAAATGGCAATCTCGCAAATCTATTAAAATCTGGTGCTATTTTTAGTAAAAACATTTTTTGGAACCCATATGACTTTAAATATCAAGAAGTTAGTGAAGATTACTCTGTACAGTTAAAATCTACTCTTGGTAAAGATGCTTTTGCACCTACAGTTGAAGACTCTACAAGAACTCATTTTCATATTCAAGATTTAGGAGTTCTTAGTAGAAAAGTAAAAGAAGAAGAATTGAACAATGATCCAAAGTTTTGGCAGGGCAATTCTACCATGAGATATAATATGCTGTTCTCGCAGATAATTCAAATACAAGTTCCTTGTAATGTTGAATTAAAAGCAGGTGATACTATTTTATGTAATTTTGATCCCATTACCACCTCTAAAAAAGTTCAAGGTGCTGACCCAGTTAAGAGTGGTAAATATTTAATTGCTAATTTGTGTCATCATTTTGATCCATTAAGATCATTTACTTCATTAACTCTCGTCCGTGACTCATACGGTCTATATACTAATAAAAACAAATAATGGCACCTAACTTAGCACAGCAATATTTTTCAAAACTATTCATTGCTCAAGTTGCACCCAGACAGAATCAGCATGTTGCTGATGCTAAATGGGAAGATGCTCATGGTGATAGAGTAAGAATAAGAATTCCTGGCAAACATACAGTAGGAGATGTTGCCGATTTTGATTTACCTTGGGCAATTGTATCAAAGACAACTACAACTGGAAATCTAAGTAACACTTCTTCTGCTTTATGGGGTGGTGAATGGGTTGTTTGTTGTTACATGAATGAATCTGAGCAGATACCAATCATATTACATGTCCTTGGTAACAATCTATCTGATTATGATATTAGGGAATCTATAAATGGAACAACTGCTTTCAAAAGAGTTGATAGATTTAACAGTGGTATAGTTGCTGGTGATAATTTAGTAACTAGTGTTGGTAAAAATAGTATGCCTGAAAGAATACCAAAGAGAACTTTCAAAAAAGCTACTAGATGATGATGATAAATATTTTCATAATAGGTGATTTATAAATGGGACTTGATAGGCAGACCAGCAAAAGTTTTACTTTTTCTACTCCAGAACCTGCAGAACTTTGGTCAAACAGTGTTGCGTTTGCTGATGCCGCTCAGGTATGGGCTGAGTCTAGAAATTTACCAGATCCTTGTGGTGACGGCTCTTTAGGTGCTATTAATACAGAGTTACTTAAATTTTTTCAAAGATTAAAGGCAATAAAGGGGTATGGTGAACTTTACATAAATGGGGCAATCAATAAAGTTGGTGAAGTAACTAGACTTATAAGAAAAACTTCTTCAATTATTGCAGCAGTTCTAAAATCATTAGTCCAAAGAACTAGAGATTTTTTAATTGGTAAAATAAGAGCAGGTATTCAAGATCTAATTGATCTGCTTTTGCCTACTGTGGCAAAAAATATTAAAAATACAATAATTCAAAAAATTATTGACAATATTTTATGTAAGTTCAAAGATCTTATCTCTGGACTAATTGAAATGGTTGGAGATTTCTTATTTGAATTGGCTGCTAAAATTGTTAATGTTCCGTTCTGTGCCGCACTGCAATGGACTAATGGATTAATAAACAAACTAGCATCTGATATTGACAGAGCAATTGGTCCTATTTTAGATGCAATTAATGATGTTTTGGGTAGTGTTGCTACAGTTGTTGGTAGTGTTTTTGATGCACTAAACTTTATCTTAGGATTTGAATCATTTTTATGTGAACAACCAAATTGCCCAGAGATCAAAGATTTCAAATCAGATCCTTTCTGGGGTGGTCCAACACAAAAAGATAAAGACAATTTCGCAAACTTCTTACCTGTACCAACTGATGGTGAACTGATTCAAGCAGCTGATGGTTGGTTGTCAAATCTTCAAATTTTTGGGGGAACATTTGGTGAATTTGATGGTACTATTCCAGATAGCATTACACAGTGTAATACTGATCCATTCCGTTGTGGACCACCAAGAATAGAGATATTTGGTGGTGGTGGTTTTGGTGCTGCAGCAAATGCAGTTGTAGATAGAGTTGGTAAGATAATAGGTACAGATCTAGTAAACCGTGGTTCTGGTTATAAAACTCCACCTTTTGTTAGTATTGTTGATAATTGTGGTAATGGTGAATATGCTTCGGCATACTCTGTGATTGATGATGACGGTTTTGTTACTGATATTATAACTGTAGATCCTGGTGGTGGTTATTTGCCTGGTCCAGGAGGAACTGAATTTGATCCAGATGATGATGATGGTGATCTTGGTGGTGAAGGTGGTGGATCTGCTGGTGGAACTGGTCGAATTAGAGAATATATAATTTGTCTTAGTGGGTTTGAGGTAATTTCAACAGGAGTTGGATATAAACCAACAGATAAAATTAAGTTGACCCCAGACATTCCTGGTCTCGAAGCAAATGTAACTATAACAGAATCTGGACAGATATTATCAGTTGAAGTCACAAATAAAGTTTGTGGTATCACTGAAATACCAGATATTGAAGTTATCAGTGAAAATGGTACAGGATTAAATCTAAAAGCAAAATTTGATATTCTATCTATATCTGACGGTTCTAATTTACAAACAGGTTCTATTACTGGTGAAGGTATATTAGGTGGTACCACCGGTGGTTTCTGTGATGTTGATAGTGATTGTCCACCTGGTCAAATGTGCATTGACGGTAGATGCCAAAGCATTTCTTGTAGTGTGGATGCTGATTGTCCTGCAGGTTTTGTATGTTATAATGGAACATGTGTGGACGAAAATCTGTTAAATAAAGCAACAGAGATTAAATCTACTGTTATTGATTCTAACTTATTATTTGATAGTTCATCAATTTCTGCTACTACATCAGCAGGTCAGGTGAATGTTGTAAGAGTTGTAGATTGTGTGGAGTAATTAAATGCCAACTAAACCAGAATATATTTTAACAGAAAATACTTATGGCACCATATTTTTTGGTCCCTCAGGTAACACAAAAGAAAAATGCCCACCAACTCACTACGTAAAGTCACTGAGCAATGGTAACTTAGAATTACATACGACCTCTGGAAATAAATCAGAAATAATTAAAGGTACAAATCATGAAGTAGTTCAAGGTCAAACACCAGGTGATCAAAGAAAAGAAACTGAAAGAGAATTTGTTTCTAGATCAATTACTGCAACTTCTGGTGACATTGCAATTATTGCTGAAGATGGAAATATAAAGTTAAAAGCAAAAAACGTTTATATTGAAACTACTGGTGATGGAAAGGATGGTTCTTTTATGGTTAAGGCAAATGAAGCCATAACCATGACTGCTGGTGAGCAAATGACTCTGGGTGGTGCAAAAGTTTGTGTAACATCTACAGATTCAATAAATTTAAATGCTGGTGGTATAATATATTTCTTATGTAAAGATATGACTAAAGGTTCACCTCTTGCAGGTGTTTTGGGGTCATTTGTACCTGCACCTTTAACTAGTTTAATAGACGCAATTTCTCAATCTTGTAAGTAACATGGCATTCGATAGTTTTGAAACAGGTTCCTTAGACGTTTTTAATCCATTAGTTGGTGGTGCATTACAATTTCCCAAAGGATTTTGGGAACCTGGATCTCTCTCGGCACACAAAGGTCATTTTGGTATAGGTGCATCAGGAATTCCTTTTTCTGCCGCACTTGTGGTAGGACCATCAGCAACTTCACCGATAAGCATTAATTCTATTGGTCTTGATGTTCATACTGGTGTTTGGAATACAATTGGTACTGATGTAAAATTTGGTACTGATATATCTCTTGGTCCCCTAAAAGTTGCTTACAATGCCATTGAATCGTCATTAACTGGATTAAAATCTTCAGTTACACCAGACTACTCTGAAACTTCACCAGTTCTTTCTAACAATGCTGCAGTAGCAAAACATAATAGTCCATTAGGCATGTTAAATGGATTTTGGATGTATAATGGAATGTTTATCTCTACTGGTCCACACACTTCTGATGTGAGATTAAAAAAGAATATAGAACCATTGACCAATGGTTTGGATAAAATTATGAAATTGAATCCAGTAACTTTTAATTGGGATGAAGAGATCGTCCCAGATCTCGCTAGAAAATATCCAAATATGGTTGGATTAATTGCACAGGAAGTTGAAGAAGTTGTACCACAAGTCGTTTATAAAACGAAGGTAAATAGCATTAAGAATGGCAAGAAAAAAGGAAGAATCTATAAAAGGGTTCTTTATGAAAATTTAGTTGCTCATCTTATTGATGGAATGAAAGA
>CEPY01014046.1_pt1 | contig 15805 bp, 26 predicted proteins | sample 530421 | NCBI WGS metagenome assembly CEPY01 (sample SAMEA2620065, study PRJEB7988) | marine metagenome | biome: marine biome (ENVO:00000447); feature: surface water layer (ENVO:00002042); material: "saline water (ENVO:00002010), including plankton (ENVO:xxxxxxxx)" | depth 5 m
GATATCCAATCCAAGACAGCAAACTGTAATATATCACCAAACATTCCAAATATATCACCAAATACTTTTGTAGTCGCACTCCTTATCTTCCTACCGATACCCAATACATCTGTTCCACCAATCTTACTCTTCTTTTTCTTTGGTCCCTTCTTTGGTGTTAGTTTCTTTCCAAGTTCAGTTACTCTACTCTTTATATTTTTTTGTTTTTCTTTTAAGTTTAAAATTTTCTTAAAAGATTCTAATAATTCTTTAAGTGAATCCTTGAACTGAGAATTTTTATCCTCAGAACTTTCTGTTGGTCCTAAGTCCTCTACATTAACTTTTTGAACTGGTTCTTCTTGTGGGTTTATGACATCAGATTTTATTATTGATGATCCTGCTGTTGCTACATCTTGTATGTTAAATTTAACTATTCCACCGCCACCAGTTCCTCCAGGTAAGTCTCTAGTGTCTGATGTTTTTTTAGCTGTAGATACACCAGAACGAAAAGCACTTGGGTCAATCTTACTTTTCATTCTCTGTTTTTTAAACAGAGCTTTTCTCTCAGCGGGAGAAAGATATTCTCCTGTTTCTGGATTTATACCGTGAGCAGTTACGTTTAAATCAGACATTTATCAGACCCCTTTATATGTTGCATGGAGACCAGATTTTGGTAACGTTGAACCAAGTAAAGTAGAAGAAACTGTTTCTTCTATTAATGATTGTGATGTATTACTGTTGTTAGTTACAATAGGTGTCTGTAATGCACTTAAACCAGAATCTTCTAACATCTGATTCTCTCTTTGTATTTGAGTTAAAGTTTTACCAGAAGATGGTTGTATTTGATTAGCAACAATTGGAGATGCTGATGGAGATGGTTCTGGTTTCGGTATACCTGTAGTACCACCACCCAACATTAATAGTTTAGCAAATGGAGTGGGGTCACCACTACCACCATATGCAGCACCACCCTTAACTCTATCCATTTCAAAATGGAGGTGAGGACCAGTCGAAGAACCAGCTCCAGGATCACCAGCAGCACCTCCAGTCTTACCAATGACTTCACCAGCTTTAAACGAACCACTATTTTTCACAATAGATGCTAGATGAGCCATTCTAAGTTGGACACCAGTTTTTGGTAACCAAGCATCAATTAAATTGCCATAACCACCATATCTTCCAGCAGCAACAATTTCACCGTCTTCAGCAAGAGCAATATTTGTTCCGACTGGTGTTCCTATATCCAATCCACCGTGATCTTTGGTTCTAAAACCTTCCCTCGAACCATATGCTGAAGTAATTTCATATCCAGAAACTGCTGATAAATTTGTTTCTCCCTTAGGTATAACAGTTGAGACAGTTGGTTGTGCTGGAGCAGAGTCTAATGTTCCTGCAGATGCAGGTTGAGTTCCAGTGACAGCATTGAATGCTGACCCAAGGAAATCCATAGTATCAGAAGCACGATCACCAATGAATTGTCCTGTTGCTTGTGCTCCACCCACAAAAGCATCTTTTGCAGTAGTAAGAGCACCACCAATTACTTCCAAAGGTTTCTTAAATAAATCACCTATACTACCACCCAATCCAGAAAGTGCTGCACCAAAATCTATACCTTCTAGTGGATTTTTAAATACTGAATCTGCAAGTTCACCAATATTTTTAATTGCACCACCAGTAATTGCTTCCAGTAATGAATCTATAATTCCAGGTACAACTTCAATAATGGTCTTAGGAATATCTAATAAATTTTCAAAAAATTCATCAGGATTTCTGAGGAAGTTTAATGTTACTAAATCTAGAAATACATCAAGGAACTCTTTAAATATTTTGAATCCACCAACAGCAATTTTACTTACTACAGGCCACCAAGGGTCAATAACTTTTTCTTTAAAGATACCAAAGTATTCTGGTATCTTTTGTACAAATCTAACTATACCCAATATCTTTTCTCTGTTTTCTGGTTTAGATATCCAATCCAGAATTTTATATTTTATAAACTCACCCAACATACCTGTTAAGAAATCCCAAATTCCACCTACAGTTTTCTTAGCGGCATTAACAATAGGATTTGCTTTTTTTCTTTTTGGTTTTTTCTTTTTTGATTCTTGTTTATCTTGTTCTTCTTCTCTCTTCGAAGCTTCTAATGCCTTTCTCTCATCATCTATTTGATCTTTTCTCTGTTTTAATTCTTCTTCACTAGATCCGAGATCACGAACCTCTACTTCTAGGATTTGATCAGCAGTTTGTTTTACAGATCTTAAAACTTCAATTGCTGATTCATTACCAGATAAATTTGACTTTACTATTGCAGTTGATTTCTGAGACTTTGGTGCTATAGATGTTGACAGAGCTCCACCACCACCATCTGATCCACCCCCAGAAGATTTTACAGGAACAATAGCACCAGATGGTTGTGCCATTGACATAGACTGTTTTGGTTTAACTAAAGCTCCACCTTTACCTTTCGGTTTGATTGCTCTAGCAACTCCAGATTTTACAGCACCACGAGCTCCGGCGCCGGCGGCGCCTTTTAAAAATCCTCCTAACACTGCGGGTAATGGCATATTAACTCTGTTGTTGACTCTTTTGTCTTTCGTTTTCTTCTTTGATGTATTCAACCAACATGGTTACATAGATTTCTCTTTCCCATGGAATCATATCTTCTAGTTCTGTCAAACTATATTTGTGATGTTGCATCATGCTGAAGTTTACCCTGTAGTAATTCTCAAGACTTTCATGAGACAGGGCTACGAGAAAAAACTTGATAGACCCTCAATCACTACATCACTTTTAACTTTTGTGTTTGGGTTTGTTACGGTGATTGTGTGTGACAACTTAGGCATTGTTTCAAAGAACTTTTGAACCATTAAGAATTGTTTGGTGTCCATACCCTCAAGGAATTCCATGAGTTCTTTCTTTGAAAAGTTAGATGATTCATAAACATCTTCACCTTCTACAATTTGATCAATACATAAAGAAGCGATTTCAAACACATCATCAACTTCAGAAGATTGTCCACTACCCATATTGTTTTTAATAAACAAATCAACACTAGGGTATTTCATTACAACCGAAATATTATCATTGAGTTTTAAAATATTGGTATGTTCTTTTGACTTTTGAACTTTGATATCATCCAAGTCAATAGAAACATCAACGGTTGATTCACCATCATCTGGACAAGTGACGGTAAGTTCCACTTGCTCACCAATAGATTTACCACGAATATTTAAGAAGATATATTCAATGTCAAATAAAGAAAGATTATCAACTTTAAACCTAGAAGTTTGAATACAATTTTGGAGAATAGTTTTTACAGCATCCGCCATTTGTTTTTCATCTTCCGTCTCCATTGCAAGAAGAAGAATTTTTTCTTCTCGAACAAGGAAAGGTCTATATTTAATTTTCTTTCCTGTCGATGGCACTTCCAACTCATATGTTGGTGCTGTAAGTTTTGGTAAAGGCATAACGATTCCTATAATATAGAATTACTATCTGAATTATTTATGTCACAATCCGAAGAACTGAGCTAAATCCAAAACATTAATACCACCGTTAATAGGATCTTCAATTGAACCGTTGATCTTACCATCATTCAATACACTAGTAGTCATAGTCTCGTACTCAAACTGAACCGAGAGTTTATTTAATTCAGTCGAACTATTATTTAAAGTTACCGACGAAACATTTGATGGAAATGCTTTGAACAACCTCATTGCATAAGTAGGAATTGCCTTATAGAATTGTGTCCCACCTTCTCTCCTGCTATCTGGTATTATATCTTTAATACTATAGTTACCAACATTTTGTCCTGGTCCATTCGCATGACTACTCATAGACTTTTCATACTTGATGATTACAATATCTACAGCATAATCATCTCTATATCTTGTTCTTAGTTTAGGTGTTCTTCTGTAAAATGGTCCGATGACCTGTTCTAATCTAGAGGTGTATCCATATATCCAGTTAGTCCAGACATCAAAGACTCCTTTAATTCTGGAATCGGCATCCATTAAAAATGTAGTATTAAATTCACTAAACACTGCTCCATAACCATACTTAAGTGTAGGAGAATTAGTAACCCTATATTCACCAGTAGAAATTTGAACACCAGGAAGTGATGCTTCTTCTGTATAGAGTCTCATCAACTCTTTGTTTTCTGTCATACTCAACTCAGCATCCTTTGCTAATTCTCTATACAGAGGATGAGATGGTTCTATTTCAAATCTAACTTCGTAGAAATTGTTTGTACTAAATCCATATCTACCAGCAACCGATTTAAACTCGGAGTAGTTGGACATTTGTATTTGATTATCTGCAACTCTCATTGAGATGTTTCTCCCCAAACGGCTGATTTACTGTATTGTTGATACATACCTTTCCTTCTAGTAACAAAACTTTCAATGGGAAGAAAGATGGCAGTCTTATAGTCTTCACTATTTATTTTATATAGTGGTGTTTCTAGTCCTTCAACAACATAATTATGATAACACTGTTTAGGGAATCTAGCTCTACCATTTTCCAAACCAAGAATGACATTCATTCTAGATCTATATCTTAGATAATGTAGATTTGCTCCCATGAATTTTGGACCACCACTAACAACATATACCAAAGGGAACTCATCATAAAATTTTAATTTTCTTGCATAGGTTGCCTTATATTCAAAAAGATATAGATTACCAGGAGATGGTATCATTGTTTCTTCCATTCCAGACAAGTCCGAATATATATCAGACTGTTGAAAATGCATCCGTACAGCATCACGATACCAAGAATATGATCTGGGTTCGTTACCTGCTAATTCTTTTATCTCTTGAAAGATACTCATACTTTGAGTTCGTCTTCTGTGATTATCATGAATCTATAATTTCTATCATCACAAAAATCTTTTGCTGCCTCCCACTTCGCTTGGTTCTTGGCATACTCAGTAACTTCATAGATATATTTTTTAGTCATTTTTTTCTGAGGTTTTGGTTCCTTAGTTTGCTTTTTTGGTTTCACTTCAATTAGATACTTCTGAATGTTTCCATTGATGTCTTTTACTTTCATATAAAAGTCAACAAAATATCTATGAACTCTATTGTCAATTGGCGATCTATAAGGAATAACAATTTCTTCACTACCCCACTCAAGAATGTTTTTGTTAAGATCACAGTACTTCATGAATTTTAACTCCCATGAAGATCGATAAATAATATTTCGATAGTCACCTCTGTACTTTGAAACATTTCGTGGAATGAATTTTCCCTTCAAAGTATTCATATATAGCTATAGGAAATTGCATAAAAGTATTTATGGCGTTAGCCTCTAAAAGTTTTTCCCTGTTTGATACAGGACAAGTAGAATTAGTATGGCCCGCTAACCTTGTGGATAATTTTGATTATCTACAGATAGATATAAGTGACTTTGTGCCCAGAGCAAGGAGTTCTTCCCCAAGTATTACCACATCATCATCAAGTACAGCTGTTCCTTCTAGTGGTGTTAATATTTTTGGTTTAATTTTCGGTGGTAGTATTGCTACTACTAATTCAACTACATTAAAGAAATCAAATACTGTATTATTACCAATACCAGAAGATATTAATTATACAGACAACCCACAATGGACAGACACATCTGTAGGTGTTCTCGGCAAATTTGGACCCCAATTAATACAAGCGTCTGCAGATGCAATGAAGGGAGGAGAACTATCAAGTCTAGTTGACAATATACAAAACGTTGCAGGTGCAGGAAAAATATCAGTTCTTTTAAATATGCTTAAAAAAACTGGAGCGGACCCCAATGCAATTACACAAAACCTAAACGGTAAAATTGCAAATCCATATCTAGAGCAAGTTTTTGGTGGTATCGGTATGAGAGAGTTTACATTCAATTGGAAACTCGTCCCAAGAAGTGAAAGAGAACAAAAGTCAATTCACCATATCATAAAAACAATGAGAAAGTCTGTTCTACCAAACAAAGCAAGTAACTTTGGTAGATTTGGTGATGGACGAGTAGACATAGATGATATCACTGGAACACCAACAGATAACCAAGGTGGTAATGATAGATGGTTGACTGTACCAAAAGTCTTTAACTTATCATGGAAATCTTTAGGAGACGAAATCCAATCTCTACCTAAGATCAAAACATGTGTTTGTAAAAATGTCCAGGTTTCGTATACGCCAGATAACGTATGGGCATCACATCTAATGGATAGTAATCCATATCCAGTTGGTTATAACTTGTCATTAACATTCGGTGAAATGGAAATCATAACTGGCACAGACGTAGAATCAGGTTACTGATATGTTTTTCGACTCAACACCAAACTTTTTATACCCAGACTTTACAACGCCTGGTAGAGTAAAACTCTCTAAAAATATTTTTAGGAGAGTTAGGATTAGAGATAGTTTTAATGCAATTTATGCATCCTCAAGACCATATACAATTATTGGTGGAGAGACTCCAGACTCAATCGCTTACGATAAGTTAGGAGGTTCTGAATGGTATTGGACTATTCTATTACTCAACAACATACATGATACATGTAAACAGTGGCCTATGGCTGACCTAGAACTTGATCAATATATTGACTCAAAGTATGGAGATCAAGCAGACAAACCAAGACACTGGGAAACAATAGAAATAAAAGATAGTGCTGGTAATGTTGTATTACCAAACGGTACAATTGTAGAACAATACACTAACAGTGCCGCACAAAATGCAACTGGTTATGTTCCACAAGTAAAAAATCCAGAAGGTGGAAAGGTACTTAATGTATCCATCGTTTCTGGAACAGGTAGATATGCAAGTTCTAATGGCGTCTCAACTATAACTCAAAGTGGCGGTGGTTCTGGATTGACTTTAGATATAGTATCCAATGGTTCAACCATTACTAGTGCTGCAGTTAGAAATCCAGGACTCAACTACAAAGTTGGTGATGTAGTAAAAGTATATGGTGGTAATGCAACAGTAAGAGTGACTGAGTTATCAACTCCAATATGGACTAATTGGTTTTTCACATATACAAAATCATATGACCCAGTAGTAACTGAAACTGCAACAGCATCAAACAACTTAATTATGATAACCAATAGAGAATATGAATATCAATTAAATGATTTGAAAAAGTCAATCTATTTACCAACTCTTTCAGTACTACCAGTCATGAGATCTGAGCTGGAAGAATTGTTAGAATACGATACCACATATAAAATTACTAGACAAGGTTACAGAGAATCGGAATAAAAAAAGGGGGTCTTAAGACCCCCTTCTCTGTATCAATCATCAAACTCAGCGAGGTTTGCAAAGAAACTCAGAGTTTCATCTTCATCATCAGAACCACTCTTCGGTTGGACGGGTTCTTCACGAACTGGTACAGGTGCAGCAGCGCGTGGAGTAATGTCGGGACTGTTGAATCCACCACCCATAGGAGTATCAAAGACTGCTTCGTCTTCTTGAGTCTCCATATCAACGCGAGGTGATTGTGATTTAGCAGTCAATACTGCTGCAAGACGTTTCTCCAACTCATCAAAAGTTTTGAAGTTAGAAGGATCAGTGAATGCAGTCAGAGAATACTGTTTAGCATAGATTGCTTCCAGTTGTTCATCCTCAAACTTACCAAGAGTTCCTTGAGATGCAAACTCAGAAGAATCATAGTTCCAATAACCTGCAACCTTCTTGATCTTCAGTTTGAAATCTGCACCTTGCCAGAAATCAAACGGATTGATAGGAGTTTCATCTTCAAACTCAGGTTGCATTGCAGCAATAATCTTGTCGTGAATCTTCTTACCATACTTGAACAAGAAGACTCGTCCCTCGTTCTCAGGATGAAGAGGATCACGAACAACGTAGATGTTGCTGTAGTAAGACAGTTTACGTTTTTGTTTGCGAGCGACTTCTTTATCAGCGTCATGACCACTGTTCCACAGTTGACGATTCAAGTCACCAACGGGATCAGACTTGTTAATAGTGGTCAGAGAATTTTCAATATACCAACCTCCAGGTCCTTGGAAGGCATGACTGAAGACCTTTGCCCATGGCAGATCTTCACCTTCAGGTGCGGGAAGGAAACGAATGACAGCATAACCATTACCAGACTTATCAAGTTCTGGTTTCCAGAGACGATCATCAGCACCTCCAGACTTCTCACTGTTGGAAATCTTATCCAATTCTTGAGTCAGTTTATCGAAGGAAGATGCAGAATTTTTTTTGAGTGCAGCAAAAGACATGTGTGTTCTCCGTATTGTGTACGTATTTGGCCTGTGGGGTTTCCCAACCACCTGGCTATAATACCAGGACTTGGGACTGGTGTCAAGGTTCTTCGACGAACTTTTTCATGGATGCAATTTCTTCACGCATTCGCTTGAACACTTGACTAGCATCGGTCTCTCCCTCTTTAGAGACCAATGGTAGAGTCTTGACTAACATTTCTACAAATTGTTTAGCGTCTTGATGTTCAGAATATTTTGCCCTAAAGTAGATCATCTCTTGTAATTCGAGAAGTCTTTCCATGTGTTTAAGGTATTGTTTCCCACCCTCTTGAGTGCGAAACTTTTCACTCTTCATTAGGTCTTGAATGTCTTCGTATATTCTAACCATTTCGGCAGCTTCAGAACGAATTATTTCGTTATCAAAGAATTCCATGTGTTAATCAAGATTCGTTTATATTTAGGTTTGTCTACAGACAGGAAAGGTTCATACTTTACTACAAGTTTTTTGACCTCAGGCCAAACAATAGGTTCAGAAATTTTACTTGTAAAATATGGGACATAGTTAATTAATTTTTGGAGTATAACCATACTCTCTAAACTAACATTCCCTGCTAGATACTCTTTAAGAATGATAGGATGTTGTCCATTGGTTACTTTGAATAAAGAATCAAAGTCTTGTTGTATATCTGACAATGCATCCATTTCATTAGTGAAAACAAAAGACATACTCTGTTGTTTGTTTTTCCATTCAGAGTATGTCTTTGATTTGTTTACTGAAATATTACCAATCCAACAGTTGCCATCTATAATAAAATGACTAACTAGAAAATTTACTATTTCAGTTTTGTCGTATTTAGTTCCAAGTTTTTTAAAAAAATACTTATCCTTTCTCTTCTCAAAAGACTGCACACTAGCACGTGACTTTCCATTAAATGTAAAGAAGTTGTAGTTGTCTTTTGAGAAGTGTAGTTTAAGTGCTAGATAAGTTTTGTATACTTCAAACCCATCCATATCAAATAGGCAGTTTAGCTCTGGAAGATTTTTTCATGAAAGATAATCGTTGAGCATCATACTTAAGTTTTTCTTTCAATGTTTTAGATAAGAGTTTGGGAACTGATTCAAACTCGATTTCATTTTCCTCACAGAAGGTAAGAACCGCCTCGATGTAATTAAGTTGACCATCACTATCCTTCACAATTTTTTCTATCTCCATAGAAAATTTTGCAGAGGTCATAAACTTATCATTTATAACTTCATTGATGGCATCTTTACTTTTACTCATTAGCAGTTTTCCATTCTCGTATATATTGAGTAAGTTTTCTAATGTATTCTGATTTGTTTCGCTTTTCATAAACAACGCATTCTCCATTTTCACAGGACATGATAATTACAAGTTTCTTGACTATTATACCAGTTAGTTCATACAACATGCAAGCATATGCAACTGCTTGTACGAAGTATCCTTCAATCCATTTTTCGGGTTTTGGTTTTTCCGATGTCTTGAAGTCAATTACAGCAAGTTCTCCCTCGTATTCAGCAATACAGTCAACTGTTCCTGCAATACCTAACTTCTTACTATATAGGGGACTTTCTAATGCATGTATATTATCTATCTTATCCAGTGTTGGTTTAGCAAACTTAAACAGAAATTCAGATAAAGGTTGAACCGATGGTAGAGTTTCATTCTTCAAATAATACTCAACCAATGTGTGCATATCAGTTCCTCTACTGGTAGCACGTCTGGTTTTACGATTAGCAACTTCTTCACCTACACGTTGTCTCCATTCTTTAATGGATTTAGCAGACTGAAAACTAGTAACAGTAGTTACAGAAACTAGTTTCAGATCTTCTTCACCAGGAACTTGATAAAATCTTTTACCATCTATCTCAACTCGTTTGAGTCTATCTGGCAAGTCAACCTTTACATGATTAAACATTAAAAACCAAGACTAATTTTACTGACCAAATAACTGCGAATGAGACCAGATCGAACGATGTCTTCAACACCAAACTCAACCATACCAAACTCATCCATGAGTCTCAGAATACTCATGAAGTCTAGAACACCATTTCTCTCACCAGCTTTAACAAGATCAGACTGGTGATGATCTCCACAGAAAATAATCTTACTGTCTTCACCAACGCGAGTGATAATACTATCCAGTTCATGGAAGTTTAGGTTCTGACACTCATCAACAATAACGATTGCACGATCAAGTGTAGTGCCACGAAGGAAAGATGTAGACCAGAAAGATACAGTCTCCTGTGTCTTCAGGTTTTCATAAAGCATTTCAAAAGAAGGATCGTCTGGCATCTCAAACATATACTTCACCATATTCTTATATGGAATTTGGTAAAGAGATGCCTTATCCTCATGTGTGCCAGGAAGGAAACCAATCTCTCTTGTAGCAACAAGAGAACGAACCACGTATACTTTATCGTATGGTGAATCCTCTTTCAATACTTCTCTGAGAGCGAGGTACAAGGCAACAAATGTTTTACCTGTACCTGCTGCACCAGACATGAATAGGTTTTTTTCATTTTCCCAATATTCAAATACCTTTTCTTGAGCTGGAGTTAGTGGTTCAATTTCCACCAACATATCAGCATTAATTGGTTTTCTGCGTTTCATTTGTTTCGCAGACATACCATTAATATCTGGTGTAGTTTTCTTTCTCGATCTTGGCATATTAGAATCCTTGTATTGTAGAACCGTGATGTCCTTTCTTGATATTATTGATTTTTGTCTGGACATCTTTGGGAACTTTGTTCCTCCAATCTCCAACTTCACTGACGGAAGAAGCACAACCTGCAGACCAATCTTTGTCCCATTCAGGATTTTCATCCTTCCAAACACAATATTCTTTCATGGTCATACTGAGTTCTTTCTTCTCCCCAGTGGTTTTATTTATCACTGGATACGTTGGCATCATTTTCCTCCTTTGTTTTATTGAATCCGAAAGGTGCGAGTTTTTCCTCCACCCGTTTCTTCATAACAACACCAGCAAGAGACTCCATAACTTTAAGGATCTCTTCTGCCTTGGCACCTTCGCCAAGTTCTTTAGCGACATAAAAATATTTGGGGAAAAATTCTTCTCCCGCTTCTTTGTATTCATCGAGTGTAATTGTTTTCATACCCATTCTGGTTTACGTTTTGGCAGACGAAGATAATTAGATGCAACCCAAGGTTTGCTCCTAATGTAATTTTTGTAAGCAGTAAAAGTGTCAATGCTTGTGTCATGTTTAAATTCATTTGGCATTGCCCTCACGAATGGTGTATGTTCTGACCAAGGTGCCCATGGAAATAATTTGTCTGCAACATTCAAAGTATTCTCACACGTATGTATTTTATCATATCGTTGAGTGTACTCTTTACATAACATCAAACCATGTAAAATTAACCATCTGGCATTTGATACAGTTTCATTTGCCCATACAGTGCATGGATGATTACGAAAAGCACCCTTATCAGTTGCATAGGGTTTACCATCTGCTTTGGGAATAGTACCATATCCATGACCCCATTTGTCAGATGCAACAATGGAAAGCATCTGACAACACTCTAAAGGCATCTTAACAATATGTTTGTCGGGAAGAACCTTAGCGGATGCATTTGGACATTCATCAGTCACAAAAATATTCATAGAAATTTATTCCTACAGATACATATTATCAAAATTAATCAGTGGTGTCAAGCCACCCAAGTGCATCTGATACTATAGGGAACTGTTCCTTGAAAATTTCTCGACAACCCTCAGCAACTTCCATGTGTTCTTTCTGAGTTCCATGAGCAGAACGCAAATCGATATAATGAATCCATGAACGGCATGAACCGCTCATATAAATTCTTGTTGGTGTACAGAGAGGTAGCACATTACGAGCACACTCCTTTGCGACACCACGTTCCAACATTTGTTGATAGAGAGCCATAGAAGAATCAAACAAAGTCATCATTTGTTTCTCTAGAATTTGAACCTCAAAAGGATCTAGATCATCAATAGAATTTTGACGATTCTTTGTGTCTTGACGACGTAATTCGGGTAGAGGAATCTTCTCCCCAAGCATAGAACTATCTGCATAACGTTGAGAAAATTCCTGGAAAGTAAAGCTACGGTGACGCAAAATTTGAGCTGCGATAGCACGGGTAGTTTCAACTTCAAGAGTCATGAATGACTGTTCAAAGACGCTCCAGTGGTTGTGTTTTGCACAATACTTAAGAAGACCTGCAACGTTAGGATTCTCTTGGTTTGCGGGGTTGCTTACACGAGCAACGTAACCCATAGTTTTTTCAGCGTCAGGAGTGACGGAAACAAATTTAACTTTCATAGTTTACTTTTTTTTAGATTCTTTAGTTTGAGCACCCCACAATTTAGGGTTAACTCTTCCTTCTGTCTGAGTCATGTTTATAAAATCATGACGATAGTTGTCCCAATAATGGTCAAAGATTTCCACTCGATTACGTCCTATGACAATATCAAAGTGAGTATGACCATCTTGCAAATACTCTACCAAGTATGCAGTATACGGTAAACTCTTATCACTTGCAAGCGTAGGATCACAATCTACGTGAAGTTTCTTCAAGACCTATTCCCCCATTGAATTTCTGGATATGCTTCTGAGATGCATGCTTTAGTAATCTTATATCGTTTTCCAATTTGACCATCCTTTGCAAGACATACAATAGCTGCTTCTTCTTGATGTAGTCCTTCCAATAGTTGAATAAACATCATCTCACGACGACCTTTGTTCAAACCATCATTACCACCTTTCACAAAGTTATAAAGTTTTTTATATTCATGAAGCAAGAGAGTATGTTCTGTGCCTTTAGGAACATCATTAGGTGTGTAAGGTACTTCCCCTTCAGGAACCATGCTCTTTACACTTTCATCATAACTCCAGATAAAAATTGATTGTAGAGCTGGAGTCTTATATTTTTTGAGTAGTTCTATTTTTTGTTTTTTTGTTTTAGCATTAGATACTTTCTGCAAAACCTCAGAGATAAGCATCTTTTCTACTGGTAATTCAGCCATCTTAAAAATCCTCCATTTCAGATAACAATGTAGATAGTTTATGTTCCAAGAAGTAGTTTATTGGTACTCCTCTTCTTACAGTTCTATTTAACAGTTCAAATTCTTCTACAATTTTATTACAAATTTCTTTGGGAATACAACTTAGGTCAATTAGTTTACGGTTACGTTCATAATTTTTAAGTTGTTCTTTACTACAAAAAGATTCTGGGTTGGACTCTATCCATCTACACAAATTCTTTTTACTAATTGGTTTCTGTCTCTTACCAGAAATAAAAGTATCATCATCTGATAGGAAATTTGGAATACCATCACTTCTATCTCCCTTGATGATATGCTCCATCAAAAATTGTTTTGGATTTTCTAGAGTTAGATACTTTTTCTGGATAGGATTGTACTGTCGTACAAAAGAATACTTACTTAACTGGAGAAAATCTTTATCTCCAGATAAGATTAAAACTTTTTCTGCAGTATCTTTTTTTGACATGTAGTTTGTGAGAACACTGATAATATCATCAGCTTCTGCACCGTAGATTTCCATCACAACGTATGGAAAATTTTCACGGATCTCATCACGAATTGTATTCAGGCAGTTAAAGATTTGATTCCAGTCATGACTAGAATTTTCTCTATCTTTTTTACGATTTTGTTTATAGAAAGGAAATAGTTCTCTTCTCCAATAAAATTTAGAATCGTAGCAGAGAACTAATTGTCCGTATTCTTCTCCAAAAGTTTTTTTGTAATGCTTCAGGGAACGAAGAACCATATGTCGAACGAGATTAATATCAAGTTCATTGTTTGTTTTCACTTGCATCATCAAATTACTGATCATGCATTGATTCATATCAATTAAGATCATAGTTAATCCTCATCGGTGTCTTCATCCCAATCTTCGTCATCAATAAAACGAACAGCAAGAAGTTCTTCGTTAACTAAAAATCCACCTTCATCAATCATTTCTGGGTGCATGGGAACTTCTAATTTAGATTCAATAAAAGAAGTAAAATATGTGTTGCCAAACCAACCAAAAATAAAACCTATCGCAACTCCTCCTAGACAGAACATTATACTAAACAACAGTGTTGTTACCTCTGTCATGTTGCCCTCCTTAGCTTTCTTCTTTGATAATAGAAACCTCCAATCGATAACTTTTTTTCAAAAAAGAAAATAGTTTATCTAGACGGAGGATGTAATGTTTTTCTGGTACAGGTGGTTCCTCTTCTTTTATACCTCCATCTAGCATAGCCCGTACATTAGTATTTAGATACTTATCTGGTATCATGGGATAACTTTTAAAAGAATAAAATTTGGAGAAACCGTTTTTGGAACTGGTCGTTTTTTGTTTGGTAGTTGATTAAAGATCTCACAGCAATTACATGGTTTCATCGTAAGAACTCTATCAAGTGTCTCAATAACTTTCTTAGATTTTTTAATACCAGAAGAGTTGTTGTAATCTAAAATCTTTGCACCTTTACATGTTAGTGAATTTCCTGTAATGAAAAGTAAATCATGTGTCGTTGTATTGAATAGAAATATTGACTTAGAGCCAATAATTTTCTCAGTCGGAACTGGGATGTATTTCTTCCCCTCTATTATAAAGGGTTTGTCCCGAAGATGCAAGCCCTTAACCAACTGATCTGGAGTCTTCTGTTTTTTTCGTCTAACAATTCGTTTTGATTCCTTGTACTGTTCTACTCCAGATACAAATCTATCAAGAAGTGATTTAAATTCTCTAAGTTCTGGTTTGTTGAAGTGAGAATATGCTTCGGAGAGAACCTCATCTCCATCCAAAGCACCCTCCAGTTCTTCAAGAACATTAGTTACTTGATGAATATAATTGGATGCATATTCATTAATAGTTTTTCTATCAATATCTTCTGATTGGAAATATTTAAAAAAGTCTACACGAATTTTTTTCTTATTAATTGAATACTCGTCAATAATAGTATCAACAAATTGACAGATTGTATCTGAACTAGTCATATCAGTTTTTGTTCCTGTAAATACTGAAGCGTTTCTTTGCAACCACCAATATGTTTATGGTTGATTGCTACCTGGGGAAAAGTTGCACCGTCACCGAACTCATCGTAAAATTGTTCTTTGGTAAAATCTTTCTCATATTTATATTCAAGATAGTTTAAATCAATATGATTTAGAAGATACTTAACTCTATCACACCATTGACAATTTTCTTTTGTGTAAACTACTGCTTGCATAATAGTCTTGAAATAAATTTATTTATTATCCATATTTTTAATCACTGTCAGAGGATTCCTCATTCGTCGTTTGTAATCCTTGAGCATTTTGTTCATAGTTTTTACACGTGCTTCCTCAAAAGCTTTACGTTCTTTGTATGAAATTTTTCTTTCTGGTTGTTCTTCAACTTCTTGGGATTCTACATCCACAATTGGATTTTCTTCGGTCATAAAAAATGGGGGTCGTTTGACCCCCGTATTATATCACAGAGAGTTGCCTCTTGGCAACTCCTCTAGTGATTGCTGAAGTGTTTATCAATAACTTCTAGACGTTCTTCTTCATGAGCAATGATATCTAATTGTTCTTGAATAGCACCCAGTACATCTGGATGTTCACCAATACCTA
>CEPY01028304.1_pt1 | contig 15000 bp, 29 predicted proteins | sample 530421 | NCBI WGS metagenome assembly CEPY01 (sample SAMEA2620065, study PRJEB7988) | marine metagenome | biome: marine biome (ENVO:00000447); feature: surface water layer (ENVO:00002042); material: "saline water (ENVO:00002010), including plankton (ENVO:xxxxxxxx)" | depth 5 m
CTATAAAACACAGAAAGTCTATTAATACTATCTAATTCTTCTTTTTTCTGTATTAATTTTTCTACAGGCCATACTTCATCCCACAAAGCAACTTTCTTTTCAAGATCTGGTCTAAACTCTAAAGTCTTCCAACCTTTCATATCTTTTAATGTTTCTACCATACAACGTTCGTGCTGCGGAGTACCAATAACACAAATTCTTCCAGATAACGGGTCCAAGGACGGAACACCAGATTGCAACAACCAACGTAAGTTATATTCCATAGCTTCTGCGGTCTTGGTATTGTTTTCATCTTCTGGATCATCTAATATTAAAAGAGTAGGTCGTTGATTTCCGTGTTTAATACCACGTATCTGTTGTCCTGTACCTTTACAAATAATAACGCTACCATCTTTTAATTCTATTTCCGTGTTTGTCCATTTACGTGCTGATTGCATTCCCCAATAACCAAAGAAGTATCTAAACTCTTGAGAATAGTCTAATACATCTTTTATAGTACCTAATAGTTTAGTAGCGTGTGATTGTGTCCTAGATACTAGAACAATAACCTTTACACCTTCGTCAAACATTAAATGAAACAAGGGATAAATACCAGCAACTACTGACGACTTAGCGTGTCCACGTGGAGCTATAATATTTATTTGTTTGCGTTCCTTGTCTAATAAATGTTCTGTAAGATCGTAATGGAATGGAGGAGACTCACTACTAAACATATTAGGCATTACCATTCTACCAAATAACAACATATCTTGTTGCATCTCTTGTATAATACTTTGTTTTTTATTTTTCATCTATAATAATAGTAAATTCTAAATCCATATCTTTTGCTACTTGTACCATTGTAGCTAAAAATACTAAGATATTATCCTCTTTACCTTTTAGTATTATCTTCTTCTCCATCGCCTATCTCTCTAGTTTGTGTAGCTTTCAACTTTTTCTTTTGCGTTTCAAACTGATTTGATATTTGATGGCTTATATCCATTTCTAAAGTTTCTGTTTGTTGAGTCTTCTGTGGTTTCATATCTAAAAACTCAGACAACTTATCTGCTGCACGTATCATATTTCCTGGATCTTCTTTCATTTGTGCTACAGTAACTGCGTCTTTCATCACATCTAATACATATCCTTCATCTATACCTTTTTCAGTTAACACTTCTTGTAACTTATCTTTTATCATTTGCTTTGTCTCCTTCAGCTTAAATAATCTTTTTGCAGCTATATGCGGTTCTGCTTGATCTGGTCTATATATCTTACCAATCTGTTCCATATCAGGTTTTTCCCCCGCTACCTTATATGCAATAAATGCATCTACTGCTAACCCTGCTCTTTTAGAGCGTGTTTCTATTTCACTGTACGGTTTTGTAGAAACGTTGTTTAAATTGCCAGAATGCCAGTGTGGTTCAAATTCTAAACGTCTTTTGCTACCTAACCATTGCCTACCGTACGGAAATGTCACTAGCGTCCCTTTTTTGTACACATTGCGATAAATACACTTACTAATGTATCCATCATCGCTAATTCCCCAATCGTCTACATCGCATTCTTGCCAATGTACATACTCTGGTATACTTTTGTCTTTGGTAGTATACACTACGTATTCTTTTGGCTGAAAATTATTTTTCTTCAGTCTTTTTGTTATCTTTATCATCTATAGGGAATTTTTCTTCCAAAAATTTTTTAAAGTCTTCTTTATCGCCTTTCATCTCTAAATATAGATCAAGGGCCCTATCGCCGTTCCAAATTTGCATCTTCAACTGCTCTACTTGATTGGCTAGTATTCCTATTAATCCTACAACTTCTTTCAAAGTCGGTTTATTCTTTTTTTGCTTCATACGTTTATCATAAACGTTTATAATATAGCAATACATAAATGTATGTATAAATGTACATTTATATATACGTATATATATACGTTTATACCTTGCACTAGTTCATCTTATTCTTGTTAGGCTTAATTCCTAATTCCATTTCTTCTATAGTAACCATAATATCCAATTCAGCAGACATTGTTTGTACTAAACCAAAGGTTTCCTCATCTCCTAGATCTAATTCAACCTCTTCCCATTTATTTTTGTCTTTATTATATCTTTCCATTACTTTATTCTTTTTAAGAAACGTAATTAGTTTTTTTACCTGTTTCATATTTTAACTTAATCATTTTTTTAGCTACCTTGCAATCATTTTAAAAAATTGCCCTAGATTGCGTGTGCGTAGTATATATAACACCTACACCCTACAAATATTGACTTTTCATATTCAATATCGTTGAAAATATTCGTTTGAATATTCCAAGTCAATATTTGCTTAACGGGCGTAGCTGCACCCTCGGGGACTGCGTCCCCTAATAATAATAAAACAAAAAGAAAGAGAGTTAACAATGTCTAATAAAATAGCGTTAAAAGATGCATGGACTATGCTTAATAGTCGTGACATCTCAATCAAGGATTACTTAGTAAACACTAAGATGCGTCCAACCACTACTACTTGTAAGAAAGATAGTGTTCGCAATAAACTTGCTGAGAATGTCACATTAGGTTCTATCAGCGGTAAAACACTTCAATCCCAGAATGAACTATATTCTGATAAGAAGTATAGATTTATCTATCTGATAACCCTACGATCCGACAGTTGGACGAGTGCAACATTCCGTCCATCCTTAGAGAAATACCTTGCACTAAAGAATTTGCAAGTTATCACCGAGGACGGCGACGGTAATAAGATTGAGTATCAGTCTTATCCATATAATAAGGACGAATCAGTTAACCTGATTACCTTATATGTCCAACCAGCTAACGATAATGTTGGCGAGTTAGAATATGATGATGAAGAATAATTATCGTTAATCTAACAGTACTATGGTATCAGCAGAAATGTTGGTACCATAGTGCAACCATCGGTGCTATCGCATCGAAGAGCTTTTTAAATCATTAGAATTGCCGTATGGAAAAACGACTTGCCATTGGTATAAGAAATAATTATTATAACTTATGCCGACTAATATCAAAACAGATCACAACATCATATCAATATACCCTATATCAGTTAATCCACAATGTTAGTCGGCAAAGCTTTTTATTAACAATAAGAGAGGTGCAAAAATGCCCGTTAAATACATAAAGCGATATGCTATGAAAATAAAAACAGCGTACAAAGGTAAGGACGCTGGATTTGCATACGCTTGCATTAACAATTACCTAATAAATGTACTAAAGTATATTATACTTAGTATAGCAACAGTAGTAACAAGTATAGTACTATTTGTACGATTTGATACGAAATACTCTATGTTTACAGCAGAGTATATGAATACAATATCTTCAATAGCATTAGACTTGTCTTTATGGTTTTTCTTCTTCATTAGCATAATGCTTGTGCTAAAAATAGCAGAAGTTATTTATGATAGTTTAGAGCGTCTTAGAAAGCAGTTATTCTATGACTGGTAAAAAAGACGATAAAAAACCAAGAAAGAAACATGTACCATTGCCAAAGAACATTGACATAAATCTAACCTTTGATGATTCAGATGTAGAATACTTTGAACCATTTACTGAAGTAGTAGAAACTTTTGTCAATGTTAAGTCAAAAACCGTAAATATAAAGGTGCTAAAAGATGACTAAGAAAGCAATATACCACACAAGGTTGCAGCATTCTACACTATTTAGTGACTGGTTTAAACATCAATACAACATTGATTTGAAACCATTACAAAAGAGAGCAGATAACGCATACGATCCAGCGTTAAATGTAGTGTGCAAGAAAATGTCAAAACCTTTGATGTGGGCAATATACTACAATGTGGTGAACAAATGAAAAAAGAACCATTAAGAGTAGTATGTTCAGCATGTAGAGTAACGATAGCAGAAAGTGAATATAACTATGAAAAACAACAATACAACTTTGTAATCAAAGAAGAATGTTGTGATGATAGTTTAAGTATGCTATCAAGATCAGTGATGAACGATGTCCAAGAGAGTGAAAAACCAAGTTTAAAAAAGGAAGGTAACAAAGGCGAAATAGAGCCTTCTTTTTATTCTTGGGAAATCAATAGATGAACAAGATAGTGTATAGCGGTTCTCTCTTGCCGCTATATGCGATTATATTTTATAGCCAAGTTATCTACGATAGCCTGAAGCCTAGGCAAATGTATACAATAAAAAGCTGGTTGGCGTATACACTTGGCTATAAAATAAACTAAAAGGGAAATAAAATGTTTAAAAAAATATTACATTGGTTAGGTATTAAAAAAAGTAATAACGAAACAATACTTGAACTAATAAGAGAAAGACTTCGACACGGTGCTATAGAGCACGGAGAAGAAGTACCATTAGACGGTACAAGAGATCACTTGCAAGATGCTATTGAAGAGGCGTTAGATATGATAGTATATCTTGCAGCAATGTTAATTGAGTTACAGAATAAAACAAAGAGGAGACAATAATGAGCTTTAATGATGTAAACTTTACAAACCTTAAAATTAAGTTTGGTAAAGCTATGAATAAAACGCTTGGTTCAAACAAAGACGGTTCACCAATAAAAGTGCACGGTTATGGTTGGAGCCAACTTAGTAGTATACAAGATATGTTTAGAAACTATGCAACTAAAATTGACTTACACGAAAAGTTTAAATCAATTATGGAACATACTAATATCAAAAGTATCAAGCTTGAATACAACGGATATGGTGATGACGGTTGTTTAGAAAATGTAGAACTTCGTGATGAAAATGGTGCACAAATACATCCATCGCATATAATGAGACATTTTTATATGCACACACATCACGGTGAAAACGTAAATCCAGAAACCGTAATCAACTATTCGTTATGGGAATCTGACGAACATACAAGATCACTAAGAAAGCACATAGAAGAACGCAAACAATATCTTATAGATATGGAACCAGAGGCGTTTGCTACTATGGATCTAGAAGATTGGTCTAATGGCGTTGTTCAAAGCGTTTTAGATTTAGGATGGTCAATACATGAAATCACAACCGTACCTGGTAGTGGTGAACGTGGCATTACATTGCGTAGAACACAATCATATGTATATGATGAGTTTACACACTTTGATACAAGAATTTTACAATTAATGTATCCAAGAGTACGCAAAGATGAATGGGAAAATGTTGATGAAGCATTTTATCAAATGTTGCATCCTGGTTGGCAAAACAATCACGGTAGCCAAAACTACTTTAAAGTAGAGTTTGATAATGGCAAAGTTAAACTTAATGTTAACCAAGAAACAAATGTAATGGTTCAAGAGTCTGAAAAGACAGAAGTAATATTAGATGAAACACTTTCAAAAAGATTTCAAGGATTTTTAAAGGATATATTTCCTAAGAAAAAGTCTTATGAAGATGTTGAATTAGATATTTCTTTGAAGAAAGATCAGCCAAAACTAAAACAACTACACGATTTTATTACAGATATGCTTAACGAAAAAGTAGAGCGTAAAACTGAGGAGGTAGAGTAATGGATCCTCTTTATCATAGTAAAAGCAGTGTAAAGAAGTGGGGCGGTACAGTAGACGACTACATTAAGATTCATCATTGGTTTGATGATTCTAAGCGTGGTTGTTCACTACCAACTCACAGATCAATGAGACATCATACAGAAGGTATTGGTTGGTGTATTGACGTATTTGGTAAATACATCACCAATTCTGATGGCAGAAAAGTACCAGTAAGACAAATAGGCGAACAACATGTCGTAGAAGACATAGGTAAGCTTATTTCAATGTCAGACTGGTTATTGCATATGTCATTAGAACCTTGGATGATGAAAGTCGGTAAACGACCAAATGAAATATAATCAACCAGGATATTCCTGGTGATTGCGTAGCGCACGTAAGACGACGATAGTTGCAGTGCAATAATAGTCACATTACAGTTCCTTGTATTGAACAAGTTCCTGAGTGGCTTAAATCAGAATAGAGGCAACTAGGGTGCTATCTGGCCATTGCCGAAGTGATAGTTAAATGGTTATCTAATAATCAGCCTAAGATACATGGAAGAGCTCCAGTAAATACTTCAAAATAGGCGAGTCTTATATAAGGTCCATGGAAGCCTGAATAGTGAAGTATAGTTGCCTCAGTTCTGAAAATAAATTAGTGCAAGATAAAAAACAGTGGCTAGGTCCGCCACGGCAGACCATTCTTGCACTAATAATTGTAAGGAGAACAAATGAAAATGAAAGATGATAAAATGTACACAAGATGGGTACCTATGTACCTTAGCTATGATGAAGCAAAACTACACAGAAAATCATTGACTAAGAAAGAGTGGGATGGTTTTATGAAATGGTTTTGGGGTTTAAATGATACAGAGCCAATGGGGTGGATTTATCAAACTGAAAGTGAACACCCTAAATACTCTGATAACATTGAATTGTTTGAAGAAGCATTTGAACAATACAAAGAAGAGGGAAACTAATGAACAATAGAGAAATGGCGTGGAGGAAACGTAAAGGTTTGAAAGAACCAGAAACAATACACGAAAGAATGAAAAAAATGAAGTTTAACGATCCTTGGTCAAAAGAGGGAATTGCTGAACGTGAAGCATTTTCCAAGAAATATGGAAGAGCTTGGTGGTTGTTTACAGAAAACAATTCAGTAGAAAAACATAAAGATCAATGGATTTATCAATACTGGAAAATGGAGGAACACAGTAATGAATGATGAAGTAGCAGCAATATTTAGGCCTATTACAAAAAAATTATATTCTAAAACTTTCAAACAAAAACCTAAAAAAGTAGAAGATTATTTTGTATGTAATTGGTGTGGTAGTGATGCAGTTTACGAAAAAGTATTTATAAATATGAATACTGGTAAACAAGATTACAGCAAAGAAACCGTAGAGTCAGAATATGCAGCAGATTGTTGTGGAAACTTTGACTATCCAATGAAACAATCTGAATGGGAAGAAAAAGTAATTGAAGATTGCAATGGCAATAAAGATAAATATATGAAAATATTAGATGGAGGAAGATCGTGAAAGAAAAATTAACATATCAAGAAGTATACGATAGCTTTTATACTATAATTGAGAGAGATACTTATACTTGTAAACGATGTAAAATACAAGCTAAGTATTCTTTACATACTTTTAAAAAAGAGTATAAAAAGAAGTTCGAAAAAATGGTAAAAGAAATATACGATTGGTATATAAGAGGTCCGCAAAATGATATATATCTTGCAGATCTTGGTACGTTTAACGATGTAATGCTAAACAAAGAACCGAAATACAATAATCACATAAACCAATATAAATGGGGAGGACTATATAATGGAGGACATTAAGAAAACTATGCAAAGAACAGAAGGCTGGCACAAGAAAGCTTTTGCTTTATTGCAAGGACAAAAAATAGAACACGTCTTATGGAAAAAATGGGATGAAAACAGTACTACTGGTTTAGTATTAGTACTAGATAGTGGAGTCGCAATATTTGTATCTATGGACGACGAAGGTAATGGTCCTGGTGCTTTACATTGGAACACTGGAAGAGAAAAATCTATGCAAGTAGACATAGGTAATGGTGAAAGTGTTTTCATAGAACCAGACGGAATATTACCAGTAGGCGTTATGGAAACAGCAGAGTGGAGACAAAAAGAAATAGAAGCTGAAAATGAAGCTATTGATAAAATTGTTGAAGCTAATAAAGAAATGATTGCTAACAAAGTTGATGAAATCAATAATTTAGCAAATGAAGTGGAAGGGGTAACAAATGGGTAAACTATCCGAAATGGATGCAGTAAGACAAGAATTAGATGAGCTAGATGAAAGCAGCGTATCTGAACTTGCATTACAAGCACAAAGAACAATCAAAGATCAAATTGCTTTACTTGATGATTTAGGATATGAATTTATGTATGTCCAAGACGGTAAAGGCAGTATGATAACATCAATACGTAGAAAGAGAGGTGTCTAATGTCAACACGATCAAACATCGTATTTAAAAGAACCGACGAAGAAGGCTTTAAAACAGTAAAAGCAGTTTATTGTCACTTTGACGGTTATCCTGGCTTTATAAGAAGCAACGAAATGATAGGTGGAGTTGGTTATGAATTACTACATCATTTCAATACTCAGTCAGCAGTAGATGAAATACAACTTAAATCTATTCGTTCTATTTCTGATGCTCAAATTGAGTATATGGGCAATAAAAAAGAATATGATTCATATGAAGATATAAAACAATATTTTCGTATGACACAAGGAGATATATGGATTGAATATATCTACTATTGGGACGGAGTTCAATGGATGATGTCTGAATTAACTTACTTAGATGTAAATAAAGATGATTATGAAGATAAATCAATACCAGTAAGAACTAAATTCAAACCATTGGAAATCGTAATGAATGAAATAACTGGAAGAATAACACCAGATGATGAATAAACATTATGTGGTTTCAGTAGCAGAAAGTCATCCAGATCCAAACTATATAGTATTGCTTAAAATACTATCAGTCAAACACTATCAAGCAGCTAGAAATGCTGAGTTTCATCCTAATTATGCTACAGAGGAAGAAGCTAAAATATGGCACAAAAAGTTGCTTGATAAACTATCAAAGGAGGGATTTACATGGGAAGTAGTCCGAGTAAAACCAGTATAACTTACACTGACATATATGGTTATGAACATACTACAACAAGAAAGTATACTAAATTTCCATACGATATGTCTGAATGTAAGTTCCTAGATCATGAAGACATCGATTTAGATGTCAGAAATCCTTTTAGTGGTGAATCTTACAAACTATCACCAGTAGAAGAAGCAGTATATAGAAAAATAATGAGAGCACAATTAAAATCGCCTAATTATTTTCTAGATCCTGATGCACAAAAAATTGTACGCAAAGGTTTAGATTGGTTCAAATGGAACAATGCTGAAGCGTACATGAAACTACTAGATTAAGGAGGAATTAATGTTAGAATTACTTCTATTATTTGCAGTATGTTACGGCATATTATATGCTTGTAATTATGTAAATAAATCTGATAAACAGTAGTAAAAATGCTTGGATAATTGAGTTGGGAATACTAACTTAGTTGTCCAAGCTAACCAATAAAAACAAATAAACGGAGGAACCTTATGGGATTTAATCTGAAAGATTATGCCTTAGTTAACGATCGTATTAAAGAGTTTCATAATATGTATCCATACGGCATGATAGTGACTAAAGTAATAGAAGTCACACAAATAATAGATACACCAACTGGAGAACAATGCAATGAATACAGAATCCAAGCAACGGTCACGCCTAATGTACTCGAAGTACCAGAAAGATACTTCACTGGAACAGCAGCTGAGCGAGACAATACTGGTTTTGTTAATAAGACGAGTGCTATGGAAAATTGCGAGACGAGTGCCGTCGGTAGGGCATTGGCCAATATGGGTATTGGTGCAGATTTTGCCATTGCTAGCAAAGAAGAAGTTGAGAATGCTAAGGCAAAACAAGCAGTATTCAAACCTAAAGTTAAAGAACTTACAGAAATTGACACGCTTGCAAAAAAGTGTGAAAAAGCTCAAGTAATTCCCGAAGAAGCTTATCTAGCATATACTAAAAAACGTGAAAGCGGATTTTATGATACTGTTGCTAGAGTAAAAACAGCTAAGAAATATTTCGAAGATCAACTTAAGGAGGCAGAGAATGTCAAAAAAGAAAATGCCTAGTGAACATAGAATTGGTGCTATGAAACCTGGCGAAACAAAACATATAGTAAACGACTTTGGTACTTTTGTTTTAATTAGAATACCATTCGAGAAAGACGAATTACTAGATGTAGAATTAGCAGACTATGCTAAATCAATGGATGCACTTAGCACTTATATTGAGAGTATCAATCAAGGGCTAATTGACGGTGCACATGAACGTAATCAAGATCACGCTAATGACCAAAAGTAAGGAGGTATCATATGGCAATTACGGGTACTAAGGTAAAGTCACAAGGTGGCGGCAATAAACCTTATTTCATTAATAAATGTAAAATTATTGCAGCAGAACAAGTTGAATCACAATATACTGATACAACAGTTAAATTAGAACTTGAAGATTCTACAAATGGATACAAGTCTAATTTATTTCTAAATCAAAACTATGATAAAGATACAAATGGTGTAGTTACGGATTTAAAATATCCTGACTTGGTAAATACATTATATCTTGCAGCTGGTAAAGATTTAGATGTATCAGATACTGGTGATATTAACTTAGATGTATTAATAGATTCTGAAATTGCAGTGCTTAGTTATCAGTCTACTGGTAAGTACAAACGCAATCTTTGGAATAGAGTTTCTTCTTGGGATGATACAGATCAACTCGAGAAAGACTTTCAAAAATCATTAAAAGACGGTTATCCGAAAAACTTTCGTAAAGGACCTTCAGAACCTGCCGTACCTGAAGTTCAAGAAAGTGTAAACGCAGATGACTTTCCATTTTAATGACTGCTAAAACTATTGTTATCAATTGGCTTGACTCTTTAGAAAACGGTGAAGTATTCTTTACTTGGAACTTTGAGAGTCAAGTACCACATTATGGTAAAATCAAGTATAACAAAATACATACGGCAAGTACATATTCCAGAGCATTTAGAAAGTTACGTGAAGAAAATATATTCACGGACGAGCTTATGGGATTTGCACTAAAAGAAGTTAAATCAGCAACTAATGGGAAAATAAAAGGATGGAAGAAGATAAATACTATCTAGAACTAGTAGAAGGTGGTCTATCCGAACGTAACACTGTTGCTAACGTTAATACCTATCAAAGTAAAGTCACAAAAAATGCATTTAAGAATGAAATGTATCGTTCTTATTTTACATTTGGTAAAGACTTTGAAGAACATGTACATGATACAGATTCAGTAAAAGGATTTAACGGTATTGCATATATCGATTACATTATACTTGACATCGATAAAGGCGAAATACCTAATGATCATTTTATTGGATATGTACAACAATGCATATCTGAAATGTTTGATAAGGGAGTAATGGAAGAAGACATAAACTTATGGTTTAGCGGTAGCGGTTTCCATATTGAAATACAGAATGTATTTGGTTTACAACCAAGCAGAGATATACACGATAAGCTTAAACTAACAATGAATAAGCATTTCGACTTTGCAGATAGCATCTATGATAAGACAAGGATCATTCGATGCAAATGGTCGTTAAACACAAAAACAAACCTCTATAAAGTATGGATACCGTTGCAGCTATTGTCAGAACTAAGTATGGACGACATACAACAAATGGCAAGTAGCGAAGGCAGCTATATGAGTTATGTCAATAAAACACAAGCAAGTATGAACGAAAGTTTCTTTAGTACTCTATTTAAAGAACCAAGTGTAGAACCGTATTTACAATCTATGGTTGTTGCATCACCTACTATTCAGTATGATAACAAGAATACCAAAACAGATTCTGATGTTACATCAGTAGTTTCTTGTATGCAGCATGTATTTAACGAAGGTCCTATGAAAGGTTCTAGAAATATGAAACTAATGCGAATGGTTAGTTCATATAAAAGAGCTGGTGTTCCAATGTTAGTTGCCCTTAATGGTATGTTTACCTGGGCAAATAACACAATGTCTGAAGAAGAAATAACAAGAACAGTTACAAATGTTTACGAGGGTTCATATCAATATGGTTGTGATGATCACATTATGGCAGAATATTGCGATTCAAAATGTATCTATTACAAACGTAAAGACTATACCTTAGATATTAAAGGTGTAGACGCATTAGAAGATGCGTTAAGAACTTATGTAACAAAACAACTAGAGCAAAACTCTATTAAGCTAGAAGAAATATATGGTTGTAATCCATATCAATTTAGTCCTGGCGAGTTAGTTATATTCTCTGGTGATACTGGTCTTGGTAAGACTGCGTTCATACAAGATCTAATTGTGAAAGCAAAACAAAAGACATTGTTCTTGTCGTTAGAAATGAACGAACAACTTATCTTTAGAAGATTTGTACAAATTGCTACAAACAAACCTAAAGAATGGGTTTTACAACAATACAAAGAAAATCCAGACTTTAGTATTAAAGATAAGTTAGATCACGTACAAGTAATGACAATAGCACCAAGGATAGATTCTATCAAGAAAGTAGTAGCAGAATATGAACCAAAGGTTCTTGTTGTAGATACTACTGACGAAGTTGAAGTTGATTTTGTAAAAGGTGAAATAGAAAAGCAAAACGTAGTTATAGGTGCATTAAAACAAATAGCACAGAAAACTAATGTAATTATTATTGCAATACATCATCTTAACAAAACATCAGCAGCTAACAATGTTATTAATCTACATTCTTTGAAAGGTAGTAGTAATGTTGTACAAAAAGCAGATAAGGTTCTATTAATTAAAGGTAATAGAAACGATCCAGCTAGAGAAATTACATCAGTAAAATCTCGTGACGAAGGTCAATTTAAGATGTTAGCTGCATTCAATGCAACGAACATGACATTTAAACAAATAAACGGAGGAAATACATATGTTGAAGAAGTTGTTTAACGCACAATATGTAGATAAGAATAATATACAAAAAGCAGAATTGCGTTTGTTAAAGTTTATTGTTCTTTCAACAAGAATGGATAATAATTTTGGTAACCATTTATGGTTCGATACCAGATTCGGTCCAATGGAATTTTCATTTGGTCTAAGATACTGGGACGAGTCACCAGAAGCTATCAAAAAATACGAGGAAGATTTCAACATCGTTAGTATGCAAGGAAATCTTGGCGGAAGTGACGCATAAAAATAAAGTACGTGGTAACAATCTCGAACGTGAGATAGTAAACACAGCTAAGGACATGGGCATGTATGCAAAACGTGCCTATGCTTCCGATGGTAGATCGTTAGGAAAATCAGAAGTAGTTGATGTGATAGTAGAAGATACTACAATACAAGCAAAACGAAGAAAGAAAGTTGCTCAATGGTTGTATCCAGACTATCACGGAGACGATGTTGATGCAGTTGTTACACGTATGGATAGAAAAGAAGCTCTTGCTATAATACCATTAAAGAGATTCTTAAGACTATTACAAATTGAAAAGGAGAATCGTGATGGATTTGAACAAGAAAGAAGCTGAAGCTATACTATCAATAGCTAAGAAAATTATTGTTGCAATAGAAAAAAATAACAATAAAATTGTAAGATCAACCGAAGATAGGCTTGATCACGATGATATTGATTTGACTGGTGTTAGAGCACCAGAAAAATGTGAAGAATGTAACGATTAAAGTTGTTTATTACCATATAACAAAACTGCCCGCTTATGAAAATACATGTTTGGTTGGCTACTAAAACAAGACATAACTTAGTCGCTATGTCTTCGTATTTATGTATAGATGATCTGAAAGAGATTATAACATAAGCGGGCGGTTCGAAAGGAAAGCAAATATGGACAAAGTAGAAAAAGAAATGTTTTTAAAAGAAACAAAAGAACTTATAGAATTAACAGAAGAAGCAATAAATCTTTTGACAAAAAAACACAAAAGGTTAAAAGATTTGTTGCGTATTTTAAAAAAATAATTTGTTGCCGTATGAAAACAGCGTCAAGTCGTTGGATCTTCGTTAATCTCTCTCTGCTCGGCTTGACGCTTTACTTTTGCCATATGCCATTTAAAACTATTATATGGTAGTCCAGTCTGATATTCTACAGCATATTTAGGATTATTATATGTCTTGTACATATCACGCATAAGTCTACCTCCTGGTGCATAAGTCCATAAAGTGTATTTAGTAAATGCTTCCCAATCACCATTTATAATACCATTTAAAGGAGGTAATATAAATCTACTAGCTGGAGGTGTAATAATTTGTAATGGTGCTAACTGTCTTATTGGATACTGACTAAAGAATGCATTTTTTCTAGTTTCTTCATCGCCAAATAAAAACTCCGCACTCTCTTTCATCCAAGACATAGGAGGTGCTAACGCATATTCAAATATAGAGTATGCAAACAATGTACCTAATGCCATTGTCATCATATCGTTAGCAACTTGTCTTTGAAAACGTCTACTAGCTTCAAAATTAGGATGTCCTTCTACCGCCATCATATCTTCAAACACTTGTTTTCTACGTCTTATACTATTCCAAGCATATGGTTGAAAACGTGTCATAACTCTACCAAACGCTGTATTACTAAAGTTTGGTCTGTATGTAGCGTGATAAATAAACTGTGAACCTTCAACACCTTTTCTTGCTGCATCTACTAAAAAGTCATCAGTTACTTTTATATTACCTTCTAGATCAGAATATATTTCTCTAGCTTTTAAATAATGTGCTAAAAACGCTTTACGTCTTAAATGTTTTTCTGTAGTAGACATAAAGAAACTACCTTTATCCATAACGGCTTGACTTACTCCGTATTGATTAGCTAGTTCTTTTACAGTTTTATTAACATACTCATCAATTTGCCTGTTTATTTCTTTAGTATTTCCAAACAACTTTTGTGATCTTGTATGTGCATTTACTTTTTTAACTAATTCTTTTAAAAACTTTTTAGCATTTACTGGTTCATTTGCTTGTATGTATGCTAATTCTTGCAACAAATTACCTTCTAATAGTCCTAAAGAATCAATCATTTCATGTATATCTTCTTTATTTTTTAACTCTCTAAACTCAAACTTACCTGTTTGTTTATTAAATAATTTAAACTTTTGACCTCTAAATACTTCATTTATTAGGTATTTTTCATCAAATGCCTTAAAAAAGTGGTCAAAACCAGTATCTGTAATAATATTTTGATAACCTCCGTATACATTAGTAATAGCTGCTTTAGGCGTAAACAATAATGATAACAACTCAAATCTACCTTCTAGATCTGATATGTATTGTGCACGCTCTACTAAAGCTTTATGTCTTAATTGTATATCGTCTGGTAATTTAGGAAATAATTTTTTACCTGTAATCTTACCAAAAACACTAGATACTCTGTTTTCTAGTTTTAATGCAACATTACCAACGCTTTCATCGCTAAACCA
>CEPY01013054.1_pt1 | contig 14802 bp, 8 predicted proteins | sample 530421 | NCBI WGS metagenome assembly CEPY01 (sample SAMEA2620065, study PRJEB7988) | marine metagenome | biome: marine biome (ENVO:00000447); feature: surface water layer (ENVO:00002042); material: "saline water (ENVO:00002010), including plankton (ENVO:xxxxxxxx)" | depth 5 m
CGACCTTGACCTTGGCCATTACGAACGTTTTATTCGTACCCGTATGACCAAACGCAACAACTTCACCACTGGCCGCGTGTACGAAGAAGTACTTAAACGCGAACGTCGTGGTGATTATCTAGGTGCAACCATTCAGGTTATTCCACACATTACCAATGAAATTAAGCGCCGGGTTATTGAAGGTGCGGAAGGTCATGATGTGGCCATTGTTGAAGTGGGCGGAACGGTTGGTGATATTGAATCACAACCCTTCTTAGAAGCCATTCGCCAACTCGGTACTGAAGTAGGCCGTGAACGTGCGATGTTTATGCACCTTACACTCGTGCCTTACATGCCTGCGTCAGGCGAAGTAAAAACAAAACCAACGCAGCACTCGGTAAAAGAGTTGCGCTCAATTGGTATTCAACCAGATATCCTCGTTTGTCGCTCTGTAGGCGCATTACCTACCAGCGAACGCTCAAAGATTGCCCTATTTACCAATGTTGCTGATAAAGCCGTTATCTCGCTCAAAGACGTAGACAGTATTTACCGAATTCCTGCTGCACTTAAAGCACAAGGAATGGATCAGCTTGTTGTCGACCGCTTCGGACTAGACTGCAAAGAAGCCGACTTATCCGAGTGGGAACAAGTGCTTTACGCAGAATCTAACCCCACGGCTGAAGTCAACATTGGCATGATAGGTAAATACGTTGAGTTACCTGATGCTTATAAATCGGTTAACGAAGCACTTAAACATGCGGGTCTTAAAAATCGTTTAACGGTTAACATCCAGTATATAGATTCACAAGATGTTGAAAGCAAAGGTGCGCAAATCTTAGAGAACCTTGATGCTATCTTGGTACCAGGTGGATTTGGGGAACGTGGAATAGAAGGTAAAATTGCCGCTGCTCGTTATGCACGAGAAAACAAGGTGCCTTATTTAGGTATTTGTTTAGGGATGCAAGTTGCGCTAATCGAATTCGCCCGCAACGTTGCAGGTATGGAAAACGCAAACAGTACTGAATTTGACCCCGAAACACCTTACCCTGTTGTTGGCCTTATTACCGAATGGCTAGACGCCGCCGGTACCACAGAAATCCGTACTGAAAGTTCAGATTTAGGTGGCACCATGCGATTAGGCAGCCAGCTTTGTCATTTAATTGAAGGCACAAAAGTACACGAAATGTACGGTAACGTTGAAATATACGAACGCCATCGTCATCGTTATGAAGTGAATAATAACCTTCGTGATCAAATTGAAGCGGCAGGCCTGAAAGTAAGTGGTTTGTCCACTGACAAGCGACTTGTAGAAGTTGTCGAAATCCCTGATCATCCATGGTTTATTGCGGGTCAATTCCACCCCGAGTTTACGTCTACACCTCGAGATGGACACCCATTATTTACTGGTTTTGTTGCAGCCGCAGGAAAATACCAAAAAGAAAATCACTAGTTTCTAATAAAGGGAATGCTCTCTCCCGTTGCGTTCCCAATTCAATTGTTGAGGAAAAAACATGGCGAAAATTAGTCGCATAATCGGACGCGAAATTTTAGATTCACGCGGAAACCCTACCGTAGAAGCAGATGTGTACCTAGAGTCTGGCGTAATGGGCCGTGCTGCTGCACCATCTGGTGCCTCTACAGGTAGCCGTGAAGCACTAGAGCTACGCGACGGTGATAAGTCTCGTTATCTTGGCAAGGGCGTAACAAAAGCCGTTGCAGCTGTAAACGACACTATCGCGCCTGCACTTTTAGGTAAAGACGCACTCGCACAAGCTGATATTGATGGCATCATGATTGACCTTGATGGCACAGAAAACAAAGAAACGCTTGGTGCAAATGCTATTCTTGCTGTGTCTCTTGCGGTAGCAAAAGCAGCTGCAGCGGAAAAAGGCGTAGCACTTTACGAGCACATTGCCGACCTAAACGGTACATCTGGTCAATACTCAATGCCAGTACCAATGATGAACATCATCAACGGTGGTGAGCACGCTGACAACAACGTAGATATTCAAGAGTTCATGGTACAGCCTGTGGGCGCGAAGAGCTTCAAAGAAGCATTACGTATGGGTGCTGAAATTTTCCACGCACTTAAGAAAGTACTTTCTGCTAAAGGCCTTAATACAGCGGTTGGCGACGAAGGTGGTTTTGCCCCTAACCTTAGCTCAAACGCAGAAGCACTCGCGGTTATCGTTGAAGCCGTTGAAAATGCTGGCTACAAAATGAATGAAGACATTACCCTTGCACTAGACTGTGCGGCGTCTGAATTCTATAAAGATGGTCAATACGTGCTCTCTGGCGAAGACAAGAGCTTCGATTCAGAAGCGTTTGGTGACTACCTTGCAGACCTTTCTGCACAGTACCCAATTGTATCAATTGAAGACGGCCTAGACGAAAGCGACTGGGACGGTTGGGCAAGCCTAACTAAGAAGATTGGTGAAAAAGTACAGCTAGTGGGCGACGACTTGTTTGTGACTAACACTAAAATTCTTAAGCGCGGTATCGATAACGGTATTGGTAACTCAATCCTTATCAAGTTCAACCAAATCGGTTCACTAACCGAAACGCTTAACGCCATTAAGATGGCGAAAGACGCAGGCTTCACAGCGGTTATCTCTCACCGTTCTGGTGAAACTGAAGATGCAACCATCGCTGACCTAGCTGTAGGTACAGCGGCGGGCCAAATCAAAACAGGTTCACTATGCCGTTCTGACCGTGTTGCTAAGTACAACCAACTTCTTCGCATTGAAGAAGCACTAGGTGAGGCAGCAACCTATAAAGGTCGTTCAGAAATAAAAGGTCAGTAAAACAATATTGACCTCCTTCTAAGGGCATCAGCTAACATGCCTTTACCCAAAAAGGCGCTACCGAATTTATTTCGATAGCGCCTTTTTTATTAATGCGTTACGTGACAAATATCTGCAAAAAAATAGCCCCGGAGAACCGGGGCTAAAACTTCACACACAACAACTAAAACCTATAGAACTTAGAATCGATAGCTAGCACCTACTGTAATACGGCGGTCTGTTAAACCTTGGAAGCACAGCAGCGCCCCTTCGTTCACACAGTATTGCTCGATATCTGACTTAGTAATGTTGACGGCTTCGACACCGATATTTAAGTTTTCATTAACATCGTAGTTTACGCTCGCGTTTAACTGACCGCGATCGGCTTGTACCGCGGGGAAGCCCCAAGGGAAGCTCGATGTGCTACCGAAATCATCTGTGCGATACGCTTCACGCCAGGTGTAACGCATACGTGCAGATAAACCAAACTTCTCGTAGTAAACCGTTACGTTGTACGCATTTTCAGACAGGTTAAGTAAACCTTGAACCGCTGACACTTCTATGTCGTCATCGCCAGTAGTAGCAGCAAATACGTTGCCAGCACGACTCGTTGCAGAGTTTTCTGCCTCACCACCAGAGAATTCTTGGATGGTGTAGTTTGCTAGCACACCGAAACCAGATGCCCAACCAAGTTCCTCTTCAAACCCTGCCAAATCGTACTGAACCGCAAACTCGATACCTTTTTGGGTAGTTTCACCAGAATCGTTAATTTTGGTTTCTGTACCGACGCACACACCTGTACCTAAATCTGGGCCAAATACGTTAATATCAGCAATAGGGTTGAATATACCGCCACCTTCACAAGGGTCAGTAAGGTCACGGTAACCCGTAATAGGGTCTTCGTATGGACTTACAATTTGCTCTACATGTAAATCTTTACGGGTTTTATGGAAAATACCCACACTGACCACACTGCCTTCAGCAAAGTACCATTCAGCCGCTAAATCGTAAGAAATAACCTCTTCAGGTGTTAGATTAGGGTTACCAATCGCCACGTTAGGGTTAGGACTGGTACTGAAGGTTACAGAGGTTGATAAGTCATCAAAGTCAGGGCGACGAATATCTTTGCCCGCGCCGAATCGCAATACAACATCATCAGCAACGTCAGCCACAATGTTCACACGTGGCAATACGAAATCGTAATCGCCTGTGGTGGTTACTTGAGAAACTAACTCGTTACCTTCGTCATCTACAGTAATGGAGTTACCTACCGACGTGACTTCTGTTTCAAGATAACGAACACCAAAGTTACCGCGGAACATCTCATATTCGAAATTAGCCTGCGCGTACAAGGCATGAGTTTCTTCTTCGATGTCAAAGAAACCAGATGAGCTTGCCGTTGGCGCGCTAATGCTTGCGGTTGAACCGTGCTCGGTCATCGCCGCTTGCAGCGTTTCAAGCACACCATCAGGGTCTGATGCCACTAATTCCGGGTCAATAATCAAAAAATCTTTTACGTATAAGTCACGACCATCTGCATCATTAAAGTTGTCAGGGCCCGCCACCAATAGCTCAGAGAATAAATCACCACGAGGGCTATCTTCCATTGAACGAAGACCTACACTCGAACTGATATCTTCTCGCTTACTGCCGGCCTTACTGTAACGATAACCAAAATCGACCGAGGTAATCATAGAATCTAAGAAGTAACTGAAATCTACACGAAACGCATCTTCAAAATTTTCTGTTGTATCGCGACCGATATTAACGTCACGTAAAACCACATTGTACGGGTCAAGTAGTTGCGCTGTAGTAGGCGCATAATCTGCACCTTCAGCAATACCAAATGATAAAGAACCACCAGTTAAGTCATAGGCAAAGGGCACACTATTATCATTCGCACCGCCAGCGTCCAATGGTGCATTTGGGTTAATGAAGTTAAGCGTAGTATTGAAGCTTGGTGTTGTGGTATCCGATGAAGATGAGGCTATTTCAGCGCTTGCGAACCATTTATCTCCTGTCCATTCACCGCCTATACGGAATATCTTGCTTTCTGTCACCCGTGAATTGGTATCACTGGATAGACGAAGGTTAGGATCGTCATCATCGTTTTCCAAATTCACTGGAATAACACCCGTAAGTGCCGCTTGAATAGAGCCTAAATCAGTGCCACCTAACGAACCAAAATTGATGGTTTCGAAACTATCCGGTACTGAGATGTCATTCAGTGCGCTCACACCTGAAGCTTGCACACGTGAACTTTCCTGCAAGCGCTCTTGATCATTAATGACCGCGTCAAAGTAGAGGCGCGAATTATCATTAGGTGCCCATTCAAATGTACCTACAAAGTTCTTCGTTTCATATTCAAAGTTATCGTAATCTTGAACGAAGAATTGAATAGGTAGGAAATCAAATGACTGCGCGCTTGCAACACCACTGTCTGATGCGATTAGGTTATCGCGGTCGGCGCGAGGACGAAAGGCCGTTACATCCTGCTGCGCGTAACTACCACTTATCACCACACCAAATTTACCGTGGTCATTTTCCCAGTTGTCACCATAGGTACCTGAAATACGCGGCTGAAAACTGCTATCTGTTGTCAAGCTACTGTTTTCACCTTGCGCACGAAACGCAAGTAGTTGCTCTGTTAACTGTAATGGGCGAATGGTTTTTAAATTTATTGTTCCACCTACTGAACCTTCAATGGTCTTAGCGTCAGGTGATTTAGTCACTTCTAAACCGGCAATAATAGACGCTGAAACATCTTCAAAATCAATCCCGCTTCGACCTGTACCAGAACCCACCGTCGACACACCATTGATTTCGGTTCTGTTTGCATCGGTACCACGAATTTGTACGCCTGTACCTACACCGGCTTCACGAGTTATTTGAATACCTGTAATATTTTCCAATACTTCAGCTAAGTTTTGGTCTGGTAACTTACCAATATCTTCAGCTTCGATGACTTCAACCAAGTTATTTTGAAAGCGTTTCTCATTAAGCGCACTGGCGAGTGATGCACGAATACCAGAAACCTCAATAACCTCCACGTCTTGTTCCGATTCAGTCTCAGCTTCTTGCGCTAGTGAATGTTGCGCAAAACCAAGCGTACCGAGGGATAAAACGGCAAGGGTGATTTTAGATAATTTGTGTCCCATGTGTGTTTCCTTTTACGGATGTGTGATAGCCCGAAAAAACTGTGTGTGTTCTATGTTGGGCGTCGTGTGTCACGTTTTAATTTTGTTTCGCTAATTCTTGAATAAAGTGCTTCACACTCAATTTACAAGATACTTACAAAAGCATTTCAAAAAACGCAATTGGTCAACACAAAATCAATAAAAAAGCATAAGATTCGACCAAAGTTGGTATTACCAATATTATTCACCTAGTTTACAAATCCCTTTAAAAAACCGTTACAAAATGCATTAAACTACATATTATCAATAAGATAATCAGTCACCCTGCAATAAATATGTCACATAGAGGGGGAAGACCACATAGTAAAGAGGATGTAAATAAATTCACAAGAATGATAAGAAGTTGGAGAATAGGTTTAAAAAAAGCGGATACACCTAAGTAACATTATTTCCCCTATGAATTGGTCATATAAGTTACATCAATATTAGCGGCCAATAAGCCTTACCATTCTTTGTTAATCAGAACGAGAATGCATCATTCACATTGCATAGGGCGCTCGAACTAGATACTCAGTCTAAATACTGCTACGGTAAGTCAATTGCAGCATGATAATTTTTACTATGGTATCTGACAGTCCGATGTCTTCAGAGCAATCTGGCTTTTTTTCTCACTCAGGGGAAATAGAGGGAACCAACCCTCAATTTACTGAAATTTGTACCGCACTTTACGAACGAGAATTGCTCAATATTGCTCACAATGGCCCAAGTAATGTGTCGATTTTACGTCGGCGACTAGCGGGCCTCCCCCACCATATTCGTAGCGTAGCTCGTTATTTAGTTAGCCATTCCACGCCTCTTGATGTAGACGCGCACAATGGAAGCTGGTTTTTCAAGCAGCCTGCAAAATGCCCCGGTTTAACGCAAACCGCTGAAAGCTGTAACACCTGGTACCAAAAAAACGCCCAGTGGGGGTTAGTCATTCCAATAGTGGTAAAGAGCTTAGAAGGAAGCCATATAGAACTCGACTCAATCGATAAGGTACAGTGGGAGAATCAAACACTTCACGCCAATTTACACGGGTGGTTTACCTTTGAAGGGATAGGCCTGAACAACGAAACACTCTGCTTCAGTGAGAAAACCTTACTGAAACCCAGCAAGGCGATAATGGCGTCGGCATGCTGTGGGCATACTTGGCGTCACAAAAGTAAAGGGATGCCTAGGGCACTTTCCCTGAGAGAAATGCGACTCTCGACTAATATTGAATGGCGTACTTTTAAACTCGCAGGAAATGAATAAAAATACATTTAAATTAAATAAAAACCCTTTCTAAAGTCCAAATCTGTGTCACATTAAACAACCAGTATTAGGATGCACATCCTATTAAGAGGAGATGAAAGCCGTTTTAAATGGACTACCCCTTCTTAATTGATATTTTCTAACACGCTAATCGATAAAAATTAGGATGTGTCTACTAAATTCCAATAGTCACTAAATATAACCAAAAAATATACGCATTATAGTAAACAAAGGTTGACCTTAGGCCTCTAGATGGTTAAATTGTCGCTATCAAATTGGTCAGCAAAGAATTACCGCAAATGAAGACGCGTTTTCTACTTCTAACTCTACTCCTTATGGCAGCCAGACTGCACGGGTAGATTGCGACCAGCGATTAATCACACAAAAACCCGTGCCAAGCACGGGTTTTTTTTTAACTATTAAACTGAGAGAGTGTCATGACAAATCAAGTGAAAATCTTTGATACCACATTGCGAGATGGCGAGCAGGCGTTACCTGCTAGCCTAAGTGCCAAAGAGAAATTGCAGATTGCTCTGGCACTCGAACGTTTAGGTGTCGATATTATTGAAGCTGGCTTTCCCGTTTCTTCGCCAGGTGACTTCCGTTCGGTACAAATGATTGCTAAAGAAGTGAAGAACTCTGTGGTATGTGGTTTGTCTCGAGCGTTACCCGCAGATATCGATGCATGTGGTCAAGCGTTGAGCGTAGCCGAGCAATTCCGTATTCACACCTTTATCGCCACCTCGGAAATTCACGTTGGCGCTAAGCTGCGTAAGTCGCAAGATGAAGTGGTAGACATGGCGGTGGCGGCAGTGAAACATGCCCGTAAATACACCGACGATGTAGAATTCTCTTGCGAAGATGCAGGCCGCACGCATATAGACTACTTGTGCAGAATGGTTGAGTCAGCCATTAACGCCGGTGCTACCACCGTGAATATCCCCGACACGGTGGGATACACCACGCCAACAGAGTTTGGTGGTATTATCCAGCAATTATTTAATCGCGTACCTAATATCGACAAAGCCATTATTTCGGTTCACTGCCACAATGATTTGGGATTAGCTGTTGCTAACTCTCTTGCCGCGGTGGAGCAAGGCGCTCGCCAAGTAGAATGTACTATCAATGGCATTGGTGAACGTGCAGGTAACGCCTCATTAGAAGAAATAGCCATGATCTTACAAACCCGTAAGAACATGCTTGGCTTTGATACTAATATTAATTCCACGGAAATATCACGCACATCGAAATTGGTTAGCAACTTGTGCAACATGCCCGTGCAATCGAACAAGGCCATTGTAGGTGCCAACGCGTTTAGCCATTCATCGGGCATCCACCAAGATGGTGTATTAAAAGCGCAAAATACTTATGAGATCATGACCCCAGAGAGTGTGGGCATAAATAAAAACAACCTGAACTTAACCTCGCGTTCGGGCCGTCATGTCATTAAGCACCGATTAACAGAACTTGGCTACAAACCCGAAGATTTCGATTTAGAAGCGGTTTATCAAGCCTTCTTGAAGCTTGCCGACAAAAAAGGGCAAGTGTACGACTATGATTTAGAAGCCTTGTTATTCTTCGATAAACAGAAGCATGACCAAGCCCACTACCAATTACTTTATTTGCAGGCTAACTCTGGCCGAGAAATCATTCCAAGTGCCACGGTTAAAGTTAAAGTAGGCGAGGAAGAAATTACCCAATCGTCCATAGGGAATGGCCCTGTTGATGCGGCATACAAAGCCATTATGTCGATACTTGGCCATGAAGATTTAGAAGTGGTCGATTTCAAACTAGATTCAAAAGGTGAAGGCGCGGACGCTTTGGCACAAGTGAGTGTTATTGCCACCTATAAAGGCCGCCGATTCCACGGTATCGGCTTAGCGACTGACATTGTAGAAGCCGGTGTAAAAGCCCTTATCTTTGTATTAAACAATACCTATTTAGCTGACCAAATTGATCAGCAAAAAAACCAACAAGAACGCGTTGCAGGAGTGTAAATGAGCCAGTATTCAATTGCCGTATTAGCCGGAGACGGTATCGGCCCAGAAGTTATGCAGGAGGCCAATAAGGTCTTAGATGCCGTCGAGAAAAAGTTCAACATAACCTTGAACCGTACGGCATTCCCTGTAGGTGGTTATGCTATTGATACTGAGGGTGAAGCACTTCCGTCAAAAACACTGTTAGGCTGTGAACAGGCCGATGCAATTTTGTTTGGTAGTATCGGCGGTCCTAAATGGGACACCTTACCTCTCGAACAACGCCCAGAGCGAGCAGCATTACTGACATTACGTAGCCATTTCGACCTTTTCAGTAACCTACGTCCGGCGCGTATTTACCCAGGTTTAGAGGCGCTTTCGCCGTTGCGCGAAGACATCGCACAGTCAGGCGTGGATGTGCTGGTAGTTCGTGAACTCACCAGTGGCATTTACTTCGGTCAACCTAAAGGCCGCGAAGGTGAAGGCGAAGAAGAATTTGCATTCGACACCATGCGCTATAGCAAGCGAGAAATTAGACGCATTGCCGTGGCCGCATTTGAAGCTGCGCAGAAGCGTCGGGGTAAAGTGACCTCGGTAGACAAAGCTAACGTATTGCTCACCAGCCGTTTGTGGCGTGAAATTGCCGAAGAAGTCGCCAAAGATTACCCAGACGTAGAACTTGAGCACATCTACATTGACAACGCCACTATGCAGATAATGAAAAACCCTGCACAGTTTGACGTCATGCTGTGCTCTAACCTGTTTGGTGACATCGTATCTGATGAGTGCGCCATGATGACCGGTTCTATGGGGTTATTGCCATCAGCCAGTATGAATGAAGATGGCTTTGGCCTCTACGAGCCAGCGGGCGGATCTGCCCCTGATATTGCGGGCCAAGGCATTGCAAACCCTATCGCCCAAATTTTATCCGCTGCCATGATGCTTAGATTTAGCATGAATTTAGGTGAAGCAGCCGATGCCATAGAAAAAGCCGTTGTGGCCACATTAGAAGCAGGTGTACTTACAGGCGAGTTACTGCCTGCTGATAAGCGCGAACAGGCCTCAAGTACATCGCAAGTGGGCGATGAAATTGTTAAACAATTAATGGCGCAGGAGTAAATAGACCCCATGGCCAAGACCTTATATGACAAAGTGTGGCAGGCACACATTATCGATCAACTAGGTGAAGACAGCTTAATCTATATCGATCGCCATCTTATTCACGAAGTAACCTCACCACAGGCCTTTGCAGGGCTTAACGAAAAGGGCCGTAAGGTGCGTCGTCCTGACCGCACAGTGGGCACGATGGATCACAGTATATCCACCCGCTCATTAGCCATTGATGCATGCGGACCTCAAAATGCCCTTCAGCTAAATACCCTAGCGCGAAACTGTGAAGAACACGGTATTCAGCTTTATCCCGTTGGGCACCAAAAGCAAGGTATTGTGCATGTAATGGGGCCAGAGTTAGGCCTTATTCAACCTGGCATGACTGTGGTGTGTGGCGACTCTCATACGGCAACTCATGGTGCGTTTGGTGCACTCGCATTCGGTATAGGTACATCACAAGTTGAACACGTACTGGCTACGCAAACCCTTAAACAAAGCCGCGCTAAGAGCATGCTGATTAATGTTAACGGTAAGCTTCCTATTGGTATTACTGCAAAAGACATTATTCTTGCCATCATCGGCAAAATTGGTCACGCCGGTGCGACAGGCCATGTTATTGAATATGCCGGTGAAGCTATCCGTGGCTTGTCTATGGAAGAGCGCATGACGGTGTGCAACATGAGTATTGAAGCTGGCGCGAAAGCAGGGCTTGTGGCACCAGATGAAACCACCTTTGCTTACTTAAAAGACCGCGAATACGCGCCTAAAGGTAAAGACTGGGATGACGCTGTTGCGTACTGGAAAACCCTTTACACCGAAGAAGGCGCTGAGTTTGACACAGTCGTAGAGTTGCAAGCTGCAGATATTGCACCACAGGTCACTTGGGGCACTAACCCAGGTCAAGTGATTGGTGTTGATACGCCCGTGCCTGCACCAGAAGACTTTAGTGATCCGATTGAAAAAGAAAGTGCTGTGAAAGCGTTAGGCTACATGGGGCTTAAACCCGGTGAAAAGCTCGCTGACGTTGCTGTTAACCATGTGTTTATTGGTTCATGCACAAATGGTCGTATTGAAGACTTACGTGCCGCCGCACATATTGCTAAAAACGGCAAAGTTGCCGATTCAGTAACGGCCATTGTGGTCCCCGGTTCTGGTAATGTTAAACGCCAAGCGGAAGCAGAAGGCCTAGACAAGATTTTTGAAGAAGCCGGATTTGAATGGCGTCTGCCAGGTTGCTCCATGTGCCTAGGTATGAATGACGACAAATTAGTGTCTGGTGACCGCTGTGCGTCAACCAGTAACCGAAACTTTGAAGGTCGCCAAGGTCGTGGGGCACGTACCCACTTAGTTAGCCCTGCCATGGCCGCCGCCGCAGCCATCACTGGCCGCTTTGCCGACGTTAGAGATTTTCAGGAGTAAGTCATGTCAGAACAAGGTTTTACACAACATTCAGGTATTGCTGCTCCTTTAGACCAGGCTAACGTGGATACCGATCAAATTATTCCAAAGCAGTTTTTAACCGGTGTTACCCGCGCGGGCTACGGAAAACATTTGTTTCATGATTGGCGCTATTTAGATTTAGAAGAAAAAGAGCCGAACCCGGAATTTTCTTTAAACAAGCCTGAGCATAAGGGCGCCAGTATTTTGCTAGCGCGTGAAAACTTCGGTTGTGGTTCAAGCCGAGAGCATGCGCCTTGGGCGCTGGCTGACTTTGGCTTTAAAACAGTCATCGCCACCAGCTTTGCAGATATTTTTTACGGTAACTGCATTAACAACCAACTGGTGCCTGTAGCATTACCTAGCGCAGAAATGGATAAACTTTTTGCTGCCGTAGAAGACAATCCTGCCATTGAGATTACAGTCGATTTACCCGCTCAAACTGTGACTTTCGGTGGCGTATCTGTTTCCTTCGATATTGCTGAGCACCATAAAAACAATTTAATTAAAGGGCTAGATGCTATTGGTCAGACCCTCGAACTGACTGAAACCATTAAGGCTTTCGAAGCTAAGCAGCCTGCCTGGCTTTAATAGTAAGTAGAAGCACTGACCGCTGATTATCAGTGGGTTAGTGCTTACTTTTCTATTATGTTAGCTGACCATTTTTATCTCGTATAAGACAAGCCCTATCGCTTGTCGTATATCATGTCATTTCGCATCGACAGTTAATTTTACCAACAAATATCAATTATACACTGACGTATGTATGAGTTTGTCGTAATATTTAGTGGTTATTCAACCCTTCACAATCTGTGTCAGAAAGCGCTCTTGGAGAAACAATGTTAAAAGCCGTACCCATTGACGAATTGAAGCCTGGCATGTACGTCAATCAAGTGCTTGAACAAAGCGGCGCACTAAAAATGCGCTCAAAAGGAATAGTCAAAACTCAGAAAGTCATAGACACACTTAGAACACGGGGTATTCAACGCGTAGAAATTGATACCGAAAAGTCGAAAGGCTTAGTGGAAGACATTGCCCCAGCGCCAGAAAGAGTTGCCCCAGACACGACAACGCAACCACAAGAAAAACCCATTAATCGAGAATCGCTAAACGAGGCTAACGACTTATATTTTGACGCAGTGAATATTCAAAACGGTTTCTTGAAATCGTTAAAGCGCGGCGCAGCAAAAGACCTAAAACCCGTCGAGGAATTATCGCAAAGCTTAATTGAAAGCGTATTCGATAATAAAGACGCCCTCTCCTGTTTAACCTTAATCAAAGATGCCGACTCCTACTTGCTTGAGCACTCTATCAATTGCAGCATCATCATGGGTATGTTTACGCAGTTTTTAGGTTACGACCGTGACATTATTGATCAAGCCAGTTTAGGGGCATTGTTGATGGATGTGGGCATGTCTTCTCTGCCCGAAGAAGTAAGAAATAACACAGGTGAGTTCTCTCATGCCGACTGGGAAGTAATGAAAACCCATGTGGAAATTGGTATAGATTTAGTTGAGCAATGCGGCGACATTTCAGATTTAGCGCTTTCTATTATTGCACAACACCATGAACGGCAAGACGGCAGTGGCTATCCTCGTGGCTTAGCGGGTGATGATGTAAGTGAACTTGCTCGCATCGCCGCCATCGTAGATGCCTACGATGCCATGACATCCAACCGCCCTCATAAAGAAAGTATCACGCCTACCCAGGCACTTAAGCGGTTAACCAGTATTGATAACCTCGACCAAAATTTAGTGACCCAATTTATTCAATGTGTGGGGGTTCACCCTGTGGGGTCATTGGTTCGATTGAAAAGTGGCAAGCTAGCCATTGTTAGTCAGCGCGGTAAGCGAGATGCCCTAAGCCCTGTGGTCATGTCTTTTTATAGCGTTACGTCAAATCATTACAATGAAATTAAGCGAATCGATTTGAGCCAATATGATGACGAGATAGTTTCTGGTGTTCGCCCAGAAGACTTTAAACTTAATTTATCGAAGTTTTTCCAAGAAGTATTCATAAGCCAGGCGCCGACTTAGGCGCCTGTGACATGGGCTGGCAAACAGGCCAAAAAATAGCGTCGCTCGCTACCAGTCCGTTAATGCACTCATAGAAAACAGTTCTCCTTCATAGGAAAGAATGACGCGCTGCGCCTCTATATTGATAATTTGCACTTTATCGTCAATCCAGTCCCCCTCAAACCTTTGCACACCGTTTACGCGAACCCAGCGATCGTCCACTTGTGACGCATACATATGCGCACTGAAATTCATACTAGGAAGACGTGTTAATAGGCGCACCGGTAATTGGTCCACCCGTTGAATATCATCGTGAACGGTAAGAGGCCTTGCAGGTTCAGAGCGCCCTTCGTCAGTTTGCTTATCTAGCGCTTCTACAGCTGCGTTAAAACGGGCTAACAACTCAGGCGACACAGCAATATCAGTGTCACTGCCACTGTCATTGAGTACTTCTCCACCTTCTTCTGATAACGACGCAACCGCACTTTTTTGTACCTCATCGTCCTTAATCTGTGGTGCAGAGGGTGGTGTCTGCTTGCCATTTACCCCGCTGGATTGATTGACGTTAGTTACCTGAGGGGGCTGTTTGCCCTCGGCATTAGCGTCTTCAGCGGACGCAACATTTGCCACAACCTCTTCGTTAATATCAAGGGGCGTAAGAGTATTGTCGGTAACAGGCATAGAAGAGATATCCTCAGGCGGGGTTAGCGCAACTGGGGGAATTTGCGTATCTTTATGTGAAATTAACGGCCACCAAAGACTTGGCGTAGCGGCCATAAAACCGATGCCCAACCCCAACAATAGGGTAACACCGAAAGCTGCAAGCTCTTTCGCATACACAGACCACATTGACGGTAATCCCTGAACCGTAGGCAAGAACAAACTGCGATTAAACTGCTCGGAAAGCGACGAGTCAAAGTTGGCTTTGGTATCATGCTCGCCTCTCAATAGGGCTTGAGTTTGGGTTCTATGTTGTGTAACCGGTGCAATTTCTACTGTTTGATCTGGGTCTATTTCTAACTCTTGCACGCCCATTTCCGCCAAACCGTGCACCATGGCATCACTTGTC
>CEPY01008535.1_pt1 | contig 14777 bp, 13 predicted proteins | sample 530421 | NCBI WGS metagenome assembly CEPY01 (sample SAMEA2620065, study PRJEB7988) | marine metagenome | biome: marine biome (ENVO:00000447); feature: surface water layer (ENVO:00002042); material: "saline water (ENVO:00002010), including plankton (ENVO:xxxxxxxx)" | depth 5 m
GGGCACGTTGGCAGTGTGGTCAATCATAAGTGGTTCAGGACGCTTGTAGACGCTTGTGGAGGGGTCTCAGGCACTGCATCATAGTTCGTGATGTATAGATGCTGGACCTTTGCACCCCCATGATCCTTATTTTTACCAAATCGCTGAGCATATGTAAAGTCCTTTGTCATGATATTAAAATCTTTGTACTGCTCACGATAGAACTCATTGTCACTGTGTACTATCATCCATTTGTATGGTGCATCCTTCAACCTACTAACCATTCTACTGTGAACATCATCCCCTCCATCACCACTGTGATACCCAAGGCGATCAAGATAAGGAGGATCAAGGAATACGAAGTCATCTGCTTTTGCCTCATTCAGTGCTAGTTCAAAGTCACCATGTAATAGTGTAGATTTATCCAACATCGATTGATATGCACCACTCGTGCTGTGCTCTAGATTACACGCAAACTTCTTGTAATGTCCGAATGGTACATTGAATTCACCTTTTGCATTGTATCTTTCCATACCAGAGAAACACAACTGTCGTACAATCACATATGATATTGCTCTACTCCAATAGTTCTGCATCTCAGGATCAAACTCTTGATTGATGTCATTACGAGCATCATAAAACTTCTCTTCTAGTTCATCATGATCCATTGCTCGCATTCTCTGTGTCTCTTGACATAGACGACGCAATCCTTGATTAGATGATACTTGCCTGTATAGATTAATCACATCCCAGTTAGTATCACATAGCACTGCTGGTTTACCAACATGAAAAGACACCGCAGCACCGCCACAGAACGGTTCCACGATGCGATTGAATTCTTTGGGCATCATGCGTGAGATGATCTTCAACTCACGCGACTTGCCACCTTGATACTTAACTAGCGGTTTCATAGATCTTGCTGATGTCAAATCCTTCTTCAAGGAATACTTTCTCACATTCTACCACAGCACGCTCTTGACGACGACGCTCAAGATCAGTAAAGTTGATGTCATAACGATTGTACAGATATTCTTCCGTGTTGTACACTCGTACACCCTTCTCATTGAGGTAGTGATACACATTCATGCGCGGATCACCAGCATCATACTCATCCTTGAGGATAATATAGCGCACCTCTTTGCCTGGGTACTGTTCTTTGAGCGCAGCAATGTACCACTCATACTCAGAGAGTTCACTATCTTCACTCTTAGTATTGTTGAATGACTTGCCTTTGCTGTTGATAGCAGTTACCATGTCCTCATCAACAACAAGAATGTCAACATGATGATGTTTACGTTTCTTGTTAGGATTACGAAGAGGAATAGGATGCTCTTGTGTCACATTGACATGCTTCTCACTGTCACGAATTGCCTTGAAGATCTCATCTTGGAAATAGTTTCCACCTTTGATGTTGATGTTCGCGTGTGCAATGCGAGCGAGTGAGCGTAGAAGTTCGTACTTGTTCAATGTGTTTTGTTTACCTATGGTTATCATAGCAGGGTTGTCACCCTGCTGCACTGGTAGAGTGTACACTTGATCAACTGTCACTAAAGATAGGGATGATGTTAGTTTTAGCGTGTTGCGTTTTGTTTATGTGCTGCTCCCACCGAGCGGCATCTTCCAAATTGTAAAAGATCGCTTCTTGGCGCGACGTGCCTTTCTTCTTGTTCCTCATCCACACGACTGCGTACTTCATGCCAAAAATTAGAATAGACAACAATGTTAACATAATGACGACCCCATCGTGAGTTTGCACTCTTGGGCAATGGGATGTCTTTGAAGCAAATAGTAATATACTCTTCGCTTATGAAAGAAATATAACCTGTAACATGCCCATATGTGACAGGTTGTAGCAATTCAAAATCAATCGACTTCATCGAATGCTTTACGATCCTTATTTTGTGGTTTAGGGAGACGGAACATCTCCTTAAGATCATTCAACTCATTGATCTGTTTCTGCAGGTTGTCAATTTGTGCCTGTAGAATAGAAGCATTGTGATCGTTATTCTTCTGCAGCATCAACATGTTCTCTACTGCAGTTTTAAAATCGTCTTCAGTCATAATCAAAAACGGTTAGGAATTTCTTTGTAGTATTCACGAGAACCATATCCACTCAGTAGATCACGAAGTTGTCTAGCACGAACATAATGGTTCTCATGATATTTTATCACATCATCGACGCAAGATAGCATCTCTTCATATGCCTGTCTTGGCGATACTTTGTCATCTTGGAGGTAATCGTCGATAGCATCTTGCATACGACAAGGCGTTGCTTTTCATAAGTGTTGTCAGGTCCGATGATTGGTGATGTCACGAATTAAACTCCTCGTTACGGCGTTTGTCAAGGTAAGCAATAATCTCACCACGCCATTCTAACAACTCATGATAACATTGTTGATCATGAGCGTCTTGGCGCAGTTCATGATCTGGTTTCAACACACTCTCATAGAAGATAAAGAAAGCATCCTTGCGTTTCTCATGTTTGGTTGTGTTCCAGTCCATTTGATTTTAACGTAGGTCTAGGTATTTTAGATTGTTTTAACAGGAAATCAAGACATACTCATGATTTCTTTATGATTGAGGTCCCCAACCATCATTCTCAGGTACAACATCGTCATCGTCTACCCGATCAACGGATGCAATGTCACAAACTGGCACCTCATGCTGTCCACCAATCAAATACCATGGCATAATATCACCATGGTATTCTGGATGTGCTTGGTATTCCTCAGGATAGACACGATCACCCAGATACTTTATCTCGCTTTCTGGAATATCGTGTTCGCGTAACATTGCTTGTAGCTGCAAGTGTGTCAACTCGTACTGCGTTGGTACTTTCATTAGATCTCCATTCTTTACGTTGTCGTTGATATTCTGCGTCATATGCTACTTTATCCCGAATATTTTTGAATATTTTAGCAGCGGCAGACTTTTCACACTGTAGTGCATCTGCCTCCTGTGGTCTAACTTCACCAGTTTCAGTGTATTTCCTGCCGTCATGATGATTTGCATATCTACGGGCGCGAGTAAATCCCATTTCAAGAAATTTTCGTGCCATGTCCATACCAATGAAGTCTCCAGACTTCTTATAGTTACAGTACATGGAGTAAATCTTATTAGCAGATTTGCTAGCAGCAGTCTCATTCACAAACCTCCAATGAGCACAAATGTCGTTAGTATAAGGGCGCACCAATAGAACCCCTTGCTCCCCTCTTCCGATCCGATAGAGCGGGCGAGTGTTAGGGTCTGTGAAATCAAGTTCCTCATAAGGGAGTTCATAGCAAAATTCGAGCATGGTTCACCACTGGTGCTCCGCTACCCTAGCATGTATATTGATCTATGTCAAGCGTTCTCGAAAATGATGTTGGCACCTTGGTCAAAGACCAGCACTCTAAAATAGTGGTCAGCGTCAGGGCAGTGCTCTAGTGTTGGAAACCACTCAGATGCATTAAGAGTTGCTACTTCATCACTACCATACTCAATACAGCAGTCTCTTCCACCTTTGATTGCTTCAATAATATCCTCTGGACAATAGTCTGCTAACCATGTTAGAACTGTTGTCTTCTTAGCATCGTCAAGTGTTGCCCACTTTGCATTCTCAAAATGCAGTAGACATACATTGTTCATTACACAATGACTACCTGCTAACTCATATACTGATAGTGTTTCGATAGTAGTAATCATAGTGTCTCTCCATTGTCAAGTTTCTCTAATAATGTATCAAGTTGCGATTTGATGCTGTCTAGATTATCATGTTCAACATCCCACGCTGTTCCTTGCATCTTCACTGGTGTGCTTTTAGCTGCTGCAATGAATGCTTCAGTGTAAATCTTATCAGTTAGATCTCTGACACACAAGTAACGTGCCATCTTATCTCTGAATTGAGCGAAGAAGAAAGAACTTAATGCTAACCACTGATCTTCATGCTCAAGATATACAGCATCAGGATGATTTACTTTATATACTGCCTCAAATGCCTCAGGTGACATTGGAAATTTAACTGCACTAACCTCAACATCAGCAAATGTACTTGGTAACTCTCTTAATTTCTGACGATATGTCTGATACATTGCTTTCTTCTCATCAGAGATTGTTACATCACTGCAGAAGATATAATCTGTCTCGGCAAGTAAGAAGTTACGGGCAAGTCTGATAGATAACCAACTTTCAGTTCTTACCTCACCATACATGCGTCCCATTTCATCTTGGAACTCTTCCCTCTCAATACTTTCAATGTTAAAGAATACATCTTTAATGAATTCATAGAATGTAGTAGCAGCTGCTACCTCATTCTGTTCCATTTCATAGTCTTTCCACTCATATTGTCCAGTACGGAAGTTTTTGATATGCTTCCTTCTAGTACAATGATAAGTGTTATTATCATAATAACTGAATTCAACTAGACGATCCTTTTCTGTATCCCATAAAGGATATAATTTAGGAACAACTTCATCTTGCCAATACTGATCAGGCACGACCTTAACAATGCCTCTAAACACGATCTGACGATCAGCAAGGACTAGTTGTAGTACAATATTAGGAACATTTGCGTCCGCGACGATACCCATTTTATCAGAATATTACTAGTGCTAGATCTATTTAGAATGCTTTGATCAGATACTTAACCAGCATGTACGGTTCAATAAGTGGAATAACTCTATCAGGATCCAATGCTGCAGTAGGTACAATAGGTGTTGAAGATGATAATGTTAATGTACTATCGTTTGCAAATATACCTGAGATATATGTAGATCCTGCTTCACCACGAACATCATATTGCTGCACATCATCAGCGACTGCCATTTTACCAGCACTTGGTACAAATACCAGACTAGTCTCCGCTATCTTCTCAAGTCTAAATTCAACCAGACCAAAGTGATCACTATTACTAGCATTATCATTACTACCACTAGCAGCAGCTCTGTTCTGTCTGATAGAGAAACGTGCAGTCTCACTCTGTGCTGCTTCAGGTAAAACAATAGAGTAAGTATACCAATTGGTTGGGTTAGTACCTGTTCCAGTTCCGTCAACATCATTATCAACATCAGTTGCGGTTGGAATAGGAACCATCGTGCCAATAAAACCAGATCCTGGGAAATTCAAACTTTCATCTGTGTTGTAATACAAGAGAAGTTCGTCACCACCACCGTCTGGTAGCTCGCCACCGTTTTTATTATTACCCCTGCATACTTTAACTGTTACTGCATACCCTTCTGATGCATCTATAGTGTCAGTTGAAACAAATCGTGTTGTTTGAGTTCCACCAAATTTTAAATATCTCGTTGGTAAATCACTACTGACCAGTGCAATATTTTTTAAAATTCCGTTAACTGTATCACATTCAACAGTTGCATGGTTTCTTACACCAACACCACCATTAATACGAACTCTTGGTGCTTCAGTATATCCAGATCCAGCATTTGTTAGTGTCAATCCTGAAACTACACCGCCAGAAATTTGAACAGTAGCAGTAGCACCAGATCCACCACCACCACCAATAAACTCTACTGTTGGCACTTGTGTTTGTGGTAACTTAAATCCACCAGAACTTGTTGTACCAGTACCACTAGCAAAGAAGTTTACACCATTGTCTTGAGTACCAGATCCATCAATGAAAACGTCTCCAGTAGTTACACCAGTTGTACCACCTTCATATCCAACAATCTTTTTAAATCTAATCTGTGCATATCCACCATAACCTTGGTCAGAAGTGACACTACCATTTGTTACACCTTGTCCACCTGATCCAACGTCAACAGTGATATTAGATGTACTACTTAATGTTGTCCCAGGTATCTCAAAACGAATATATCCTCCCAATCCACCACCGCCACCGCCAGATGTCCAACGTCCTCTGTCTTCTGTCGTGGTAACCTTTGCATATCCGTTACCAGTAACAGTATTTCCTTGAACCAGTGATCCAGTATCAAACCAGTCAACTTTGACAGCAGAAATACCTCTTCTACCACCATATCCTTCTTCGTGACCACCAGTACCTTCTTGTCCACCACCTTGACCAGATGTACCACCAATACCAGATCCAGAAGGACCGCAGCCACCGCCACCGCCTCCTCCGCCACCGCCAGTACAACCATAGTTACCACCAGTGCCACCTGTACCAGTAAATAGGTTGGTGTTATCTTGTACTTCCATAACATCATCGGTAGGACTATTTGCATTTCTGCCATCTTGACCACATGTACCTTCACCAAATCCACCACCGCCGCCACCGCCGCCAGCGCCACCAATAATTGTGTTAGAGTATTTAAAGATAGATGCAGCACCACCGCCGCCACCATCATTGTTGTTATGACCATCACCTGCTCTACCACCTTTACCATTGTGAGCGGCGGCTGCCTGACCATTATAAGTTCTACCAGATTGTCCTAATTCAATATCAAATATATACCCAGTGACCGTTCTGTTTGCTAAGAGATCTGCTCTCCAATACTTTCCTTTTCCACCTGTTCCAGCAGTACCACAACCATTACCACCATAGTTACCACAGTTAGCGCCACCTGCACCACCAATTTCCATGGTGACTTTGTTAATATCATAGTTGGGATTTGATACTGATAATGTATGCGTTCCACCAGGATAACTGTAATTATTTACTACAGTTACAAGTTCATTGATAGGAGATGCTAAACCATCACTACCACCAACACCACCAGCAGTTGCACCTTCACCAACGGCATCAGTTGGCATCTCTCCTACGTCATCACCAGCATTTCTAATTGCTCGATAATAGAATGGACCATCACCACCATCATCACCATTACCTTGTGATCCAGTAATTTGTGAAAGAACTGTAACATCACCAGAAGCAGATCCTGATACAGTTAAGTTACCACCTGCGCCACCAGTTCCACCCTCATTGGTAGAAGCAGCACCACCTCCTCCACCACCAGTCGCTGAGACAGTGAGGATAGATCCAACAGTTAATGTAGATCCTGATCCAGAGTTACCTGCTGTAGTGTTTACTCCACCTGATCCAGATCCACCATAAAATGTAAATTGTGCATTGAATATTCCAACTGGAACTGGTATACTATATGAACCAGGACTATCGTATTCAGCTACTGTTTCTTCATAAATTGGAACGCCTTCAGAAACAACTTCGCGTCCACCAATTTGACTACTAGAAGAAAATACTTTGTAAGTAGGAGTACCAATGATCACTCGTTCTTCATAAGAACCAGCATTTACACCACCAGATGCAAAGTAATAGTTTGTGTCATCACCAATGATAGTTCCAGATCCTGTATCACCACCAGTCCAGTTGTAAAGGTCATATGTACCAACACTACTATCTAAAAGTGGAGCTTTAGATAAAACGTGAGTGTGACTGAATGCAATACCGCCTGGTGGATAAAATGTATTAATTTTACCTGTTGCTGCTTTGTATGCTACAGTATATCTGTCACCAGTTACTTTTCTTCTACTGCCAGATTCTTCTGGTGCTTCACTATGAAACAGGAAATGGTTATGCTGTGGAGCACCTGCAAGTTTCTTTTCTTGTAACTGAACTTGAATTATTTGACCACCAATAATAGATCCTTCTACTGTATCAACAACAGCATCATAGTTTGATGTTGTAATATTACCCAGAGCAAATTGTCCTTTCTGGGAATTCTTATCCATGTACCAACTGCCGTCAATGGTATCAATACCAACACCCAATTGAGAATTACCAACATTAGGAGTATTGTTACCAAATACAGGACCATTGCCTACAATTCTCTTTGCAATTAGATCAGGAACTTTAAACGTTCCCATATTTGGATCTGGCCAAAATTCCCATACATTATTTTTGTCGATGGATTGAATTCTACCATCTTTTTCAGAAATTCTAACAAAAAATGTTGCACCAGTACCACTACCAGTGCTACCTAAAGTAACAGTTGGTGGGTTTGTTGCATCATATCCTAATCCAGGATCAGTAATTACAATTCCTGAAATATTATTGTTTTGAACTACAACCGTAGCTGTTGCAGTTCTTGGAGTAATATCAGGAAATATTGCACTGTTACCAGTAGGAGGAGCACTAAACGTAATAGTGGTTCCCTCAGCATATCCATTACCATTAGTTAATACATCAACACCATCACTTGCTGTCCCACCATATTCATTTCCAATTGCCTCATATAATTGAGGATAGTCACTAATTTTATATTCAGATCCATCACAGTAGATATATCCAGGATATTGATACTCTGGATTGTCTTCTGGTTTTGCATCTCCACTAACTTCAGTGTATGCTGTAGTGCCACCAGGACCAGGAATTAATGCTGGTTTAAAACTATGATCAAATGATCCTTCAGTAGATTTTAATACCTGTACAATAGTACCAATACCCTGAGAATCTGTTTGTTTCTCAGAGTAAAATAGATCTCTAGTATTTCTATACTTGGGATTTAGTGCTACCATTACCTTTAATACTTAATAAGATATTCCATGATGATGTAAGGACCTGTAACCTGATCCAATGATGCTGTTTGATCAATTTGCAATGTTAATGTAGTTTTCAAATTATCAGGTGATAATAACAATGCAGAGGTCTTAATTTTATATGTATGTGTGTTTTGAGTGAGGAGAATTTTATGTGAGTGAATTGTTGGATCTCCGTCACTTTGTGTCAATTCCGAAACTTCCGACAATACATTATTTACCTGTGGATATGCCAGAGAAGTAGCACCAGTAAGATTACTATTCAGTGGAAGAACATCTACCAAAGATCTTTCCACACCATTACCATCATTACTTTTTGGAGCATAATTTTGATCATAAGTTGCAGGAGTTGTATGAGTTTCAGCATCTTCACGATCGCGGAGTGTGGCGCAAAGAAAAAAGTCTTTATATCGAGGACCTGGTGCAAAATCTACTTCTTGTAGATCAAACTGAGTAGGACTTGTAAGCAAACAGTTATATCTAAAAGTAGATAATCCTGCCGATCCTCTGGCATCACCACACCAGTTATAGTAAATAACTTCCGTAAATATGGATGTTGGTTCAGCAAATCGTGAGGGCGCTCCTATTCCTGATGCAATCGCCCAACATGGCATTTGATTTGTTCCAGGACCCTCACCATTGTAATTAGTGTTATCTAACCAATCATCAATAGGAATAGTTGTTGCAGTTGTTCTCCATCCAATACCTTGAGATCTTGGTTCATCATTCGCTGCTTCTTGAGGTGTCTTAATTCTCAACCTATTTGTAGTCGAGAAGTGCATGTGAGAATGTAATGCTAAACTATCAACTGATTCACTATCAGTAAATCCACTATTACCAGTTCCTTTCGTCCATGCTGGTTTTCCCTTTAATGAAATCTCTTGTGATGGTACGATAAAATTACCAACGTAACTAACATCAATGGTTGTAGTATTACCAGATGTAACACCAACAGCAGCAGTAGTTTCAATACCCATACCAGAGCGTCTTACTTCATTGCCCTGAGCATTTTCAGTTAAGATGTTGACATATGTACCAGCAGCACCACCTGTTGTTGGTTTTAAAAATTTAGAACCAAGATCAGGAACAACAAATTCTTCAGAAGTTAGACTATCAATATCTTCACCTTCAGAATTAAGTCTTCTAAACTTACATCCTGTTCCAGTACCAATAATTTGTGCTAATACAGGATAATCTTCAGCAAGATATTTACCACCATCACATTTTAAATATCCAGCAGGAAGATTTTTAACGTTACTGGTGTTATTTGGATCTGTGCTTGTTAATTCAACTGGCCAACAAATAATAGTTCCAGAACCAGAACCAAACTTAGATTTTTCTTTTGAGTAATGTGCTGGCATCAGTATGCTTTGATAATGAACGTCGTAACTAGTGCTGGCATCGCTACCTCCGCAACAATATTTAGGGCGTCATTGATGTTTTCAGGTGCAACATCACCCAAACTAATATTATTTACAGGGAATACTGTAGGGGCAGCAAGTGAACCTACTGTTTGATTTAATTCAAAACTACCATGATTATGTCCAAGGAATGTGCTAGAGTTTGGATCTAACTGAGCTGTGACATTATTTAATGTAGTAGGATATGTACCATGCTGGAAATTTAAAGTAACTCCAGTAGAAGTAGCAGTATTAGTAGTTGTTTGTGATAAACCAATTACATATTGATTACTGCTATTTTTAGCGATGGTAGTAACTTGTGTTCCAGGTCTGATATCACTTGAAGAAGATAGGACTTCACCACCAGCATATACACCATTTGAACTAATTTTAAAGTAACCATTAAAGTCACTTGAAATAGGAGGATTACTAAAATTCAAGGTCTCACCATTACCATATCCACTTCCACCATTTACAATACTAATAACTTTGTATCGTGTATTAACTGGTTGCGTTGGACCAGTTCCAGTAGCACTAGCATCTGTAACTTCAATAACACCACTTGCACCAGAATAAATTTCTACTTCACCTAGTCCGAGACCTATTCTCCTTTGAGTATTGAACGTAAATGAAATTCGATCTCCAGTTTGATAACCAGATCCAGCGTCTTCAACAGAAATAATTTTGTACCTAGTATTACCAGGATATAATCCACCTGCAGTGAGAACTTTTAGAACTCTATCAGCAGTTCCAGGAGCATCGTTCCAACGCTGTGTTGTAACAACATCATTTGCTACATAATCATCACCATAACTTGAAATAGAATTAATTCTCATTTTAGTGAATACGACATCATTACCATTTTCATTCTGAACTACATGTGGTTGATATTCAATTTGAACGTTTATTCCAGTACCATTAGCATCTCCTGTATTAAGCATGGTAACGTTGTCAATAATAGCAGAACCATTTCCGTCTGACCAATTTCCTACATTAGCAACTCTGTAAGACCAATCACCAATAGTAGATTCTTTCCAATTTCCATTTCCACCACCACTAGGATTACTCTGACCAGTAGCATCATAAGCACCAGTATCCTGATCTATAAATCGAGCACTCCATCTAAGTGCAAATGTTTCCATAGGTCCACCCGCTTCAAAAGGTTGTGGCCATGCTTCTACTCTTACTCTTAATGTAGCACCACTACCACTACCACCAGTCACATCTACATTACCCTCAAAAAAGTCATCATCATCATTCCAATATTGTCCGCCCGATCCATCGTCAATGTACGCCCATTGATCCAAACTTCTAGTATAATATCCACTAGTAGTAACATCAGTGTTAGGATTATTTCCTTGTGGTGAAGATGGATCCTCATACAATTTCATTCCTGAAGCAAAACTAATACCACCAGTAGATGTAGATGATCCATCTAGATTTCCATATGGTTCAAATCTCATTCTAAGAACCATACCACTGCCACCACCGCCAGACATGCTAATATTTTGTTCAATACTCTGAGACATACTAGTCCAAAAACCTTCAGCCTGACCAATATCAACGTATGCCCATTGGTTTAGTTCTTTAGGATAATGTCCAGCAGTGCTTTCACTTAAATCATCATACAACAGAAAACTACCGTTTGATTTTAGTGATCCAGCAGTTGCTGTATTGGTAGAACTAGCAGATGCATATACCCACATCAGAGGAACAATAGCCTCTTGATTTGTTCCTAGATCAGTACCTGCAGGTAATGTGATGTTGGTTGTTGTTGCTGCATAGTTTACGTTAGACACTTGGAATGGTGATACTGTATCTGGATTGTATCCACTTGGATCACCGAAATGATTTCTTCTGTTACCAGCTTCCATGGGTCTAGGGAATACACCCGTCCATGCTGGTTGTGCATGAGTTTTAACAGGGGAAGTATCAAACGGTTCAGTATATTGACTACCAAAAAATGTATAACTTAAATCAGACGCTGCTTGTAATCCTGAAGGGTGTTGTCCTGGTGGTGGCCACGATTGAGCAGGAACTTGACCCCAGTATTGAGATCCATCAGCAAAATCATAAAATCTATCTGTTGTAGGCAACGTATACTCATGACTTTCATCACCATAGTAAGTGATCTGATTAATACCATTCTGCCATGAATTTGCTGCAGCAGGGTCATTAAATTGACATTCAGTATATCCAAGACTTTGGCAACCAACCGCTGGACCACCAGTTTGAAGTCTAGACGGCGAAAATGGTTCAGGACCAGAGAATTGAGCAGTTGCTTTACTATATGTTCCTGGGTGTGAGTGTGATGGAGTATGATTGATACCCAATTTTCTATTAACTGTGTAAACAGTTGCGGAAAAATCAGGTGGAGCAATACTAATATTAGTCATCTTACCAACCATGACTAGTGTTGCATCTACTGTGAAATCAATATCACAGTTTGCAGAGACACTAGTAATAATTGGTGTTGTTAAACTAATGCTTCCAAAACCCTCAACTAATGCACTTCCATCAAAAGGATTGGAAACTAGTTGTTGATATGCATCATTTTGTCCATATTGATATTTTATCTGTTGTAGGTTGTCTGGTTCCAGGTCAATTGGCATCTTCAGTGTCATGTTTGGAACACGAAACTGCCCTGCATATTCTGGAAAAGTTCCACCAAAATTATCACTGGCACCATAACTATCACCAAGTTGTGCTGCTAACAATGGATAGTCAGCAGCATTTTTTAATAATCCATCACAAACAATCCACCCTTTAGGAATGTTAGACAGGGCGAAACCTTCGTTTCCGTCCCCTGCCCACGGCATGATAGTGCCAATTTTGGCACTTTTCATGCTTTTGACTGTGCTATAGTTTACTGCCATGAGGATTAGAGTTCTACGAGCCACCAACCTTGTAGGTCAGTTGGAATTTGGTTTGCATTTGGATCACCTTGTGCATCAGTACCACCTACGAATACCAGACCGAAAGCAGCGTTTCTAGTCTGTACAATCATTTCACCACTATCCCATGCTGTAGCATTTGGTGCGGAAGAACCTTGTGCCGCCTTTGTACCAGTGTTATCACCCTGAATTGGTGTTGCAGTAGTACCATCCTTCTTAGCACGAAGGATAAAGTTAGCATTATAGTTAAGGTTACCACTAATATCTATAAACCTAATCATATCGCCTGTTTGAGCACCATCACTAGCAGAAGGTAGATAGACAATCATGTTACCACTTGAGGAAGTGTTAATTAGATAATTGCCATTCGGTTGTAGTGGATTAGCAACAACCTGACCAACTCCAGTGGAGGATTGCTCAAGATATGTCCAACGACGACCACCATTAGCATTGAAGTATCTAGAAATACCGAAGGCATCAATAGAACCATCTTGATACATCTGGAAGTCTCTAGGACCAGCTGCTAGTGTGGATCCAGCAGAACCAATGTTATCAATGTGGAAAATGCTAGTTGTAGCAGATTGTGTCTCAAGGATCTTACCCTTATGGTAGAAGGATCCACCCATGTCAACAGAACCGTCATTCTTGTCAACTTCAAATACAACCTCATCAGTACATACGCCATTTTCTTGGCAACTATCATACTTAACTCTTAGGTTGCCATGAATATCTGCTCTACCCTTGAGGTATAGACCTGCTCTACCTGTGATAGGATCAAGAATTGCACCGTCACCTGGGTGACCATCATCATTAGCAACAGCAAAGATAAGTGTCTTACTATCTGTACCATACATTCTCATGTTGCCACTGACAACGTTGAGATCATCATGGATAGTTAACTTACCACCGCCAAAGTATCTTGCGATATTTGCTTCTGGTTGGTTGTTATCAAGAGAACTTCTGATGCTCTTAGGCATCTTGACACCGAAGGAAGCATCAACGTTACCGTCAATACTGTCAGGTAAGAAGAATTCAGATCCAATTCTGATAATCTGATCGTAGTCAAGTTTCTGAGCAACTAGGTTACCATTAACAAGTTTGAGGATAATTCTATCTGGGCTTGTATTTGGTGAAGGTGCCTGAGTTCTACCAGTTGCAGGTAGTGCCTCAAGTAGTTTAGTTGTTCTGCTATCCTTAAGGATCTTGACTACAACAGCGCCAGCAGTGAATGTCTGTGCAGTTGTACTCTCTTGAGCACGACCGCCGCTTGGATATTCTGAATTAATTCCGAATGGTAGTTGTGGACCATTGTTACCAGCAGTATCGATATATGGATCTGCGGTAACTCTAATGATCTCTGCCTTGGTTGTGCCATCAATAATAGCAACTAGATCACCCTTCTGGAAACCAGAGATGCTTGCGACTGTAAATGCCGAATTACCATTACCCTGAATTAGAGCATTGCTATGATTAATAGTTGTAGTGGTAGAAGGACCATTTGCTTGTGTTGCTTCAGGTGCATAGGTGTATACAAATACATCATCCGTTACAGGGTGTGCAACAGCAGTGCTACCATATACAGACTGTGCCCAGACCCAACCCCACTCATTACCAAGTTCTGTGTTACCATTACAGGTATTAACTTCAAACGTGGTAAAGTCTCTGTTTGTTAGAGTTAGTTTGCTATCATCAGATGTATCTTTATCAACATCAAAGATGTCATTAACAATTGGTGTTGCACCACATCCACCCGATAGATTAATTGAACCATAGATGTTAAGAACACTATCTTGAATAGTCTCGTCACCAATGATGATGTCACCAGTAACACTATCAACAACAAATACATCCTTTTCAGTTGCAGTATCACAACCACTAGTAACAATCAGTTTCTTAGCAACTTCATCTAGTGCAGTTCCAACTCTGACAAATTCACCCTGATTAAAGTCACCATCATTATTGGTGTCTTCACGATCAACAATGACATAATCACCAACCTTAAGTTGACCACCAAACTGAGATAGGTAGAAGTTATCAACAGGACCAGTAGCAT
>CEPY01004147.1_pt1 | contig 14656 bp, 16 predicted proteins | sample 530421 | NCBI WGS metagenome assembly CEPY01 (sample SAMEA2620065, study PRJEB7988) | marine metagenome | biome: marine biome (ENVO:00000447); feature: surface water layer (ENVO:00002042); material: "saline water (ENVO:00002010), including plankton (ENVO:xxxxxxxx)" | depth 5 m
CAACTTTTCAAGAGACATACAGTCAGCGTTGTACAATGCACTTGCGGAGGCGGAGAGAACGGACGGAACGGTGTCTGGTGTGAGTACCGCTGCGCTGACTAAGGAGGTGCTTCAAAACACAGCCCTGTCGTTGCGCGGACTGCTAAACGAGAACGCCTTCGGAAGAGAGATGGACCCTGTGCTCAAGCAGTTCTACGAGGAGTGGAAGGAGAGCGGAGGTCAGACGGGGTGGGGTTACACCAAAGATATCGATCAGATCATCAAGGACCTCGATAAGGATGCGCGAAGCGGACTCCCTAGCAAGGTATGGAAGTCAGCAGAGAATGTTGCCGCTTACATCGAGGGAGTCAACGAGGCTTTTGAGAATAGCATCAGGCTCTCCGCATACATCTCTGCCCGAAAGCTGGGGGTAACCAAAGACCGTGCGGCTCAACTCTCTAAGAACGTGACTGTTAACTTCAACAGAAGCGGAGAGTGGGGTTCTACGCTGAACAGTGTGTACCTCTTCTTCAACGCCGCAATGCAGGGTAACGCTAGAATCCTTCGGTCTCTGTTCTTTTTGAAGGATATGAAGAAGCCGAATGGAGAGATGGAATCGTGGCACAAGCGCGTCACTACGCCTCAGAAGATTGCGTTCGGAATGACAACATTCAGCGCCATGGCCACAATGCTTAACCTCGCGATGAGCGACGAGGACAAGGACGGTGAGTTGTTCTACAATAAGATACCTGACTACGAGAAGGAAAGAAACTTGATTGTCATGGTCAATGGTAAGGGGTACATCAAGATCCCTCTCCCCTATGGATACAACATCTTCAACAACATGGGGGTGGCTTCTGTAGAGGCTATGTCTGGTCACCGCGATCCGCTGGACGCCATGATGTTCCTTGCAACCAGCGCCACCAGCGCGTTCTCTCCGATCAGTTTCGGACAATCAGACAACCCTGGTACGTATGCCTTGAAGGCTATAGCTCCAACGGTTATGAAGCCTCTGGCTGAGATATCTGCAAACGAGACCTACTTCGGTGAGAAGGTTTACATGGAACAGCTTCCTTTCGGAACACCGCGCCCCAAGTCAGAAATGTCGTTCCGATCCCCAAAAGAGATTCAGGAGTTCTTTACTTGGATGAATGAAGCCACGGGTGGGTCTAAGTATAAGTCTGGCAGCGTGGACGTAAACTTTGATCCGTACTGGTATCTGTTTGAATACTTCATCGGAGGCTCTGGTAGATTCCTGGGTCAGGGTGGTAAAGCCATCTACGACATAGGTCAGGCGACTATGTCTGCTGTGTCAGAGGGAGCCAAAGGTCAAAACGTATTCGACGCTCTCAACAGAATGCAAGAGGCCCCTAAGCCTGACATGAGTCTGACTCGCATGCCGCTGGCAAGGAAGGTGTACGGGGAGGCATCCAGATACTATGACTTCGATCTATTTGAAGAGAACGCACAGGAGATTATGCAACTCAAAAAGGAGTTGAGAGAAGGCCTGAAGGTCGAAGGGCGAGGCAGATACAACGGTGTGAACCGACTCTACAAAACCCTCGGTGAGACCGAGAAAAGACTCAAGCGCATCAGAGATAGAAAGCGTCAGGCGCGAGACATCTCCGACTACATAAGAAGATCTAACGTATTGACCCAACTCATGGAAGAGGAACGTGAAGCGGTCATGAAATTCAATAGTCTATATGAACAAGCAAGAGGACAAAATTGAAAAGACTAAGATTGGTAAGTTCCTTCAGGACAAACTCCCAGAAGTAGCTGCTAAGTTCACTGGAGTGCTACCTGATCAAGGAGTGCTCGGTATACTCAAGCGTGTCGTCGATGGCAGCCCAGAGCTCACTGCAGCTGAGAAGCTGGAGTTTGAAAAACTAGCTATGGAGCAAGAGATTAGCGCCCAGGAGCAGGTCACCCGCAGGTGGGAAGCTGACGCCAAGAGCGACATCAAGCTTGCCAAGTACATAAGACCAGTCACTCTGATTGTCTTGACTGTGTTCTTCATGAGCCTTACCGTATGGGACGGCATGGACGTGTCATTTATGCCTCCAGAGAATTACATAAATTTGCTAGAGGTTCTGATGCTCACCGTGTTTGGGGCTTACTTCGCAGGAAGAACAATCGAGAAAGTTAGGCGCTAACCCCAAGCAGGGCAAGCGTTCCGATAAAAATAAAAACTAGCGTCATACGCACAAATATACGTAACAATTTCTTAACATGAGGGCTAAATCAGATCCTACAAAAAAAGAAGTACGTCAAAGGATGCTTGCGTCTGGTAGATGGAAAGAAGGCCCAGACGGTTCTTTGTTGCGTGTTCAGGCGGGAGTTCCTACTAAGGAAAGGGCGATGGAGCTGGAGCGACTTGACAGACCTATGACTGAGCAGGAGGCGAGGGAGTATGCCCTTCGTGCGTTCGATCCGTCAGCTGGACCTAACGTTCTGTTCAGCCTTATTGCTGGGGCTCACCCTGCTGCGGCAGCTGTAGACATAGGTGGTCAAGCCTTGACGTTAGGGGCTAAGGCTGCAACTCCTCTAGCCAAGGAAGCTATACCACTTGAGATGTGGGAGCCGATTGTAAAGAGAGCCAATGAATTGCTTTCGGAAGGGTTTGGAATCAAGAAGGGAGATGCATCAATTGAACTTATTCCCAAAGAGGTAGATGTCACAGGAAGTAGTTTTCCAGGATTTGATCTGGAAGTAGCTATAGACGGAAAGAAGACGGGGTTCATGTCATTCGAGCCCATGACCGACTACGATGCTCAAATGATACAAAATCAAAGAACTTTGGGATTGGGTGAAGAAACCCCAATGGAGTATGGAGTGATCAGGATGGACGACTTTCCATTTGGTGAGGGTGGTGGACCAGAGATGGGCATGGGGTACTCTGCTGAGATGAACAAAGCTCTGAACGAGGCTTTGAAGGAAAAGGGGTATAGGATGTTTTCGAGCACCTCTCACAGTGATTTGGGTGGCGCTAGATACATGGCTGATGTTGAGCGCAGAGTTGTGGATCCAATATTCAGCACACGAACGTCCCCAGTGCCCAGAGATGAAAGAAGATTGAAGGAGCTTCTTGATAGATATCCAGGAGCTGAGATAAAGGGTGACATGCTTCACATACCTGAGACTAGATACAGGTATAACAGGGAGGGTGGCAGAGTAGGGGATTCCTGGCCGCCTGACAATGACATCTACGCCCGCGATCAGCAGATCGCATACGCCAATATGCTGCAGCAGCTAGCAGCGGACTACGATGCCGCACAGGCTAGGCTTGACCAAGGGGAGATAGGACCAACTCCCACATACCCCAACCTGTCCCCGTACCCGACGATTCAAGCTACAGAACTTAGCCCTGAGCTCAGAGAGGAGAGAGGGCGATCTAACCCAGGATTTCAGCTGCTGGACCTTCTGACACCCGTGGGAGACGTGACTCAGATAGCTCAAGGCATTGGAGACATGATCACGGGAGATCCTGCTATGGGCGGGGTAAACATCGGGGCTGGACTTCTTTCTCTTGGAATACCTGGAGGTATACGTACAGGTAAAGCAAGCTCGAAGTTGGCTGAACAGGCTGGAAAGAAAGGAGTATCTGTGAAGGCGATCAAGCAGGCGGCCTCTGGAAAGGACGTCTCTGCATCAGAGGCCTCGCTCCTCAACATGTTTGCTGAAAGAGCAGAGAAGGCTGGTATGACTCACGTCGATCCTGGCAATATGCAGATGGGCGGGATGGAAAGACTGCCTCGATTCAGAGGCGCCAACACCAGCCCTGAGTGGGATGAATTCTTCGGCACAGATAGGCTTATGGGATTGGATTATTACAATCCTTCAACCGTGGATCAAGCCATCAGAGAAGCAAGAAGCGAAATCATCAGAGACGCTGATGTGATACTCCTCAGAGGAGATGAAAGCGTTTATGGAAAGGGCAGTTCAAAGCACTTTTACGGGGATCGTGGTGAAGGGTATGTCCCCTCCGTCGAAGATCTAGAAAGCCCAAAAGCAGGAAGGGAACCACTTCGAGGTGTGGGGGTTCACGCTCACGTGAGGGCTCTCCCTGATCCGTGGGAAGCTACAAAAGCAAAGAGAGGCGAGCCAAGCAGGAATGTCAGGACTATGCTTGAGATTCAGAGTGATGCATTTCAAGCGAATCAAAGAGGCCGCTGGCAGAATACTTATGATTATGGAGACGAGCCCATACATGGAAGTATGGAGATGAACAGGATGGCTGCGGAAGACCCAGGTCGTATTGACGAGATCTTTAACAACATAGAGCACGTAGGTAAACAGGTTATTGGATACCTAAGTGACAAAGGATTCAAAAAAGGCGAGTCGCTTCAAGACGCCCTTGGTCTGGACAAGGTCCCTGCAGGACATGGTCAAAGGCAATACAAAGATGTAGGACTGCTCAAGGATTATGGAGGAGTCAGCGTTGCCTCACCAGAAGGCGCAGTTCAGGGTTTTGAAAGACTTCTGCAAGACCTTATTGATGCTGGTGACATAACTAGAAAAGAAGCAGATGACTTTCTCGTCGGGTATAGCAGGCTTGGCGGTGAGGGTCACTACGACTTCAACTTCTCTGAAAATGTAACAGACGCCGAGGCTAGAGGAAGGAGGATGGGAATGGCGGACGATTTTGATGTGGAAGCAGAGAGGCCAAACGTAACCAAAGAGCATCCATGGATAAGAGTGACTAGTGAACTCGTAGACATAGGTGTCAAACAGATGAGACGCGAAGTCAAAGACGTAGACTTCTTGAAGCACGTAGAAAATGTAAAACTCATGCCAGACCCAGCCAACAACCCCATGTCTAAAACCTGGGCGAGGGAGGCACTGGCCGCGTTCTTTGAGGACGGAGCATCTAAGGGGGCCGAAGCATACCGAATCCCCACTCCTGAGACGGTTCGTACTATCCAAGGTTGGGGTGAAGAGGGCGAGTTTGACATGATCCTCGGACGCTACAAGGGCCTCCCCGATCAGATGAAGAAGATGGGGGTTGACGTAAGCAAGATCACACCAGTCACGGACGGGTTTGGGAACACGTGGCTTGAGCTACCCAGGAACGCAGTCCCTGAGGCCGTCAAGGTATTTAAACGCGGCGGACGCCTAAACGTAAAGAAGGCCAAGAAAGGGATGCGAGTCAAGAGATGCATATAAATAACGAGGGGCCCCGAAGGGCCCCTCTAAGGTTAGCGAAATTACACTGCACTAGGTCGGTGTAACACTGCCAAGATAATACATCTGCATCACCCAGCATTGATCGATCCGCTTCATCGCACTGGACAGGCTCCAGTATCGCAATCAGCAATCTCCACGTCATCCAGCTCAACGCTATCAAGGCTGGTGATGGGGGTCACTTTTGACCTCTCCTCGTGGTAGCGAGACTCACTGATCTCTTCTAGGGGGGCCTGATCGAAGCCGTGCCCACTATGAAGCAGAAAGGAAACCGACTTTACGCAGTAATCGTAATTGTCATCCAACCATGCCTTTATGCTTTCCAACTCCTCCATACGGTAGTAGATGGTAACACTAACGCTGTTGTCACTCCACTCAGACTGCAGTCTCTTGATGACCTCCAGCTGATCGACAGCGGACATCTCGTCTGCAAACTTCGTGTCCTTGGGGAACTTACAAGGGAAGCTAACTACCACCGTGGAGTGATCCTCCGTCCCGTCAAAGTTGCGTACATATTCTACGTGGTACCCGTTAGTCCGAGCAACTCGTGCCAACTCGCTATCTGCAGCCATTCGGATTCGTCTAAGATAGTATTCGGAGAATCCAGGGTGTGCCCCTGGTGTAACACCAGCAAGAAGAGACAGCGTTCCAGAGGGTTTAACTGTAGTAAGTTTGATGGAATTAGGAAACCCATGTTGCTTTGAATATTCTTTGTCGTAAGCCCGAAGGTACGTGTAAGTTTCATCCAACCACACTCTCTGCTGCTCCGTAGCCTGAAGGTACCCCGTAACACCAATACCCATCCGCATGTTAGCGTGGACGATGGCTTCGGTTTCTTTCAGTGAGCACGGGATTGCGAGGCTGTGCTTGTTGATTCTGTAAAGATAACGAGCAACCTTCTTCAATTCCTCTGCAGACTCAATGTTTGGCAGATAAATTTCAGCGAGACAACAGGTCTCGAAGTTGGCCAAAGACTGCTCAGCACACGGATTGAAGCCCATAACGTCAGGGTCAGGGTACTCCATCTCGTGCGTTCTACCCCACTTTCTGCTGTTCTTTAGGTTGATAAGTCCGTAGGGCTCTCCATTACCTTTGTATCCTTCCCAGAACTCACTGGGGAGCAGATCGATGTCGTCACACACAACAGAGTTGTTGGACATGGCTCTCCAGTTCGGAATGCCACCGAGATCCCAGCGCTTGGCACGCAGGTACTCGATGTCGTCATGATCGCCGAGGGCAATCTGGGCGGAGCGACGAACGTTACCAGCCACCACGATCTTGCCGATGATGTTCATGATATCGAGGCAGTCCACGCTAGACAGACGGCGGCCAGCCTTGGCGTTCAGGATCTTGTTGATCTCCATCATACCCCAGACCAAGTCCTCGCTGCCGCTTGCGGTACCACCGAACCCCTTAATCTTCGCACCCTTTGGTCTGATGAGGTGGGTGGCAAACGTGAAGTCCTCACAGGTGCCGTCCTGCCAGAAGTGAGACTCAATGACCTTCTCAAGGAGCATGACCCATCCCTCACGAGAGTCAGGAACAATGAAGTCTGCATCGTTGACATCACTTCTTGTGATCTCAACTTTCTGGTGTCCGACCTTCGGGAGCTGGTATACGTGTTCACGCTGGATATTGAAACCGACTCCACTGCCCAGCATCAGCATCTCGAATGCCCACGTGAATGGTCTAATCGGTTCATCTACCACCACGAAGGAGCAGTTCTGCAGGGACGGCAGGCCCAGTCTATCTACGGTCTCGGTACCCAACTGCCACAGGAATCGACCAGCGACAGTGCCCTTCAGCGACAGCATTATGTCTCTGATGTCTTGCTTCTCGTCTTCCCTGAAGTTGCAACCAAGCTGATCATTGCATGCTTTGATTACACGCTCTACGGTGTCGGGCCACTCTTCTGTTCTTCCGTTTTCGGTAGCTCTTGCATACGTTCTTTTAAACGTGGGGTATCCTACCTCACCCCATGGGATAAGTTGTTCTTTGCTCATAATTTTTTATTGGAAAAGGCTTGCAAGATACTCAATAATCCAAGAAGTATTTCCATACTCTGTATGAATCTAACATCCTGATATCCTGCAGTATAACCCTTGTTATTACGTCTTGCCTGTCTTTGCGAGTGTACAGCTTTCTGTACGCATCGCGCTTGTGGCTTACGACCTCTTGCTCGACGTTCTCGTCGATCCACTCTTTCAGTTCGAGTCGGTCCACCACTGAGAACCCATGTTCCTCTGGCATATCAAATGCGATGATCGTTGCACCACCGTGCAGCCAGCCTGGGTTCCCCCTTACGTTCTTCATCTCTACCCAAATCTCATCAGGCAGGTTGTTTCCTTTCACATCCACTCCCCATCTACCCTTGTCATTTAAGGCTAGCCAGTAATCTACGTGTTCGTGAATGTCCTCTGTGTGAGAGGACTTCTTGACTGTCAAGCCAAGGTTCTCTGCGGCTCTTACGAACCTAATCTCTGCTACTCTCCCCGTTGAACTAGAGTACCTCCTCCTGTTGATAGAGGTCACTCCTCGTGGTATTCCTTAACCGCTTCTACTGCAAGGTCCAGCTCGTGCTCGACGATCTTTACAGTAACATCCACCATCCCTGAGACGAGGTCTTGTTCGAGAATCGGTTCCCCTGCGTCTGTGTGGCAGGACTCGTAGAAGTTAGCAAGGGCTCTCATGGCCCTGTCTGATGCAATAGCGTAGTATTCGCTCAATTTAGATTGATCCATCTTCAATGCTCTTTAAGATTTCTTGTATGGCCTGATCGACCTGCTGTTTGTTCTTAGCCAAAAATACAGCATAAGGCAGGTCGTTCATCTTTACATGCCTCAAAAAAAGCTTCCACCGCATAGGGAAGTCATGGTGACTTGGCAGGTACCCCTTAGTCTCAATGATCCAGCTGGAGTCGGTTCCAACAAAATCAGGAGTGTATTTAATTGGCAATTGGATGGTACCCGTTCGGTCACTCATGAGCTTCCCCTTTGCGGTCATCTTGAAGTACTTGTTGTCAAACCTAAATCGGTCCATCAATTCGAACTCCAATTCTTCATAGGCAAAAGGCACGCCGTATTCACTTAACTGGTCTGCACAGTACTTCTCCAGATTGGATTTGTACCTGCCCAGGTGTTGTTTTTTTGAGCGTGCGCTCTTACGTTTACCCTTCATGGGGGTGAAGTTACACCTGCCCAGCCATAAAAAGTTGGTTGGGTTGAAGAATTAATTTTGACTGATGCTCGGATTGCAGGTTTAGCGGGGCGTAGAGGGCCTTTTGAGTTGTCCACTCTTTGAACCCAGTGTGGGACAAATCGAAGATAAATTTGAGCGGCTCCTCGATCGGAGTGGGCTCTCCACCCGTTTCTACCTCTCTGACTTTGCGTACATGCAGTTCGCTCATCTTGCGGGTGTGCGGGTCTGGAGCCTGCACCTTTCGGTGTATGGTCAGAAAGCAGTCAGCCCTGTTTACAAACTTACCTCCACCCTCGGTGTCCTCAGCATACGGGGCGATAGGCAACCCATCGTCACCCTTGCGGCGCTGAGCTTCTGTAACGGCGTGCATGTTCAGCCACACAGCTACGTTGTGGGACTTGGAGAACGTGAGAAACTCCGATGCAGCCTCGTAGTGGTAGTCGTGAACCCCGATACCGCTGTTGCGCATATCCAGCTTGAGGCTGTTGTATGGGTCAACGAAGATTGCGTCCACTTCCTGTTGCTTCATGACCTTTTCCATGAAGAGTATGATGTCGCTGTAGCTGTACACATCGTGGTTGTTGATGATAGTGAAGTGATCCTGGACCCACTTGTACGCCTGCTTGCGTTCGCTGTATGCCATGTCACCGACCTTTCTACCCATGGCGAATTGCATGAGCGTCATCTTGACTGAAGCCGTGCGGTTCTCAGAGGAGTATATGACCCACTTCCAGTTGTGCCTGACGGCTGAATTGGCGATGAGGTAGAGCATCATGGTCGTCTTACCTACGTTGGAGTGCCCGTTGACGATGACAAACTCCTTCTTGTATCTAAAGTGCTTGTCCATCAACTCGTTGCCAGTATCCAAACCGACTTCGATCTTGCCGTTGGCAAAGTCATCAATCCACCTAAAGTCCTCGTCGTCAGAGGAGATGAACGACATGTCGCCATCGTTGAGCAGGAGCTCTCGCTTTGCGTCCTTTTCGCTAGAGATAAGCTCCTTGATGGGCATGTTCTTTCCAGACTCAATCCCATCGCGGATGGTGTTAATGGCTGTCTGCTCAGAGTCGATGTCGCGCTTGCCAATCTCGCGCATCAGTACGCGCACGACCTCCTCCTCTTCCATACGTCCAGCGGAGATGAATCCACCACACAGGCGGGCTGCAGAGTGAAGGGCCTTGTGCTTCTCCCCATCCTCTGCCATCCGAATCATACGGGCGGCGAGGTTCAGCTTCATATAGTCGGTTACAATGCCTTCGCGCTCGATGACCTGTCCCGCCTCAGCCTTTTCACTCAGGAAGCTCCCGAACTTCTGGCTTTCCTTGATGACGATGTCAGGATCGAAGCTCTCGAAGCATGCACGTGACTCGTTGATACCCGATGGGTCGACCTCCAACGCATACTTGCGTTCGAAGTACCTGCTGATAGCCCTGAAGTGGTCACGGTGACGCTCAGGATTGGTTATACGTACCAAGGCCTTGACCCCGTCACCCGATGGGCTAACCCAACAAGAGTGCACGTAGTCGTCAGTACCCAGAGCCTGCTTGGTTTCTGCAACGTCAACGTGATCAAAGTCGAGCACAATGAAGCCTGAATGCTCGAATAGCGCGTCATCTTTCCTAGATGAAAACTCCCCGCTGAAACATACAACGGGGAGCTTTTTCTTAGATTCTTTGTCACCATTTCTGACTTGTTCAATCAGAGCTTTCGATCGACCCTCCTGTACTCGTAGCAGGGCCTGATTCAGTGTAATATGATTGGGCGAATTGATGTCCTTTACGTCCCTGAATATCGTTATCTTGTTTGTCATCTCTTGAAATCATGAGCAGGATCAAGTACCCTGCGAGGTCTATGAGTGTGTCTTCAGTGCTGTCATTCAGTCCTACGTTCTGAATTCGCTTGAGCTTGTCGTCTATGCGTTGACGAAGCCCATACTCTGCGTTTGCAGATGAGAATATGTTCAATGGCTGGAGAGCGGCATCCCCATACGCATCGTTCTTCCTGTGCAAGAGCTCTTTCAGCTCGTTACACTTTGACGTTATTTTGTCTTTTGTGTTCATCGAGAGTAAGTTGAGATTTCGATAGTTCTTTCTTGTCGATAATCTCTCTGATGATTACCTGCTTGTCTGCCTTGCTGTTCTTGCCATAAAGCTCCATGCGTAGTCGAGACATAGTCTTCTTGTCATAGCGCATGATGTCAGCTGGTGAAGTCCAGACAGATATAATCCACTTGACGCGCTCGTGCGCCTCCTTACGTTTTTTGAAGGCAACACGAGCGGTCATCAAGTAGATATGCGGTTTAGAAGGGGAGGTCATCCTGGACGACCTGTTCTCCTGCGGCCTTGGCTTGGCGGCGCTCCTTAGCGCCCTCGCTGTTCGGGTCGAACACACGGGCACAAGCCTTGCCGTTCTTGCTCATGAAGAGCGTGAGGTACACGTTGCCCCCACCCTTGTCGTTCTTGGTGGTGGTGTACTTGTCGATCATGTCTTGAAGCTCGTGGTCTTTGAGCTTCACAGTCCATGCAACGATTTCGTTGTTGTCATTACGCTTGGGCTCTTCGGTCCAGCCCACGAGGACGGAGTCATAGTTCTTATCCATAGTGAAAAAAATTAATGATGAAATAAAGGGTTACGAAAATAATGAAAAGGGTCTTGATTGTCTTGTATGTCTTATACGCTAAATTCTGCAAAGTCTCTACTGAAATCATAGCTGTCGTCTTGAGCCCGCATCAGGAATGTTTCGATACGGGTGATTGCCTGATGAAACTTCATCTCGCCGTTGAACAGCGTTTCTTGTGAGCACTTTACGATGCCAGGGTAGAATGGGTAGGCCTTCTCCTGAACGAGCCAGTAGTACTCATCGATGTCAAATACGGTGCAGTATATGTACGCTTGGATGTCGTAGCAGAATGAGTTTACATCGTACTTGAACTTACTCATGGATCGAGTGGACTTGGAGTCAAGGATGTACTCCTTGCCCAGACAGTCGAGGAATCCCTTGACGCGCACGCCTAGCTCCTCACCATCGTTCTCCAACACCATGACCTCGTTAAACTCAACCTGAAACTTGTTGCCTTCGAGGAAAGTGTCGTACAGCCCGCACTTCTTCAAGCGCTCAATCATTTCTGCAGACTTGTCGTAGTCGGACTTGTCTACCATTGTCAGGCCTTTCTCTTTTGCATTTGAACTGTAAACCTCCTTGAGTTCCTTGTACTCCTTGGTCAGCTTAGGGTTAGCAGCGTTTTTAGCCTTGTCGCTCAAAGATGAGATGATTTCGTTCTCATCCATGACATAGTAGTTGCTCCGAACACGTTCGGGTTCAAACAACATCATGTCGTACAGGGACCCGAAGTTGAGAGCGTCACTCTCTTTTCTTAGCTGTCCCCGCATATACAGGTCGAACAGTCGCATGTCTGTGAGGGCATGCTTGATCGAGGAGTACGACAAGTGTGACTTGCCGTATCTCTCCTCAAGTGCCTTAGGGATGTTAAGCTCCCGCTTTCTGGTTTTCTTTATTTCTGTCATTGTCTTCGATTTTCATAAGCATGCGGGTGAAGGACAACATCATAATTGCCTCTTCGGTGTACCCTTGTCTACGAAGCTTGTCCTCGTAGCTGTCTCTGTCTTCTAGTGGAATCATCATTTCACGAACTTCTTCAGTCCAGCCTTCTGCTTCTCGGAAAGTTCTGAGCCGTACTTCGAGATTACAAGATCGTATGCCTTCGAGCGGTCGGAGGATTTCTTCAAATAGTCTACTGCCTTGTCCATGATGGACACCTCCTCTTTCACGTTTCCCGCTTTCTTCGCAGGGCTGGAGGGTTTCGTATCACGTGGTTGCTCGGCTTGTGCAATCGCAGTTTCGACTTCGTTCGCAGAAGCGATAGAAGTGTCAATGCCGATACCAAGCATAGCAAGAGCCCGCCCTACGGCTGACGTTTCGCAGTTCTCGATGTGGCTCGTCTTGTTGATGTTCGAGCTGCCCTTGACCTCGTGTGCATGGCCTGTTGCAATCGGGACCCCTCTTGCGTCACGGATGGTGGTACACATGACGACATCAGTGTCTGTCATCTCTTTGACCTCGGTGATGATGCTCCAATCTTTGTACTGCTCCTCCTGACGGAAGAACTTGATGCGTTCGTTGACTTCAACGTACTGCTTGCCACGGATGTTCGTGGTCTTGAACTTGTAATTACTCATGAATTGAAATGATTATGTTGATGCAAATGTAAGGTCTTACAGTGTGGATTCTGCGCGTTTTACGTCTTTTAACAGTTTGTCTCTTCGTGCCGACAGACGTTCCATCTGCCGTTCAATGAACCGAATCTTGAGGCCATGTGCCTTTAGGTATCCTTCGGTTGCGTATCTGGTACCCAGGTAGTTGAGGTTGTCGTATAGCTCCCTAAACTCCTTGCTTCTACGCATCTCCAAGTTGGCTTTGTCTTTCCAGTGATTGGGGGTAGAGCGGTCACGGTTGAACCACTCCCCAACAGCCCCCATCTTGCTGCGTTCAATGCGATGATACTTGTCGATCACCCACAAGGTGAACAAGTAGTGTCCTGTTGGGTCCTTGTATCTTTCTTTGTTGTCGCCGATGTCTCGCATGTTGTATTGTGCGTTACCATAATGGTCGGCAAGAAGTGTGTTGATTTCGTTCTCCAACTCTTGAAAGTCGGCGGCGGTTCGCTCATCAATGTAGCCCATAGTATTGTATTCTAATTAGTTCTTGTACCTGGAAGTATGCTTGCATTGCGTCGAACCCCTCCATCATCGATTCGCGCATGTTCTTCATTGTTTCTACGTAATCTATTCTATCTTGTTGGTCGCCCTCTAGGACTACGTACCCCTCTTCCCATAGCTCGTCTATAAGGTCTTCGCCTATGCTGTAGGCTTCCACCTTGTCTATGGAGTTCTGAGAGGACTCACCCATAATACCCACGAACATCTCAGTTATAAATATTGGGCTCCACTCTACCCATTCTTCTAGCCCGTACTCGTGTACATCGGATGCGGCCATGTGACATGCCAGCGCCTGCTTAGCGGGAAGCTCGGCGGCATGGTCAATAATTATTCTTACTGCGTCTTCTTTTGTCATGCTCCATTGAAGATGCCGCGCCCCATCGTGACCAGATGCAGAACCTCGCAGTTGTCAAGGTTCGCTTCATCTGAGCTGTGCCAGTGTGGGTTGCATCGCGGATTGTATCTATACTGCTTGCCCACTCTGGTGTTCTCACCCTTGTATGCGGTGACGAGGTCACACCACACCCATGCACACACGGTCTTGTTCTCTCCGTTAAAGATTTTAGTGGACACGCTGGGCTTGTTGCCGAGCTTGCATACATGCATGGATAGGTGGTACTCGTCGGGGCTGTAGTAAGCCACCGAGTTGTCCTTTATGTTTCGGACTTGCCATTTCTTGTAGTTCTCGCCCCGTCCGAGGTGGAAGCGTACCTTGTACTTATACTTGCTCATCTTGAATTTGAATTTTGAGTTTAGCATCGTAGTTGCGTAGGCAACAGTCGAGCATCAGGCTGTAGAATCGGTCGTCTGGGTTTTTCTCTGTCATTTCCTGTAGGCGCTCGATCGTGGCCCACAGGTCTTGCATGTATTCATCGGTTATCATGTGCGGCGTGTAGGTTGTTGAGGTTTCCCTTGCGAAGGGCTTCGTTCTCCTCTTTGAGTCTGTCAATCTCCTCCGTCATCCTAATCTTGTCTGCGAGATGACCCGCCGCTTCAGAGTCCACGGTGTCGAAGTCAGCCTGCAACTGGTTGGCGTTGGCGAGAGCCTCGACGTAGCGGGCATGCAGGGAGTTGCATGAGGAGCTGATGGCGGCCATCTCGTCACCCACGCTGTCGAGAAAGACCCCGATGTATTCGAGGTCAGTACCCCATGGATTGCCCTCAGGATAGTCGTCGTACCATTCAATGATTGGTTTAATGCGCTTCTGTGCGCCTTCGATAGTGGTTTCCATAACGGGGATTGTTTTGCTGTGCTTGACAGGGACAGGGATGTTCGGGAGTGTGCCCACAAGGAACGCCTTGATTACTCGTGCGTCCTCGTAGTTGTCGTCCTCTACGTCCTCAGACCAGAGCAGTCGGTTGACCGCTTCGATAGCCTGTGCCGCCGTGAACGTCTCGTTCGGGAGGGGGTTGTCAATGTTGTTGGGTTCAAATTCTTCAATCATTGTGTAAGCATGTTAAGTAGTTTGGCTGAACCAGCGGCGATGCAAAAAGTTGTGAGCATTAGACATAGATACGCCGCGAGGGTCATGAATGTGTGTTTGTTGTTGCTCATGAT
>CEPY01002521.1_pt1 | contig 13546 bp, 20 predicted proteins | sample 530421 | NCBI WGS metagenome assembly CEPY01 (sample SAMEA2620065, study PRJEB7988) | marine metagenome | biome: marine biome (ENVO:00000447); feature: surface water layer (ENVO:00002042); material: "saline water (ENVO:00002010), including plankton (ENVO:xxxxxxxx)" | depth 5 m
TCGTGGAGATACTATTGCTGCTTTAGTAGAAGAAGTAATATTTTTTATAAAAACAATAGTAATATCTAAATCAATTTCTCCTGTATCTCTATTAGGCAATTGTGTATAATCAACAGTTCTTCCAACAACTGGATCTATAATTCTTTTAGCTGTTGTTGGTAAAACATTTTTAAAATTAGTGCTGTTTGAATCATGTCTAGCTAAAGTATATCCTGTAGCAAATGTAGCAGTTTCACCTACATCAGGAAGATCTCCTGGAGTAGGAGTAGGAGTTTCATTAAAGGTAGCTAAAGTAGAAACAGTATCTCCTGAAGTTTTAACAAGAGTCCATTGATCTAAAACATCTACATAATTTAATCTATAAGATGGATCTGAAAGTGTACCATTTCCTTCAATACTATTAAATGTATTTGTAGACCCATCCCATGTTAATATTTTATTTGTTAATCCAGCATCTGTACTAGTAGCAAATCTTATATCTGTAACTACTGCATTATTTCTTTTAGTATAATTTTTTGAATCGGTAGAATAATAATATTGACCAATTGCAGAAGAATCAAAGTAATAATTATTTTCAAAATTATCTATACCTCCACTAGTAAGATGATGATTAAAAAATCTTATTCTATCTTCTGTAGAGCTTCTGTCAGAATGAAATATATATTCTTTAGTATTGTATCTAGATATAAACCATCTTAAATCATACAAACCTGTATCAGTATTAAACTCTGATTCTCTTCGTATATTAAACCAAGTTCCTGTAAGTTGAGTTCCTCCTATTAGATAGATAGCATCTGTAACAGATTCAGGTATTGATTCATCAGTTAATGCATTAATCTGAGTAGAGTTAACATTATACATAACTAATGTTAAGTTGCTAGTTCCTGATTCAAAAGTTCTTCCAGATAAAGTTCTCCATTTAGTATCTGTTTGAGTATAAGGTGCTGTTGTTGCAGCATTCTTCATTAAGATTCTGTATAGTCTTTCATCAGACTCAGAGTAGTATGCATGTACATGATATAAATCTTGAGTAAAACTTATATCAAAAAAATCTATTGTGCCTCCAGAAGTATAAATAACTCTTTGTGTACTATCATTAAAATAATTAATACATTCTTCTAAAAATTTAGATTCAATATTTTCCCAATATAATAATACTAAATTATCATCATATATACCAGAAGCAGAAGATGCTACTCTTGCACTTGCGTTTGTGGTAATCCTTTTAGCATTTTCAAAAGCCATTACAAATTCTCCCTATACTTTCTTTCTAAGTCATCAGCTATATCTCTATAGTAAGAATCTTTAGATTTTTGAGCTACAAGTATAGCTGATGTTTTGTAAACTAAAGCCATTTTTGCCCATTGTTCCATTGCAATTGTTGGTGCTCCTGATAATGGAATATTAATATTTGATGGCTCTGATAAAGATGGTAAGTCAATATTGTTATGATTACTACTATCTGTTGATGTAGAAAAAGTAAACGCTAAAGGTTTATCTCTAAACAAAGTAGATTTAGCTAAATTAATAGCTGTTCCTATATCATCATTAGAAAACATAGTTGTAATACCAGATCCAGCTTCATCTACTATTACACCTCTTACTATATCTATTATATCTTCTATTAAAATATCAGCCACTTTCTTCTCCTAAAAAATGGTCAAAGTAGGGAGAGGCAAAGGAGGAAATCCAACTACCCTACCTGACCTAAATTAATATGTACTAGTTGCTTCAACACTATTTATTGTTCCTAATACACTGTCATCATTTCTTTTAAAACATAAACTAAATGACTCATAGAAACATTTATTAGTTTCATCATATGCTCCTACATCATGTGTCATTTTAAAGTTTAAAGGTAAATCATATCTGCCAGTTAATGTTTTATAGTTATTCCACATGCCTGTTAATAATCCATAAATAAATATTCTAAAATCTTCTCTATAAGCTTTTGATGAACTATCAATAGTATATTCAGCATTATTAATTTCATTTGTAGAAAAAGGAACTGTTAATACAGTTTTACTAGAAGTATAGTCGCTTGATGAAATTACATAAGCTTTATTAGGATCTGTAAATGTAGCATTATAATTAGAATAAGCAGAACCAGATGGAGGGTTTACTCCTTCAACTGCAATATAAGTTCCTGCTGGATAAGATGATGTTTGATCTCCTACTGAAGAAGGAAAGGTTAATTCTAAAGTACCTGTTCCATCACTAGCTACTTTCTTTTGTACTTTGTCTAATACTTGTCCAGGCTCTTCTAATAAATGAGTTTCATTAGCAGCTTCATTTCCCACTACTACTCCTGTTGAAGTTCTAGTTGTTTGTAATGGTAATGAAAAAGTATTAGTACTTGAGTCATAGCTATAAGTACCATACCATGCATCGTGTCTATGATTTGCCATTATCTTCTCCGTTCATAATTACGAGAAGCTCGTTTTCTTCGTACTTCCCCCTCAGCTCTTTCCAAGCCTTGTCTTTTTTTTCTTTGTCTTTCTCTAGACTTATAGTCTCTTTTATTAATCTTTGCCATATTGTTTACTCGTATATAATTAATGCAACTCGTCTATTAGCTTTAATTTTATGATTGGCTGGCAATATAAAAATTTCTGTTTTTCCACCAGGTGAAATGTATACTTCATTATTCCATCCAGCACTTGTTGCATTTAACTCAGCATCTAGACCTATCATAAAGAAAGTTCTTTCATCAGAAGTTGAATCTGAACCTGGCGGTTCTGCTCCTTCTAATGTAACTACTTGAGCTAACCTATCATAATTTTTAGAAGTGCTTTTTATTTGCCCATCAAGACTTTCACATTGTTCTGTCTTTATGCGAAAAGCTGTACCGTTCATTATTGCTCTATCTACACTTGTATTCATATTATTTCCTTAACTTTTAACCTGTGAACTACCAAAATAAAATCCTACCAATGCAAGCATTGTTTGTCTTACTTCAGGTAATAACACATAACCATTTAATTCAATCCATCCATTTCCTTTGGCAAACATATCTCCAAAAAGAAATCCAAACAAACCACCGGCTTTATTAGCTTCTATAGTTACCGGTTCATTAAAGAATGCTAATATAAAAGGAGCAAAAATAACTGCAAACAATGTACATATAGCTATTACTCGCCTTACTATTGCACCTGCTTGACCAGTACGAGCTGCAGCTTTGTCAGCTGAATCATCAGCTGCACTTTGTTTTTTCATCATGCCTTCTAGCATTTGTGCTTGAGATTGTGCTTGAGCAGCTATCAATTTCATTACAAAACCTGATAACGACCCACCTAACATAGCTAACAGTTCAACACTCATTTTACTTCTTCTTTTTCATCATTAATGCTTTTTTCTGCGCAGGTGTCATTTTCTTTTTCATAGCTGCTTTACCAGCTTTAGATGGACGACCACGCTTACTTCCGTATGTACCTTTACCGTATGGCATATTATTCTCCTAACTTTTTCTTTATACTAACTACTAAATAAACAATTGTTAAAATTGATATAGTAAATGACAACAAAGGATTAATAGATTGGAGATTCCAACTACTAGTAAATCCTATTGTTCCTACAATACTTTTTTCTACACAATCATTTATCATCATAATAACCTTCTTCCTACTATTAAAGATATACCTCCTAGTAAGATTAAACCAACACTCATTGGCTCAGGTATATTTTGTATAGACAATTGTTTATCACTTATTATAGAAAAGTCAACTGTACCTGTCGTATCAGGATCGTATGATGTAATCATAGCAACAAGATAATTATTCATTAATACATTATCTAAATAAAAATATAATCCATCTCCTAAATCTTCATTACCGTCATCATCTTCATAAATAAAATTGTCATAATTTAAAGGATCAAAAGAAGTATATAAATATAAATATGGATCATTGTAATAATCTTCACCAGGCATAGTAATTAAGTTAGCATCATAATTATTAAATGTTAATTCAGCTGGTCCATCAGAAGATATAAAGAATAAATCGTAATAATGAGTTTCTTGATCTATTGTTACAGGAAAAGAATCAGTTAGTGTTGCTTGTAAATTATATGTATAGTCAGCATTAACTGTACTTGCTAAAAGCAATACAATTAATAATCCACCTAATGCTAAATATTCTTGTAATCTCATTACCACTTCACCTTATGTGACCAATATCTTGCACTTAATTTACTAGGTTTAGCATCTTGTGCGTTATGCCTAGCATAATAACTTCTTTTTCTAGCTTTATCTTTAGCCGACTTTGGATTTTTACCAGCACCCTTAACACCTTGCTGACCAAATCTAATTGTCTTAATTTTATCTCCTACCTTTGCAACAACTACATGGGATTTAGTTTTATGATTAGGTGTACGTTTTGGCTTATTGTATCCACTCACCCCAGCTCTCGCTAATCTTGGATCTTTCTTCTTTGCCATTATCTGTACCTCTTCGTTTTCTTTGCAATACTTTTTGGTTGTTTAACAAACTGTTTGCCCTTCTTGTTTCCAGCAGCTTTAGCTCTGTTAGTAGCTTTCTTTTCTGCAGGAGATAATGCTTTCCAAGCAGCGTCTGGTAAATATCTTTTCTTCCCTTTACTGGGCTTTCCATCAGATGTTCTCCATTTCTGCTTAGTCCATTTCTTTAAAGATTTTTGTGATTTCTTTAAGGGCATTACTTATATCCTCCCCCAGCTTTTTTATATTCTCTAGCAAGCATTTGAGCTTTCCTAGCAGACCATTGACCAGGTTTGCCACCTTTACCCCCAGCTTTGATTTTATTAAAAAGTCTTTTACGCATTGTAGGCTTTGTATAATTTCCTGCTTCATTTACTTTACTCTTCGCTTTCTTTTTACCTGGCATTTTCCACCTCTACTTTTTCTTAAACCAGTCTATAATTTTATAGATTTTACTATTCTTGGGTATGAATATACTTATAGTACATATCAACCCACCTAACCCAATTAATACAGCTATAACATTAGCTTTAATAGCTTCCCAAATAACTTCTAAATAAATCATGTCATACTCCTATCTTCTTCATTAATAGAAGTTACACTTCCATCTTTTTCATCACCTGGTGTAGGAGGGCTAACTGATTTTCTAAATTGTTCTTCTATTGCTTTTTGTTCATCTGATTTATTTTTTTCAGCATCAACTTGTTTTTTATATTCACCAACAGGTTTGCCTAATACTGTTTCTGCTACAGGTAATTCTTTACCTTGAAATTTAGAATCTGGAGGAAGAGAAACAGCTATAGTTTCTACGGATATAGTTCCTGTTTCTATTAATTCTTCTACTAAAGGTTCTGCTTTAATATAAGCTTCAGTATAATTATCATGCATATGTTCTACTTGAAAAGCGCCAGCAGAACCTACTGCAATTAATCCTGATGCTCCGAGATTAGCTGCTTGAGTTTGAACTTGAGCAATGACAGCTTGAACTCCAGACTGAGCAACTTGATTTGTAGCTTCAGTAGCGACACCTTCGGTTGTTCCTTTTGCATCAAACTTAAAAGTTTTCTTTTCATCAGAATTATATATATCAGAGGAAGGTTCTCTATATAACTTTCCTTTAATTACTATATCTTCACCCTGATCTTTTTTAGCCATCTTGTTGAGCTCTTTCTAAAGCTATTTTTTCTGAAACTATTCTTTTAATTAAAGTAGCTAGTCTCATACGTTTGTGATTACTTATTCCTAATTCCTTTGCAAGTTCATACAGTTTTTCTTTTTCTTTGACAAATTCAGCGTCCAATCTTTCCATTGACTTTGTTCCACTAGTAAGAAAATTTCCTTCTTTGTCGCAAGGTAATAACTCAGGATTTTCTAGTAATTGTGGACTAGCAATATATACATATGGATCATCTTTTTTTCTTAGATAAGTTGTTGGTTCCATGTTTTTCTCCTTAAAAAAGTGGGGAGGTTTCCCTCCCCGTTAGTTTAATTACGAACTAGTAAATGTTGTGTAAGCATATAGATTTCCAAATGCTTCTGGTTTAACTACTTGATATCCGTAAACTTGTAGTCCACGATATAGCTGACCAAATCCGTGAGGATTGACCATTGATTCAGATTTAATCATTTGAGATGCAAATGTTATTGCAGCTTTATGACCAAATAACATGTTAGATACATTAGTTGCATTAACATTATCTGATTCTGTAGAAGGGGGAGCTGGATCAGGCTCGTTTTCATCTGTAACAGAAGCATTTGTTGCCAAATTGTTTGTGCTATAGATAGTGAAACGATCAATCATTCCAACTTGCCCATTTCTGATAGGTGATACTGCATCACCTGTTAAGTTCGCAGCTTTTAAGTCTGTTGACTGTTTAAGCATTGAAATTACACGTGGAGGTAACAAGAAGTAACGTCCTTCTTCAGGAACATTTTGCTCATCAAGAACTTGACCACACTCAATGATCTTGTCGATGATTGTGCTAGTAGTTAACTGAATTGGGTTTGTTGATGTACCTAATTCAATGTTACCACTGCTAACTCCTGCAGAGTTACCTTTGTTAGCTGTAGCGGGTCCAGCTATAACTCCACCCAAAACATCTTGTTCAATAGTGTTACGTAATTGATACGCAGCATCAGAAGTAAACTCATTAATAAATGATTTTATATCTGTTTGTGCAATATCAACATCGTCAGCAACAAACGCATAATATTTACCTTTGTTGATGTTCAATGTAACTGAATCTGCTTGTGGGTATTGGAAGTCAAGTTGCTGACCTTTTTCATAAGAGTTAATGTCAATATCTGGTATTTTCCTGATAATGACAGAATCACCTTGATTACGAACTTCACCTTCATAATCTGTATTAGCAATTGCTCCTAATACAGAAGTTTCGTAAAACTTGATCAATAATTGACCAGCATACAGGGAAGGGATATAATTCATGCCAGATTCGCCTAAGAACTTGTGAACTGAGGAACTATATGCCTCACCTTTTGGTGTACCTGCGTTTCCGGAACTAAATCCGGAGAATACTCCTGGGTTTGCCATTTTATTTCTCCTAACTAATAATTAATACACATGCTGCTTTAGGCAAAATATTTATTAAAAAATTCTTCCGCTTTGAGCAGCTTCCATAATTTTTTCTTCAAGTTCTTTTTGTTTCTTTGGATGCTTCAAATATTTACCTTTACCAATATCACTATAAAACTTATCTACTTCAGCTTTACTAATACTAAAAGCTTCAGGTTGTTTTACATTAATACTATTTGTTCCAGTAGTTTCTGGCATCGGAGAAACAGGTTGAACTGAAGCTACCGATTGATCAGTAAGAGGTTTGTATTTCTTTAGCAGGTTCACAATGACATCTACGTCACCAGTTTGAACGGCTTCAGATCCTACATCTCTTAATCTTTTACCCGTGATTTGATCGAATGAATTTAAAAATTTAAACCAATTAGGATCACTACTATTAATGTTAGCTGCCCCAGGATATTGTTGTTCAACGCTGGTCCAAAACCATTGTCGATCTTCTTTTACTTTAGTTTCCTGTTCTTTTCTAGCATTAATACTTTGTTCAACTAATTTGTTTACAAGCTCTTTAATAGAACCACTTTCAAGCTCTTCTTTGAGTGTGCCTTTAATAACTCTATCTTGTAACTCTAAAACTTCTTCGCCAACTTCTTCAATTTCTTCATCAGTTAAATTAGATTTAAATCCAGGAACTTTATTAGCTTCCCTTATTTCACTAAACTGATTTTGTAATTCTTCTAATTGACTTTTCAGTTCTTTATTTTCTTCATTTGATCTCTTCAATTGAGACTCTATTCGACCCTTCATTGAAGCACTTCGTTGTCTTTCAAGTTCTAAATCTTTCTGTAACGCCTCTATATGAGGATGTGTTTCAGAAGTTATCCCTTGCTGATCAGACTCATTATCATGTACTGTTTGTTCATTAACAATTTCCTCAGAATTAAGATTTTCCTGTTGTTTAGACAGTTCATTCTCAATACTTTCTAACTGCTCTAATGCTTTCTTTGGTACCGACATATTTCTATTTCTCCCTTTCTTGTACGCCCTAACGGGAAATGTACTATTTTAATTTAGAGGCTACTCACTTGAGTAGATATCTCTTATTGATTATTGTTTAACCAAATCTTTTAAGTTTTGTAAAATCGACTTAACACCTCTAGCTATACCTTGACCTACTTGTATTTCATCTTTTCCTAAATCATCATTAGCTATTCTTACTTCATCTAAACATCTTTGTATGTAACTAATAAAAATATTAAAGTTATCCCAGTTGTGTGCCAGTTGGTTGATCGCCTGCTTCTCCTGTTTGTTCGGTTTCGGTAGGTTCATTTACTTCTCCTTCTTGAACTGTTTCTTCAGGTACTGCTTCATCTTCTACGAAAGATGCTCCTAATACCTCCCTTAAATCTGGATCTTCTCTTTGATCTTCAAGCTTCATCATTTCTGTCATAGCTTTTTGTTGTTGTTTAGCATTACGAATATCTAGCTCTTTATTATCAACTCTATTTTTAAGTTCTATTTCTTGTGCTCTTAATTGTAATTTTTGCTGTTCTAGTTGAACTTCAGCTTGAGCCATTTGAGCTTCTCTTTGTATTAATGCTTGTTCTTTTTCTATAGCTATTTGATTTTGTTCTATACGTTGTTTTTGAAGCAATCCTTCTTCTTTAATTAAAGCTCTAATTTTTTCTTCACTAGGTTTAATATCATCATAATCAGTTTCTAAAGCTTCCATTGCGTCAGCTAAAATTTTTGCACGACCATCAAGTCCTAATATTTTTTGATCAAATTCATTATTAGTAACTTGTAATAAATTTAATCGTCTTTGAGAAAGTTCTTCTTTCATGATCATTGATATAACACCTTCAGATATAAAGTTCATATCACCTTTAATAGATTCGTCATCATGATGAATCATATTATAATCATATAATCTTTCTATAATTGTTTGGAATATATATCTATCTACTCCTAATAAAATTCTTTTTAATCCTCTATTAGTACTACTCATTAACATAGATAAACCAGAAGATGTTCTTCCTGCAGCTCCTTGTTTTTCATTACCTAAATGATAATTAGGAATTTCTAATGTTTGATCTGTTAATCTAATTGCAGAGTTTACAATATTTAATAATTCAGTTGATCTTGAATCAGGTTGGAAAAAATCTACTAATGGTGCATTACTATTAGCCATATTAGTACCTTGCCATATTTTCCAAGGATACATAGCTGTAATGTTTTCACCTTCAGGTATTCTATTAATATCTGGTATTACTACTTGTGGTCCAGAAGATATACCTAAATTATTTACCATTGCTCTAGCAGCAGCGTTTGCAATATCTTGTTCGTTTTTAATTATTTCAGGAATACCTTGATACCAAAAACCACCAATCTCTTTTGAAAATCCATATACAGAATATGGTCGTCTTTCTAAAATATCTGGATTTAATCCAATATATACTAAACAATTATCTATTGTTATTGCATTAATATCATAATCTTTTAATGGATCTATTTTCTTTCCATGTATATCTTTTACTATTCCATATTCGGGTAACATGCTACCAGGACAATGACACCAAAATTCTATACCTTCTAAATTAGGAGACATATTTCCACTATACTCATCTGTGGTATCTCTATTTTCTGCCTCATCTATATCTTCTTTATAATTACCTTGTATAGTAACATTATGATCTTTTCTAATAATATATTCTATATTATTTCTAATATATCCTTGTTCATCTCTATTAGCTAATAAAGATTCTTTAGATATAAAAGTTTTTTCACAAATAGGTCCATCATCTACAGTTTGATTAGATCTGCCAGGATATAAATCTAAAGGAGATACTCTTTCAAATGTTACTTGTTTTTCATATCCTATTTCAGGAATAGTTTTTCCATTTTTCTTTGTCCATCCTGTTTTCTTTTTACGCATTCTAATAATAGGACCTTTAAGAATACATGCTTTACTTGTAGATAAATCCATTACTGCTTCTGAAAATGCTTTAATCCATCCGCCTTCTATCATTTGATCATGAATTAATTTAGACATTTCATCTGCAGCTTTACTTGCTTTTTTATATGATTGCTCAATTAATGAAGCTCTCATTCCACTAGCTTGTTTGTATGCTTCTTCAGAAGAAACTTCTTGTCCAGCAATTTCTTGTTCAGCAATATCATCCATTACTTTCTGTACAATAGATTCTACTTGTGCTGGAGGTATATCTACAATTGGAGTTGGTTTAAGATTCCATGTTCGTTTTCTTTTAGCATTCATATATACATCATGAACCCAAGATTCAAATGATCTACATTTAATACCAGTAACACCAATAAATACTTCAGAAGAATTAGCTGCTTGTATTTTAGCTAGTTTTTCAGAATCATATTTACCATTACGTCTATTTAAAGAATCAATAATTTGTTCTTGTATATCAGACTCTCCTTCTTTCCAGCTTCTAGCATCTTCAAAGGTTGCTGCTAAATGTGCTTCAATAGAAGAAAGCATAGGACTTTCTTCTTTATATATATTCATTAATTCTATTTCATGTTCTTCTTTAGCTTTTATTATATCCTCTTGAGAAGCTATAATACCGCTTACTCCGGTAGGATAGCCTTCAACGACTTTACCAGCTTTAGATAAACCCTCGTTCATAAGATCTTTTTGATTATGCATGTGCATCTCCTAACATACCTATATTTAATGTCAATTCCATGCCCCCATATCAGGCTGACTGATTTCTTTTGTTTTATGTATAAATGAATGATTATTTCTAGCTTGTTGTAATCCTTCTCTAATATGCAACATTGCATATTGCAAAGCATCACTTACATGTGAATAAAAGTTTTTATCAGGAACTTCATGGTATCTTTTTTTACCAGCAATACCTCCTGTTCTAACTTCTTTGAATTTATATCCTCCTAAAAATCCTTTTCTTAAAAATGGAGCATATGGTCCTATTGCAAATGCAGGAGCTCCTTCTACCATTCTAGTTAAATAATATTTTACAGCATCTCTTCTAGCTACAGGACTATTCGTATTAGTAGTTACTGTTGGTATTCCACATTCATCTAATATATTTAAACATGTTATACCATCTGCTTGACTTCTTTGATTGCCAGCAGGATCACCTACAGAATATAACTGTATACCTGGATACCTAGTTTGTAACTTAGGTCTAACTATTTCTTCTACAAATCTTCTTAACTCCATATCTTCAGATACACATTCATCTATAACTACTACATTACCTTTAGGATTTACTTGTACAAATACACAAGCAGGTGTTAATCCAAAGTCCCATCCAATAATAATAGGTAATCCTCTATATGGTTCTATTAAATTTTTATCAAAATGAGCTGCATCAGAATATTCTGGATATACAGGTTTACCACTAATAACAGATCCATACTCTCCCATTAGATATACTTTTATCCATTCAGGATCTGCACCATGAGATTGTCTCATCCAGTATTCATATCCTAGATCTTGCCATTTAACATTCTCTGCAGGTGGTATATTTTTATTCTGTCCTTCGTTGGGTACATATGATGCAGGAGTTGATTTGCCTTTAACATAAACTGGTAAGATAGCAGGTGGCTGTCTATAGAAACTATGATTTATAGGTTGTTTAATTTCAGCACGTTCATGCCACCAATGATCATCAGAAGGTGGGTTAGTATCCATTATTACTCCTGACCATTCAGATCCCCCATCTATTTTAGCAGGATAACGACCTGTTCTTTGTAATGCCATCTCTACTACTTGTTCTTCTAATTCAGATGCCTCATTTAAAAATGCCCCTGTTAGCTCTAAAGATTTTAATTTTCTTACATCTTCTGCTCTATCAATAGCTATAAAGATAACTTCAGCTACTACTCTAGTATTATCTGCTAACCAAAAATCCATTTTACCTGTAATAGGTGCTGACATGTTAATATGACATATCTCATCAGGTATCCAGTCTTGCCATGTTTTCATAGTAGTAGATATAAGCTCAGGATATGTATTACGAATGAATGCCCATCTAGATTTACGAGTCTCTCCATCTAATCCAACTCTTTGTTCTAGCATACGACTCCATGCTTCCATACAACAAATAACTGTCTTACCTGTTCCTACAGGTCCCATTACTCCTCTTACATCTGAATTATCTCTATGAAATCTAGCGGCTGTTGGCTCAGGCTCATATGGTCTAATCGCTAATTGTTTACTCATCTTTTAACTAGCTCCTGTTTAATAAAGAACTCCCCAGATACTTTAGCTACTCGCCAAACTTCTCCTGGTCTTATTCTTTCTGAGATCCATTCTTGAGCTTCAGGCATATTCTTAAATATAAGTCTATCTGTTCTAGGATGTTGTATCCATCCACCGTCTGGTAATCTAATTTCAACAGCTATCTTACTTTTCCATTTACGAGCCATTAGTCTCCTTAAATAAACATGGGGGTCATTGAGACCCCCGTCACAGCGTCTTAGCTCTGGCATAGATCACCCCCGTGACGATTTGCCTTATCTCATATAAATGAATATCTGTCAAATAGAGTACCATGTACAAAAAACCCCCCTACTCGCTATACAGAAAATATTGTAGCAAATAGTAGATAGAGCTATACAGCAGATCTATGGGTCCGATAGGGTAGCTTAACATTGAATAAAATACACATATAGCACCCAGCAATTTGACGTAAGTCGTTGATATACAGCAATTTGAGAGTATGCAATTGACAGTGTAAGGTACCAAACATATATATAGATAAGTATAGATAGTACTGTCTGTCCAGCTACCCTACACCTCGAAGTTATACACTCGCGTAGGGACCCCTACCATATATTATATCTCTGTACGTATAGACATAAGGTCATTGTCATCTCTCTCTCGTGGTATATAAGCGAAAATACACAGCTCGCTTCGCTCACTGCATATTTTAGCTTTAAAGCTCTTATTCGGTTTGTTTTATTCTATTCAAACTATAGCTGAACATAGCTATATAGACATTAACTTCTTAAAAGGAGACGTAACATGAGCACTAAAGAGAACATCGTATTCGACAATGCATTCGCTAAAGAATCTATTGACGAGAAAACTGGTAGAGGTTGGCTTAACTTTACCTTTGGCAAGAAACTTCCTGCATTCGTGAATGGTACAATACAAGAGAGTAAACAAGCTCGTACTAGAATCAGAACCAATGAGAAAGGTACATTCGTACATACTAACATTGCAGGAGCAGAGATAGTTGCACTAGCAGACAAGATTAAAGAACATGGTCTTGAAGCTAAAGCATTCTCATTTCGTTCAGAGTTATTCCAGAACAAAGAGGATGGAGGCTATGCACCTATCCCAGAACATCCTGGCGTTAAAGCAGGGAAGACATGGACAGGTAAACATTCCTTATCCTATGGCGACCCTTACATGGGTGTGTAATACAATCTAGAGATAGAACATGAGAACCCAATTATCGACCTTGCGTGGATTAATCCACCTCTTGATAATGTCCTTCGGGATAGAGGTTCGTGTTCTATCTCAAACCTTTAGGAGATTGCAACTACGAGTAGCAATAT
>CEPY01013650.1_pt1 | contig 13492 bp, 2 predicted proteins | sample 530421 | NCBI WGS metagenome assembly CEPY01 (sample SAMEA2620065, study PRJEB7988) | marine metagenome | biome: marine biome (ENVO:00000447); feature: surface water layer (ENVO:00002042); material: "saline water (ENVO:00002010), including plankton (ENVO:xxxxxxxx)" | depth 5 m
CTAAACGGAGAACTTAAGAGAGGATAAGAATGATACAAACAGGCTTTGAAAGAAGGGTAAAGGTTCAGCAAGTAATTGAGAGTCAGTTACCCGAATTTCTTAGATCCGAAAGTCCAAAATCTATTGACTTTCTGAAGCAATATTATATTTCTCAAGAACATCAGGGCGGTGCTACTGATATTGTTGAGAATTTAGACCAGTATCTTAAATTTGACAACCTTACTCCAGAGGTTGTTACTGGATACACCAGTTTGACTGCTGGAATTTCTTCTACTGCAGATACAGTTCAGGTTTCTACAACCAAAGGATTTCCTAATGAGTATGGTCTGTTTAAGATTGGTGATGAAATTATAACATATACTGGAAAAACTGCGACTTCTTTTACAGGATGTATTAGAGGTTTTAGTGGTATTTCTTCATATCGTTCTCCTTTAGATGCCGAAGAACTCATTTTTAGTGACACTACTGAAGCAGTTCATGCCAATGGTGCAGTTGTACAAAACTTAAGTGCTTTATTTTTAAAAGAGTTTTATAGAAAATTAAAATATTCTTTTGCTCCAGGTCTTGAGGACGTTGATTTTGTAGATGACCTAGATGTCAATAACTTTATCAAGGAAATAAGAAGTTTATATGAGTCTAAAGGAACTGAAGAATCCTTTAAAATCTTGTTTAAAGTTCTTTATGGTGTAGATGCGAGGGTAATAGATTTAGAAAATCAATTATTAAAACCATCAGCAGCAGAATTTAGAAGAAGAGAGCAAATTGTAGCTGAGGTAATCTCTGGAGATCCTAGTAGATTAATTGGACAAACTATTAAAAAGTCCACTGATAGTACAACTCAGGGATCTATATCTGAAGTAGAAATTTTTACACGTTCTGGAATCGGAACTTATTATAAAATTGGATTGTTTGTCGGTTTTGATGATAGGGAAGTTCTTGAAGGCACATTTAAAGTTCAACCATCCACAAAGGTTTCAAATCCTGTAAGTGTTGGTGATTCAGTTGTAACAGTAGATTCTACAGTAGGGTTTGCCCAGACTGGTAAAGTTATTTCTGGAAGAAATACTATTGAATATACTGAAAAAACTGTAAACCAATTTCTTGGTTGTAGTGGGATTGGCACTGCTATCCCAGTTAAGACAGACTTGAGAACTGATGAGGTTTATATTGGATATGAGGATGGTGATTTAACTAAAAAAGTAGAACTTCGTCTTACTGGAGTACTGTCTAAATTTGAAGAGACTAAAGATATTCTTCTCTCAAATGAAGGTCAAAAAATATTTGTTAAGAATGTTGGTGAGAAAATTTTAAATCCAGAAGTAGATAAAACTGACAAACAAATCTTTGCTAATAGTTGGATATACAATACTAGTTCAAGATTTCAAGTAGAAAGTTTTACTGGTTCTTCTGCCACATTAAAGAGTGAAATTGACAAGTCCAGTCTCAAGGTTGGAGATTCTGTGGACATTCTGAGAGGATCCACAGAGACAGTTCTTCATAGCAATGCTTCAGTTGCTACCGTTGATGCTACCAATAAACAAATTACTCTTGATAATCTTTCTCCTTTTTCTCCAGTCTCGACTGAAATCTATACAATTAGGAGAAAATTAAACACTGCCACTAGTAGTGGCACTCAACTTTTCCATGGTGATAATAAAATCGTCACTGATGTCCAGAACGTATATACAGATAAAACGCACGCTTACGTAGCATCTAACTCTCTTCCTTCTTATGAAATCACAGAGTCTTCTTTAAGTGCATCCATACCTTCAGCAAGTGGCAATGCTCTTCAAGGATTTAATTCAACCAGTCTAAAATACAGTATTATATCTTTTGCTTCTGCAGTTCCATTCAAAACTGGTGATGAAGTCTTCTATAGACCCTCCTCAAACGCCCTTGTAGGCGTCTCTGAGGGGATTTATTACGTCAAAGTACTATCTTTACCCAATCAAATTAAACTGTTTGCTTCCAGGTCTTTAATAGAATCTGGATCTTCAATAGAATTTGCTACAGGCGGGGAAGGAACTCACACATTTATTCTCTCTAGTCAAAAAAGTGATAAAATTTACCCTAAAAAGGTACTGAAAAAATTCCCTTTGAATAGAAATATTAAGGACGGTAAGGGAACTTTAACTTCTCCAGGATCCACTGGAATGTTAATTAATGGTGTTGAAGTTATTAACTATAAATCTAATGATAAAATTTATTATGGTCCCATTAAAAATGCAAGACTTTATAATGGTGGAACCAACTATGATGTAATCAATCCACCAACCATTGAGGTTGCGGCACCTGGATCCGGTCACACTACTGCTCTCATAAATCCCGTAGTTCGTGGAAGTGTATCTGATGTTAAGATTGATCCACAAGATTTTGACATTGTAGACGTTGTTTCTGTAACTATTACTGGTGGTAATGGATCTGGCGCAGTATTAGAACCTGTATTAAGAACAAGATATCGTGAAATTGAATTTGATGCTCGCTTAACTGCTGGTGGAGGATCTATTGATAATAGTGAAGATACTATTACATTCAAAAAACCACATAATCTTAGAAATGGTGATGCGGTTGTTTACAGTAGAAATGGGAATAATGCTATTGGTATAGGAACCTTTAAAGGTTCTAATAGTCATCAAGATAAAGCATTAGCGAGTGGATCTGTTTACTTTGCTGAAGTTGTAAATACTACGACAATTAAACTTTATGAAACTTTTGAAAATCATGCAAGTGGAATAAACACAGTAGGATTTACTACCACATCTCAAGGCACTCATAAATTTAGATTATTTGATGGAAAGAAAAATATAAGTTCTATTAAAGTTGTAAACCCAGGTAGTGGTTACGAAAATAGAAAATTAAAGGTAAAGTCTGAAGATATTTCTTCTGTAAGCGATACTATTAATTTTAAGAATCATGGATTCAGTGATGGTGATAAAATTGTTTATACTACGGACAATACTGCTGTCACTGGATTAACAACCACAGTTCAGTATCAAGTTTTAAAACTTGATGACCATTCTTTTAGACTGGCAAACGCTGGTGTTGGTGGAACTAATACTACAGATTATATCAAAAAACAGCATGTTAATATCACTGGTGTAGGAACTGGAATTCAAAACTTTGCTTATCCAGATATAACAATCACAGTTAATGCGGAATATGATGGAGTAACTGGTGTAATCACCGCAACTCCATCTGTTAGAGGAGAGATTATTGACTTATATCTTTATGAAACTGGAACTGGATATGGATCAACAGTTCTTAATTTCCACAAAAAACCAACTGTTACTATAAAAAATGGTAAAAATGCTGAACTAAAACCACTCATTGTAGATGGAAAAATATCTTCAGTTCAAGTCACAAATCCTGGTGTTGAATATTCTTCCGCTCCAGATCTTGTAGTTGAAGGTGAGGGTATTGGTGCAGAACTTAGAGCAATTGTTTCGGGTGGTAAAATAACTAATGTTGTAGTTATTACTGCTGGTGCTGGTTATGATCAGAATACTACCTCAATAAAAGTTACGTCTGCGGGTGTAAATGCTCTGGTTGATGTTGAAGTTAGAGATCTTACTTACAACACACATAGTAGATTTGGTGATGAAATTCTTATTGAGGAGAGTGAAAAGTTAGCATATGGTTTCGTTGGATATTCAACTAGTATTGGTTCTAATACCTTTGGAGATGTTGGCGGCACACACTCCCCAATTATTGGTTGGGCATATGATGGTAACCCCATATATGGTGCCTATGGTTTCTCTGATGCGTCAGATATAAACTCTGGTGTTAAAATTTTAGCAAGTGGATATGAATTAAGAACATCTGAAATTTCTAACAGACCTGAAGGATTTGTTTCTGGATTCTTCGTTGAAGATTATAAATTTACTGCTTCTGGAGATCTTGATGAGCATAACGGTAGATATGCCAAGACTCCCGAATATCCAAATGGAGTTTATGCTTACCATGCTTCTATTACAAGTGACGGTAAGAATAGCAAATTCCCATACTTCTTAGGTGAAAGTTATTCTTCAGTATTAGAAAGTCAAACTCTTAATCAGGAATTTGATTTCAATTCTTCAGATTTGAGAAGAAATACTCTGCCATATGTTGTAGGTGATAAATTTGCAGATAATGACTTTATATTTGAACCTAATGAAGTTTTAGTTCAAAGTGCAACTATTGATTCTATTACTAAGGGATCAGTATCTGATTTAACTATTAAAAACCCAGGATCAGATTATAGAGTTGGAGAACTTGGATCATTTGATAATACTGATACAAATGGTGGTGGTCTTTCTGCATTCGTTAGTGAGGTTACAGGAAAGTCGATTGTAGATGTAACTACTACCATTGAGAGTCATCAAAATGCGGTTCTTGTCTGGGAAAAGAATGGCACAGTATCGGTAAATGTAGATCCTTCTCATGGATACTTTAATAATGACCAGATTGCAGTTTCCGGACTCTCAACCTTCATTCCAGGATTAACAAAATCTCATAAAATTGGTGTTTCTTCAGAAAGAACTAGACTTTCGGTTGAAGTGGCAGCTAACTCTACAGTTGGTTTTGTTACTGATATTTTTGTTAATAGAATTGTTGACTCTATTTCTGTAGGCAGCACTCTGGGCATTGGTACAGAGACTTTATCTGTTTTGGGTACATATCCAGATAAAAAGGTCGTAAGGGTCTTGAGAGGGATTGTAGGTGCCGCACATACAGCAAAAACTGAAGTATTTGTATCTCCAAGTAAATTTACTTTACCAGTGAATGCTTCTTACTTTGATTCTTCTACAAATGATAAATTATTTTTCAATAGTATTCAGTCTGTAGGTGTTGGTACAACAACTGGATCCGGTTCTTCTAAAACATACTTTATTGGAAGTCGTCATTATGACATTTCTGTTCCAATTAGAGGAATTTACTTACCCAATCACCCTTTCAAGACCGGTCAAGAAGTCACTTTTGAAAGATTTGCTGGTTCGCAAGGATTTACCGTTTCTAACAGTCCTACAAGCCCAACTTTCAGCATCCCTCTAAGTGGAAATAGTCAATCTCTCTTTGTAGTTAAGAAAAATGATGATGTAATTGGACTTTGTACTCAGGTAGGACTCACCACAAATACTGACGGTGTTTATTTCAGAACCATAGTTTCTAATGCTGATAGTAGAGACTTCAGATATTCTTTAACTTCAAATAAAACTCAAGTAACTGCTAAGGTAGAGAAGATTAAAGCAAAAGTTGCTGTTTCCACAGCACATGGTCTTAATAATGGTGACAACATTAATTTAACTGTCAATCCTGAAGAATCTGTCGGTATTGGCACATCAGTCTCGGTATATCTCAAGTATAATTCAGCAAATGATAAGTTACTTGTTAATCCTATCGGATTCACCTCTGCTGCAGTAAACACCTCCACAAACAGATTGACTCTTACTGAGCATGGTCTCAGGACTGGTGATAAGGTATTTTACGATTCCGATCTCATTATATCTGGTCTTAACACAGGATCTTACTTTGTTTACAGAATTGACGATAATACTATTAATCTCACAAACACAAGATTTGAGGCAGTTTCTACGCCACCAACGGTAGTTAGTTTTGGATCTATTGGTGGATCCAGTCAAGAGTTGTCTCCAATTAACCCAAGACTTAATGTCGTCAGAGATAATAATTTAATATTTAATGTAAATGATGCTTCTTTGAGTGGTTATGACTTCAAACTTTATTATGATCGCGATTTTAAAAATGAATTAGTTTCTATTGGATCTTCTACAACATTCAGCACAGTTGGTGTAGGCACTGTTGGAATAGCAAATACTGTTACAGCATCTACAGTTACTCTTAACTTCCACAAAGATCTACCATCAAAAGTATATTATCAGTTAGACAAAGCGGGTTTTATCAGCACTGCTGATACTGAGGTTTCAAATTATTCTGAAATTAATTTTGTTGATAGTACTTATAAAGGTTCTTATGAAGTTACTGGTGTTGGACAAACAGTTTTCTCGGTTTCTTTAAATAGTGTTCCAGAAAAACTTAATTACTCCCAGTCAAATACTAGTGTATTAAAGTATTCTACATCATCACCAAGAGCTCTTGGTGGTATTGAAAAAATGAATATTACCTTTGGTGGAGCTAACTACAAAAAACTTCCTAGATTTGTCAGTATTGCTTCAACTGCGGGTATAAATGCTGATATTATTCCAACATCCACCACCGTTGGTAGAATTAATCAGGTTACAATTCAAGATCCTGGATTTGATTTTTCCGCAGATAAAACTTTAAGTCCAGAAGTCTTTATATCACCAAATATTACCGTTATAAACAGAAATACTATTTCTGACATCAGTATAACTTCTGGTGGTTCTGGATACACAGTAGCTCCAGATTTAGTTGTTGTAGATCCTTCCACAGGACTAGCATATGATAATGGTGTTGTAGTTGCTAATCTTCAAGGATCTTCTATCAGCAATGTTGAAATACTTGATGTACCAAAAGGAATTTCTGACGTTACATCTAAGATTTTTGCAAAAAATAATAGTAATGGCGTTGGTATTAGTAGTGTCTTCTCGTCACCAGCAGGTGTTGTGACGTGTGTTCTCACAACTCCAACACTTGGATTTACAGTTGACACTGCCCCGTTTGCTGTGAATGATCTTGTTTATGCTGAAAACATTTCTTTGGCATCAACTACAGGAACTGGATTTAACTCTGAAGATTATAGTTTCAACTTCTTCAAAGTAACCGCTTATAGAAACACTAATCCTGCCGAAGTTGAATTTGATATTTCTCCATATGCAACTAACGCTGGAGTTGCTCAAACAGATGGACAAAAGACTTTTGCCACTCTTGTTAATAAAAACAATTATCCAACATTCACAGTTAAACAAACCACGCTAGATTTTCTCATTGGCGAAACTATTTTCACAAAATCTGGAAATAAATTTATTGAAAGAGATTTGGTAATTACTAGTAATCTTAATGATGCTATTAAAGTTTATGGAACTTACACTTTATCTGAGGGTGAAGTAATTTCTGGCAAAAAATCTGGAACTATAGCAACCATTGAGTCTATTGATGAAAATACGGGAGTATTTAAAGTTGACTATTCTCTAGAAACTGACATTGGTTGGGCAGATGACATTGGAAAACTCAATCAAGATTATCAAGTTATTGCAGATAACGATTACTATCAAAATCTTTCGTACTCTGTCAAGAGCACTATTGAATATGAAAAATGGTCAAATCCAGTAAATAGAGTTCTTCACTCTTCAGGACTAAAGAATTTTGCTGATACTGGAATTGTCAGTGAACGTGAAGTTACTGGTATTATAACTGCTATAGCTTCGGATAGTGGTGCAGTTATTGATATTATAGATGACAAGAGAGTTGATGCCATCAACTTCTTTGATTTTGGTGTTGATGTTGATACTGCCAATAACAAGTCTAAATTTATCTCATTTAAAACTAAGAGACTCTCTGATTACATTGAGTGCAAGACTAACAGAGTTCTAACAATTGACAATTTCAACTCACAGTTCTCTAATCAAGAGAATGCAAATGAGGATGAATTTGTTAATATTGATACATTTATTGAAAATGATGGATACATCAGATATCTTATTCAGTCTATAAAACCTGACTCCAAAGATCTTCAAGCAACTGAGATTGTTGTTGTTAATACCAAAGATGATGATTTAATCACTGTTGAAAAGGCATCTATCCATAACACTAAAGATGATCTTCTAGATCTTCAAGCGGTTAAAGATAGTAATGGAAATGTTTCTTTAAAACTTACTCCATCTAATATCTTTGTTGGTGATATTGATGTCAAATTAATTAAAAATAGTTTTAACACAACTCTCGCTGGTATCGGCACTCAAGGAATTGGATTCGTTACTTTATATGGAAAGAACGTTTCAGTTAGTGCCGGTTCAACAGGAACCGTTCATGAAAGTTCTTCAGTCTTAACTAAGTCACTGTTTGCCAATATTGAAGTTTTTGACACAGTTACTAAAGATAAGACTATTGTTGATATGTACCTTGATCATGATGGAACCGATACCTATAGATCTGATTTCTATTTTGATAACAGCACTTCAGGACAATCCTCTAACTTTATTGGAACATTTACCAGCAATATTTCTTCAGACATATTAAAACTTGATTTTGAAAATACAGAATCTAACAGTGTTCTGGTTCGTTCTAAAATTGTTGGTTTTGGTACAGTAGCTGCTGGAATTGGAACGCACACATTTAAAGCAACTGGTCAACCAGACTCATCTGTAAGAGAAGGTAGACTTGAAACAAAATCATCTACTTTCTCTGGAACGGGTATTTCTACAATATTGACATATCCAAAATCGGATGTAACTACAGTTAAGACAACTGCTAGAGTTTCTTACGGAAATACTTCAGCATTACATCAGGTATTATTTAATCACAATTCAACGAATGCGTTTACCGTTCAGTATCCACATCTTTCCATAGGGAGCACTATGGGAATCGGAACGTTTGGAGCATCGATCAGGGGCGATAACTTCATTTTGATTTTCCATCCAGATCCAAATATTTCAAATGATATCACTGTTCAAACATATAATGAAGTCATTCAAACTGAAAAGGATCTTAATAACATTCCTGCTGTACTTACATACGGACCTGTCAATGAGGAATTAAAAACTTCACAGTTTAACTCTATCAATGGAGATAGAACTAATAAGTTTGATTTCCCGGTTAAACATAATGGAGTTTCAATTTTTGAGAAGCAATTTGATCCTAGTGATTCTGATGTTGTAAACCTTACCACAGGAACCTTCACTATTGCCGATCACTTCTTCAGTGATCGTGAAGAAGTGACATACACACCAAGATCAACTTTCGTTGGTGGTGCACATACTTCCATGGTTATGTCTGACGGTAGTATTCTTCCTTCTACTGTTTATATTGTAAAAACTAATAATAATGAATTTGGACTTTCTACTAGTACAACTGGAGCAGCAGTAACGTTTAACTCTGCTGGAAGTGGAAATGGACACACTCTCGAGATGAATAAAAAAATAGAGAAGTCTATAATTACTATTGACGGAGTTTCTAGAGCACCTTTAGCATATACTCCTGTCAATCATACTTTGAGTAATAACGGAGGATCTATTTCAGTCGGTGCCACTTACTTTGGTATTTCAGGAATTTCTTCAATTCTTCCAGGAGATGTTCTTAAAGTTGATGATGAATATGTTAAAGTTGAGGCTGTTGGTCTCGGAACTACCACTATTGGACCTATAACTGGAACTGGTTCTTTCAATGTCATTAAGAGTGAAAGAGGATTTGTTGGAACATTGGCAACAACACATACTGATGGTTCTACCATAAGACTATATCAAGGTTCTTATAACATGACCAGAAGTGAAATTCACTTCACTGAAGCACCTAGAGGTAATGTTGCTGAGACAGTTAATGAGAGTAATATTCCATTCCACAAGTCTACTTTTAATGGAAGAGTCTATTTGAGGTCAGATTATAGCACCAACAAAGTTTATGATGATATTACTTCACAATTTACCGGCGTAGGCGCAACCTACAGATTGACAGTCAATGGTGCTAATACAACAGGTATTGAGACTGGTAGTGGTTTGGTATTCATTAACAATATGTTCCAAACTCCAACAACTGATAACAATACAGGTGGTGGTTATGAGTTTAGTGAATCTGTTGGTGTTTCTAGTATAGTTTTCAGTGGTATACGAGATGCTAATGACAAATTAGTAATCTCGGATGAGGACGTTAACAAGAATCAACTACCTAGAGGTGGTATGCTTGTTTCTCTTGGATCTACACAAGGTCTCGGAATTGCTCCTCTTGTTGGTGCTTCTGTAACCGCATTTGTTTCTGGTGGTGTAATTCAGTCTATTGGAGCTGGTGCTACTGACATTCTCGGATCTGGATACCGTGGAAGTGTTGCTATTGGAATTACCGATCCAAATCATACTGGAAACGCTGCCGCTGTTACTGTAACAGTTGGTGCTGGTGGATCTCTTGCGTTCAATGTAACAAATGGAGGAACTGGATATAGTTACAATCCAACTATCAATATTCCTTCACCATCATACGAGAATCTTTCTATCACAGGTGTTTCTCGTCTTAGTGAAGGTGCGACAACTGATTCTGGTAGCAATCTTCTTCTTAATATTGAAGTTGGTCCTGCTATTACTGCAGTTGGTATTGGATCCACACTATTTGAAGTTAAGAACTTCAAAATTGTTAGAAGTGGTTATGGTTTTAGAATTGGCGACAAATTCAAAGCAGTTGGTCTTGTAACTGCTAAAGGATTACCTGCGATGATTAATGAACCAGAATTTGAAGTTCTGGACATCTTTAATGATAAATTTGCTGCCTGGCAATTTGGTGAACTTGACTATATTGACAATATTAGAGATCTTGTTGATGGATCTCGTGTAAGATTCCCACTCAACTATAAAGGCAGTCTTGTAAGTTTTGAAGTTGATAGGAATAATCCAGATTCTGCTCAAATTGATCTTGAGGCAGTTCTCTTAGTTTACATAAATGGAGTAATTCAACAACCTAACGTACACTACAATTTTGTTGGTGGTACTTCCATTGTCTTCACCACCCCACCAGCAGTCAGTCCCTCAGGAGGATCAAAAGATAACATTGATATATTCTTCTATAGAGGAACAAGAGGAGTTGATAGTGTCAGTGTAGATGTAAATGAAACAGTTAAAATTGGTGATATTTTACAATTACAAAATAGTGACACAACTGTTGCTCAAGATCCAAGAACGGTTCACAAAATTGCAAGTTCTGACAGAGTTGAGTCTAACATTTATGCAGGTCTTGGAATTGATGATACAAACTTCAGACCAATAAGTTGGACTAAGCAAAAGAGATCTAAAAAAATTGGTGGAGATCTTGTTGATAAATCTAGAGATTCTATTGAAACTCAAGTTTATCCAACCGCAAGAGTTATTGGTGGAGTTTCTACCTCTGCTACCGAAATATTTGTTGACGACGCTCAGTTCTTTAATTATGAAGAAAATGAATCTTCTATCAACATCGCCAGCGTTAACGGTTTACTTGTAAATACCACAACTGAACCAGTTTCTGCTGCTGTCACTGCTGTAGTTTCTGCTGCGGGAACGATTAGTTCTCTGAACATAACTTCTGGTGGTTCTGGTTATTCTGGTTCTGCCACCATTAAAATTGCAGCACCTAAAGCAGTAGGTGTAGGTGTTGGAACAACTGCCACTGCCACAGCAACCATTACAAACGGTTCTATTTCTGCAGTTTCTATAACAAATGCAGGAATTGGATATAGTCAAACAGTTCCTCCTCAAGTTATCGTTTCTTCTCCAGCAATTTCTGTTGAATCTTTGACTGGAATCACTGCTGTCGCAGGATTTGCTGCGACAATTACGGGTATCGCAACCGCAGTTGGAACTGGATCAAATTCATTAGCACTTGCCTTTAGTTTTACTGCTTCCAGTACATCTGGGTTAGCAGAGGGTTATCCAATCTTTATCACAAATACAACTGTCGGTAACGGCGTCACATCTATTAATAGTTCTGATAATGCAGTTGTTGCTATTGGAACTACTTTCCTGGATAATGTCTACATTATCAATGATCTACATACAACAGCGACCACTGGTGTTGCCACTTGTAATATTCTTTCTACAACTCCACACTCTGGTCTCACCACTGTCGGTAGTCTTACAAGTCCAAGAGGAACACTCTCTTGGGGTAGACTTTCTGGATTCACTAGGTCAACGTCTCCAATTTCTATAGGAGTTACTGGACTAACAGTTGATTCTGGATTGTCAACGTTCCCAACTATTCAAAGACGTGGATTTGGTCTCAGAGAAAATGGATCTCTCAGAAAGGATCTAGGATAGTTATAAATATAGAAAAAAGCTATTACGATGGCGGCAATTGTAACCGATCAGTTTAGAATATTAAATGCAGGAAATTTTGTAGATTCCGTCACGAGTTCTTCAAATTCTTACTATGTTTTTGTTGGTTTGTCCAACCCTGCCATAGTTGGATTTGGAAGAACCACTGATTGGGATACAAATACTCCTAGTCCTACTGATAATGTTGACTACGCCAATTTTATTGGTGACAATATGTCTTTTGGTAAGAAAGTTTCTTCTGCCAATATAAGAAGACTTATAAGAAGAATTGACTGGACTAGAGGTACAAAATATGAAATGTACCGCCACGATTATAGTTTGAAGAATCTTTCTCCAACTACAAATTCTTCTAGACTTTATGATACTAATTACTATGTAATGAATAGTGATTTTAAAGTTTATGTTTGTATTGATAATGCATCTTCTGGAATAAACACTACAGGAAATGCATCTCTTGATGAACCAACTTTTACTGATCTTGAACCCTCTAAAGCTGGTGTGAGTGGTGATGGATATCTTTGGAAATTCCTTTTTACAGTATCCCCAAGTGATATTATTAAATTTGACTCTACAGAATATATTGCTTTACCAAATGATTGGCCTACATCAACAGATGCTCAAATAACTGCTGTTAGAGATAATGGTGATTCTGATACTAATGAGAATCAAATTAAGAAAGTTTATATTGATAAGCAAGGATTAGGGTATTCCCAAGGTTCACATGAAGTTAACATTTTAGGTGATGGAACTGGAGGTAAAGTCGTTGTTAATGTTGACGTAAATGGTAAGATTACCGATACAGTTGTTTCCGCAGGTGGTAAAAATTACTCTTACGGCATAGTTGATCTCGGTACTATTAATTCCAATTCTTCCACTAAAGCAAAACTTATTCCAATTATTCCTCCAGCAAAAGGTCATGGACAAGACCTTTATAAAGAACTTGGTGCTGACAGAGTTCTTGTTTATGCAAGATTTGATGATTCCACTAAAGATTTTCCAACTGATGTAACTTTCGCACAGATTGGCATTGTTAAGAATCCAACCTCTTTAGGATCTACCACAGTATTTACAGAAAATCAATTTTCATCTCTGGGTGCTCTGAAGTTTTTACCTTCATCTATTAGTGGAACAGTTTCTGTTGGTGATAAGATTTCTCAATCGGTCACTGGAGGGACAGCGGTTGGTTTTGTTGCTTCATTCGATAATGAAACTAAAGTTCTCAAATATTTCCAAGATAGGAATGCTTTCTTAAATCAAACTTCATTTGATCAAACTGATTACATTGGTGTTTCTACCAGCGGAAAATTATATGAGTTTGCCTCATCAACCAACGCAGTTACATCGACTGGAGGTTTTTCGGGCACTATTGATACTGGATTTACCGGTGTCACTACAAACCCAACTGGAACAAAACTTATTTCTATGGCAACCCAAATTCAAGATGGGATTGCCAGTCCTGAGATAAATAAAGGGTCAGGAGATATTGTCTATATTGACAATCGTCCAGCAATCTCCAGAAATTCAAGACAAAAAGAAGACGTTAAAATCATCCTGGAATTCTAAACGAT
>CEPY01006308.1_pt1 | contig 13187 bp, 19 predicted proteins | sample 530421 | NCBI WGS metagenome assembly CEPY01 (sample SAMEA2620065, study PRJEB7988) | marine metagenome | biome: marine biome (ENVO:00000447); feature: surface water layer (ENVO:00002042); material: "saline water (ENVO:00002010), including plankton (ENVO:xxxxxxxx)" | depth 5 m
AAGCAAAACCCGCACCGCAATATACAAAAACGTTAATTAGAACGGTGTCACATTACAATGAGCAAGAAAGTGAAAGCTTGTTGCACGTAAATACAAATGTTTTTCGTCATCCCGAAGAAGAACATAATTATGAGCATTTATCTGTTGAAGATCCACAAGGTGAATATCAATATGTTTTCCTTCACTCACAAGAGCAAGCAATAGAGTTGATGCGAGCAATCAAAGCAGCTGGAAGGGAAATAGGGTGGTTCGATGATTGAGAAGAAAACTTTTCAGAAATTGAAAACAATATGTGAACCTCATGGCGTCACTTTTGATTATCATTACGATACAAGTTTTGGCGAGTGGAATATTACTTTTGATGCTCCACCAAAAATGTGTTGGGCTACAAGTCAAGCTACTGTTGTCTATTTTGAAGGGTCTTTAAGATCAGTAATTGCTTACATTAAAAAAGAACTAGAGGACGGTTTTTATGAAGCTGATGAAGAAGCACTTAGAATTACGGAGCAGTTAGATGATTGATTGGCAAGATAAAATAATTTTAGTCATCATGGCTATATTTTTCACTATACTAGCAATTAACATAGATAGCTTTATGGTGATGCAATGAAATTTAATAACCCATATGAAAATCCGTACGATGAAGATGAATTTTTAAATCCTGACTGCGATTGTTACGGTTGCGCTACTATGCGTCACGCTTGTCAGTATGAAAAAAGAAGGGAGAAAAAAAATGACAGTGAAAACACCACTGACGAAAGATAAACTAGAAAACTTTGTGCTTCAGCATATTGCAGCATGGGTAGAAGAAGACGGTAAAAGTTTTATTGAAGAACCAGAAACTTTTAGAGTTAAGATGGATGAATTTACTAACTCATTTCGAAAAAAATGGTTTAGTTTTGAAAAGGATAATAATCTCAGGCAAAAATAAAAGAGGCAAAAAATGGAAATAAAACCAGAAGATAGAGATACTCGAGACAGTATAAAAAGAGAAATAGATAGGCTAGAACCTCTAGCCTTACTACCAAACGCACCGCCCTCAGTTAAGCAAGACTATAGGGATGCACAAGAAGCTATGAAAGTATTAATCAAAAAACTCAGGGAGGAAGGAGTTAGAATATGAAACCGTGGGAGCAATTAAGAAAAAAACAAGCAGAAGACGTGAAAGAACTTTTTGAACTATTCAGTCATTTAACAATAACAGAAGCATCAAGAGCAATGGGAATAGACACAAATTCTCTTAGAACACACGCATTTAGATTTGGTGTAGAGTTTGCCAAGCAATACGGTGGCAAAACGTCAGTAGAAACTGATAAAAAGAAAATAGCTAATCAGCGAATAAGTTTGCCTAAGGTGCCTTGGAATGTTCGTGGGGAGGAGATTAAACGACACTAACGAACATCACTTAACTTAATGGCATTTGCCTCCCCTAATTACTTATAAAAAAAACGAGCAGAAAACACAATGGAATATTACACACTTTTGACACTTGGATACCCACTTCTCGATAATATAATGTACGTTAGCATTTGGTTTGCTAGTGAGGATGATTGTTGGAGTGTACTATTAAATAGTAACACACTTTATGACCAGATAAATGCTCAAGAAGGTTACTGTGATGTTAGTGATGTAGCATCAAAAATTGTCAAACCTCTTGCACGACCATGGTAAAACCTTTATAGAGGATTTGCACAGTCGCGAATATCGTGGTGGGGTGTGTCGAGTATGAGCGATGCACCCCTTTTTTTATCTCAATTCGAAATGCGGTCCGTCGATAAAGGGTCTTCGTCCTTGTGAGCGTCTTAAATCAATATATTCATTCATAGCATCTTCCATAGAACCTTCGAAGTCACCTATGTCATCTATGTGCCATGCTGCACCCCATCTAAGCCGACAACCTACTTCCTTTGCTGCACTAGCCATTGCATCCGCAATTTCGTCATAAACGTTTATTTCCCAGACAACTTCAGAACCGTCATAAGCAACTAAATCAACAGCGTGTGAAAATCCACTGTCTTGGATTAAATGCTTAGACTTCATTGTTTGGCTTCTACCCATATCGAAAAGACGTTGCTGTTCTTCCTGACTTCTGACCCCATACGTCACTCCAAAATCAACGGTTGTACGTTCTATCGCTTTTTGTACAGTTTCAACCATATCAGGGTGGACACCCTCAAGCTTGCCGAGCGATCTACTTGATAATTTAAAAGCCATTACTTTCTCCCAAAAAATTTAGTTGCCGACCTTACTCCAAAACTAGCCGCAACAATTACACCTAATGTATATTGATACCAGTCAGGCATTGTTTCTAATGCTGCAAAACCGTCTGCAACAACTTGTCGTCCAGTATCCCCTAAAAATACAAGCACAAGTGGAATACTGAACAAAATTGTTAGCCACTCGTCCTTCCAAGAGTTCTGTGAACCTTGTGCCATTATGCGTTCCCAATCAGCGATTGACGTTTCCTTAGAAAGCATAATTTTTGCTTTTGCCTCAGCCTCCGTTAGCTTCAGTTTTGCTTCTGCGGCTTTCACATCTGCTTTTCCTTGCAGCCAACCGCCCGCAATACTGGCTATCGGTCCTATTAATTGAGCAATCATGCGTTTTTGTCCCTTATGCTATTGAAACCAAAATAACCGACAACAACCCCACTAGCAGCAACAACATAAACGCTTGCAATGTCTGTTATTAAACTAGCAGCTGCATCAAAACCTAAGACTGACGCTAATAAAATAATAAAAGGATACAACAGCATCCCCGCACAACACGCCTTAACGAGCAATCTCTCAGTATTCCTTTTTTCGTCGGCATCCGCTATTTTTAATCTACGATCTTCTATTTCGAGTTGTTGAAACTCTTTTTTGCTCAAATTGCCGTTTTTATCTTTGTCTAGCTTGTCGAAATCTGTCATCTGCATACTCCTGACATACACGCCGATTATAACCTAAAATTATCAAACGTCCATTTTTATCATAAACTGCCCATTTTTTGCCGTGTTCTATTGCAATTGGGTTACTATCTCCAAACACAAAAGTTCCTGACTTGTGTGATTTTTCATGACGCTTGCTTTCTTTTTTTCTTCTTGGCATTGGCTCATTTCAGGAAAGGTTGCTATTTGATAGAACCGCAAATTGTCTGTATTTAAGAATTGTATAAAAACCAAAACGTATATCATCTAAAAAAATCCCGAACGTCTAACCACCCCATATAATGGAGATATGCCGTGGCGCCCACCGCGGAGAACAGGAGCAGCACAACGATTCCAGCTATGGTTATCATCATTTCTTGCCGTTCTATGGCATCACGCCTCGCCTGAGCCTCTGCTTCACGCTTTTCTGCCAATACTTCCCTACGAATTTTTAAAAGTTCTAAGTATTTGCTCCTTCCGTAGGTTTGCGTGATCCACTCTTTTAATTCCTCTTCGGCCTCTGCCGCCTGACGTAATTTTGCCCACCGATCCATCGCTGTTGCATTTGTACTTTTTGCTGATACACCTTTTTGTTGTAAAGTTTTTTTGGCTGCATCGGTTGCATCAAAGAATTTACCAATGTCTTTAGAAAGTGCTGAAATTGTTTTGCCGGCCGCCAGACCAGTTTTCAGTCCCGCGAGAATTGTTAACGGATCCATTTCTATCTTCCATCTGAAAGTGCGGGGCTGCGTGTTAAGTATTCTAAGGTGTTTTCAAGCGTTTTAACTCTCGCTTGCAATTGAACTATTTGATTGAATTGTAGCAAAAACCCTTCTTGTGTTTCATAAACTTCCTCAAATTCAGAATATACGTCTTCTAAAGTTTCCTCTCCTTCCTCTTCAAGTTCGACTATATAATCAATCAATTCATCAATTTGTTCCGCATTATGTTCCACATCCCTGATTAGATTTGTGCGATCAGTTGCGTTATTTTCAATTGTCAAAGTGTTAACTTGTTCTGTAAGACTTTCGATAACCGATGCTTGCTGAGAAGCGTACCAGATACCGCCGCCCACTGTACTGACTATCGCTACCACCGCCGAAGCAGCTACCGCAATATTTACCTTGGGCAAATCCATCTAGTAACCGTTAGCAACCAACTTGCTAAACTCACCCGACATTAATTTTTTCTTAATGTATTCGTTAAGTTCTTGGCTACCTAGTTTTGCACCGCATTCCTTCATCCACATCTCAATAACAACAAACGGTATTGACCCTGCAAGCCTCATATCTGATTTGCGGTTGTGACCGTCAATATTACGCTCTTTGTTAAAATCTAAAATGCGCTGAATATCCTGACTGCGGTTAATTACAATTTTTCCGTCTTCATCAAAATATTTTGTTTCAACACTCATTTTTTAGCTTTCTTTTTTTTCGGTGCTTTTCCACCTTCCCAAGCTTCATTAATGTCTGGTGTAGATGGATCGTCGGCTTTCAATTTGCCTTTAGCTGTTCTTGCCCTTTTTGGTTTAGAAGCACCTAATTCTAATGCAAAACCCGCTTGCAACAAAATAGCGCCTTCTTCTGCATCAACTTCTATTTCATCACCTTTGTTAGCAGCTGCACCTTTTACAAAAGGTTTTCTGTCAGTTGTTATTTTAACTTTCATAATATCCTCCTAATGGATGGGGCATTGCTGCCCCACCTAATTTTATGTTGCGTTAATATCTGCAATGATACCATGCGCTTTTTGTGAAGTAACTTGTAAGCCATATTCACAAGAAATTAAGCGACGCTCTGACAAACCAGTTTTCGCAAGAGGTTCTTGCTTCGCTGTTTGTAGATACGCAACTTCAGCATAAGATGGATCAAGCACTAATACGTCTGGTGTATAGTCTACACTGGACACTGTCCTCACCCTCATATGCCTGTTGGGTACGATCTGAACTTCGCCGAAATCCGAGATATAAACGTCGATTGCAGCATTTAATTTGCTGTCCTCGGCTTCTTTATAGCGAGTAGCATTGCCTGTGAAAGTTGATATTTTTTGCTTTTGCGCTGAACCACACATAACAATTTTAGGTGTAGCACCCGCATTCCAACAATCAGCAATAACTCCTTTTAGAAGCGCCTCGGTGATAGGACGTAGTGTCCCGTCTGTTGCCGCAGCGTTAACAAAACCCGCTTCGCCTGTTCCTGAGGTTGTGCCGTTAGCACCACCAGTACCACGTGAAACGTTCGAAGTTAGGTAAGCTGGAAGACCCGCTGTTGCTCTAGCAGTACCAGAAGCACCTGCGTTTGCCGCCACGTTATCTAGAAGCATTGCCTCCATGTCACGTTTTAGCTCGCTCAGCTTGTAAGCAACTTGTTTTGCAACTGTCTGAGCGTTCGCGACCCCGTTTACAGCTTGGTTGGTTGAAGATACTTCGACCACTTTTGCTGAAATTTGCGTGTACCCGCCTTTTCTTACGGCATTTGTTGGAGCAGTATTTGAAAGCCCAACGTCGCCTTCGATTTGGCGGTTCGCTCCAGTGGCGGCCAAGTCAACCTCGCTCCACTCGAAGTAAGTGTTATCAACATTGCGTGTGCCAATAGTCGACATCAGCAAAGTTTCTGTCGGCGTTATCGAAGCCATTGCCTCCGATAAATCCTCTCTTATTGTAGAAACATCGTATGTTTCGTTTGTGTTGGCAGTTACAGCCATGATAGTGTCCTTTCTTTAAGACAAGAGAAATTTAGCAACGTCATCAACGCTGCCTGACTTTTGCATAGAAGAACGTGCTTGCTTTTGTTTCATGACTTTAGTTGAACTAGCTGTTTTTTTCGCACCCGCTTTGACCATCGGTCTTGCACCTTTAGTCTTTTCAACAACTTTTTTAGATGTTTGCAGTTTGCGATAGGCTACGGCATCACGCATAATCTTGAATTCCCATGTATGTTTTAAACTGCCAAGAATTTGCGGAGGAACTTGATAATATTCAACTGCCACAGTTTGAATATCCTCTAAAAGCTGTTTGCCTTTTTCGGGGTCATTCAACTCTGGCATTTCCTTTCGCAAAAGATCAGCCTGTTCAGATGCATACTTTTGTTCTTCTTGAATACGCATTTGTTCGTCAGCTGCGAGTTGTTCATCAGCTTTCGCTTTAAACTCCTCATATGCAGTCACGTTTTGCCGATATTCTTCCATTGCCTCTAAATAACCAAAAGGGTCACTTTCTTGAAGTTCCTTTGACGGCATTAAAGGTTTTTGCGGAATGTCACCGTTTTCAATAGCTTGCATAAATTCACTTAACTTTGCACGGTCTTGTTGCATTGTTTGGGTAAGTTGCTCTAGTTCTTTTTTAACTTTTGCATTTTGTTCCATACCCTTTTGGATGTAGTCTTGTCCTGCGGCACTTCGCTTTAGCTCCCCTATGGTTGCCTTCTTTATTTCACCATCGCTTTTATACTCAAGTTCCATATCATCAGAAAGTTCGAAGGGAACGGCTTCGTCGTCATTTAGCCCATCCTCATCCACGATTTCTTCTACTTCATCGCTTTCGTGGTCAGCGACATCCTCACTTTCGGCTACTTCTACAGTTTCATCAGTCTCAGTGTCCTGAGGTTCCTCCATAACTGCTTCAGCAACTTCGTTCAGATTATCTTCTAGTTTTTGTGGCGGTTCTGATATTAAATTTGCAATATCATTAATGCTGCCTGTGTTAGGTTCAGTGCTGCTCATGAGCGTCCCTTGCCTTTCGTTCTATGAGTTTTTCAGCGTCTACATCCGCCCTTAATAAAAACTCAATTTCATTTAACGCCCGATAAATGGCATGAGCATCCTCACGTTTTTCCACCTCTGACGCACTCGTATTCGCAATAAGACGCAATTGGTCTTCTCGCAAATCTTTCATAATGCCTTGAAATTCTTCGTTTCCTAATAAATTTCTGGCTCTAATAGCTCGCTTCTTGTAATCCATCCATCATTTCTTTGTTGTGTGGTCTTACTCTTTCTTGTTCGGCTTTTATTGCTGTTGTGTCAACAGCTGTTTCATATTTACCTAATATCTCAGCTACCTTAACAGCTAAGTCTTGCACCATTTCATCACGCTGCAAATCATCTTTCATAGCTAATTCATGCATTCTAAATTCATTGTCGCTTGCTGCTTTTTGTGCATCTAACTGTAGTTTTGCCATGTCAACTTGCGCTCTTGTTTGTGCTTTCATTTGCTCAGTTGCCATAAATGCTTGGTTTGGATCTGTTTGCTGTTGACCTTGCGCTAGCATTTGTTGTTGCGCTGCCTCTTGCTGTTTTTGTTGAATTAATTGCTGTTCACTTTCCATAGTAACAGGCAAATAGTATCGGTCTGTATTTCTCAAGCCAACGCTATTTAATAAATCTGCTAATGTGTTTCTAACATTCGTCATTGTTACTAAACCATTTGTCGGACCGTATTGCTGCCAGACTGACATTTGCATTTGCAATGTTTCTCGCAGAACAGCAGATTTTTCAGCCTCACGGCCTGTCCCTATACCAACATTTACCATCATATCGGCATCTGCGTTCCAACTTCTTGGATCAACTTCAACAAATTCATTATTAAGTCTAATAATTTCTTCTCTGTTAGCATTGTTTATTATGCAATTTGCTATCAGCTTAAAGAGCCTTCTCATGCCACCTTCAGCTAAATTTCTTGCTATAACTTCCGCTTGCCCCGCTGCACCTTGCATTGTTGCTGCGATAGCTGTTGCACTTGCTGATTGCAAAACATTTGCGTCTAAACCTTGTGACGCTTTGCTTACACCTGTTTTATTTTCTACGAGGCTGTCAAAGTATTGTAGTGCGGGAAGTGTTGAACCAGCTGTAAAAGGAACAACTTGTTCACGAATAGAACCTTGCTGTTTTACTCTAACAATTCTACCAATTTCGTTATTAAGCAAATCATCAACTGAAACCTGTCCATCTACTATTTCAAGTCCAGGATTATTTGTTAAAGCAACATTGTCTAATACACCTCTAAGCATAGAGGTTGCTGCATCTTGATCATCCATAACAAGATCAACTAAACTGCTCCCAAAAAATGCATGAGGCTCTGGATCTACTTCAAAAACAGCAAAAGGTACTTGTTCAGCTAATTCACAAGATAAAACCTTATAATGTGAGCCTCCAAGAATAAACTGATACATCAAAGGCTTACCAGTACCTTCTTTGTCTAATTTCATGTAAGCTTCCGTTACAACAACTTTTCTACTTGTTGGATCTGCACTTTCGTCATCATCTTCATCAACAGCGTAATTTCTGCGTTCAAATTCACTTTCTGCCTCAAAAGTTGCCATGTCGCCTTGAAGGTTATGCACCTCTTCATGATCAAAACCCATTGCAAGCAAATCGCCTATAGTCATATCTGTTCTATGACCAATCACAAAAAAGTCATCAATGCTTCGTGCGTTTCTATCAACAAAAAATTCTTCGGGCGGTATTGATGTTATAGAAATATCACCTTCTGTTTTTTGTCGGCTAATTTTTACATCATGTATAACTGTTTCAACCTCTAAGCCTTCTTCGTCTTCTATTGATGCTTCAACTGTTTTTGTATGCTCTAAAACTGTTACTTCATCAGGCTCTATCAAATAATTAAATTCTTCATCTGTTAAATTTCTAAATTCATGTATTTCGCTTTTTGATTTATCCTCATACATCACTTTTGCTATGCCTGTTTTCTTTACCATAGCATCCTGAAAAACATCATTTAGCAGCCTATAACCGTCGTTCTGCATAAATTTATAATTTGCAAATTTTGTCATCTGTTCACACATTTGAACGTCTTCGGGCATTCTTGGGACAAATTCCACAACATTTTCAGTGCTTAGAAAAACACGCTGAATTGATGGTTTTAAACTTTTAACAACTTCTCGACATTTAGTTGCAACAACTCTAGACCGACCATCCTCGTAACCTATATCAACCTCGCCGTCATAGTAGCGTTGTGATTTCAAGCGCGGTTCAGTAATTTCTGCTTCTATAAAATCAACCGCATCTTCAACAGCTTTTTGAATAATGCCTTGAACTGTTTCGTCATCCATTGCCTCAATTTTCATGGTTTATCCTTTTAATAATATGCTTGCGGTGAGCGGTTTCCAACTGCACGATTTAATTGTTCTTGCATTGGGTCAAATTCTTCACTTCCACCGACTGCCCCGCCTGTTGCTGCACCGACGCTCGGTCTTCTAAACATTTGTGGACTTGCCTCTTCAGCTGCTTCACCCGCTACAAATCTTTGAATAGTGTTTAGAAACGGTACACTGCTAACCAAACGTCCCATTCTACTCATATCTAATGCTCTATATAATTGTGATAAAATCCCTGCGGCTGCATAAGCTGAATTTGAAGCATTTTTAGTTGTATCTGTTACCCTTCTTGCTACTGAAGCAAATCTTTTCATCAATTTAATTTCATCAGCTGAAAATAAACCCCTCATAACTTCTGGATTTTCCTGTGTCATTTTGAATAAAAAGTTACTCATTTTGACACCAGATAATTTTATTTGTGCTGTTCCTGTTTGCGGCATATTTGCTTGTCTAACAATAGTTGCAAAAGCCTCTTGCCGTATTTGGTTCCAAGCGTCCTCGGGAAGTTCAGCCTTTAATATTCTTAGATCGTTTCTTAATTTTGGTTGTTTAATTAATTTTGTTCCTGACGAATTAAACAAGAAATTTGCTATTTCCGCAGGGTCTTTTTTAAGTTGTAAACTGCCACTATTTGGCTCTACTTCTGTTAATGTCCGTAAAATACCTTTATCTTTCCAACGTGACGCATAATCTCTATAGTTTGCTATAGCCTTCATTTGTGCAGCTACAGCCTCAGGATTTCCGTCAAGCAATTTTTGTTCTACTAATCCGTCCAAAACGTTGTCTAGTGTATTTTTAAGTTTTATCGCCGCCGCTTGTGCAGGTGAGTTTTTTGGAAAACCGTTTAACTGCCTTCTAATATTAAACAAACTTGTAACATCGCCACCAGAACTTAATATTTCGTCCATTTCATCAATTAACTTAGAAACACCTTCTATTTCTGTTTTGGGAAAGCTATTAACACTTTTTCTTAAAATGTCACTTACTTCCCCTGCGTGTTCTGTCGGTATAAATGCATAACCTTTTTCACTCGCTTCTGTGAAAAGGTCAGTTGCCCTTCGTTTTTCAGTGCGTCTTATATTATTTAATGTACTTTGAATATTTTCACCGACTTCAATCGTTGACGGCTTTGGCGCACCACCGCCTAAACTTTCTTCAATAAAACTAACATTCTCATTTATTCTATCAGTTTGCTTTGTCAGAATATCATCAATTTTAGTTTTGTTAGCCTCTCCGTAAACACCTTTTGTAATTGCGTCTTCCATTAATTGATCGCTTGGATTGCCTGACGCTTGTCCTTTTGTAAGTGGAACAGGAACAGGCAGACTTTGTGCTTCTGTCGTTGCTGCTACAGCTTGCCCGTCAACCGACCTACTTGATGCCTCATTTATTTGTTGCGCTAACTTTTCACTAATACCATCAGGGTCTATGCCATTAGACCGCAAATCATCTTGCACTGATTTTTTTAAATTACCTGTTGTTTTATCTATAACTGAAAAAGGTTTTGTTTTTAGCTTAGAAACAATGCCTGTTAGCAATTGTGCAGCCTTGTCCATACCCGCTTTGCCTAATACACCACCTAGACCGCTTAAAGGAATATCAAAAATTTTATAAACGCTACCTGTTAGTCTAGAACTTATTAACTCAGCCAAACCGCCTTCAGCCATGCCAAGCAAAGCAGATCCAAAATAACCGCCCGCAGGAATACCCATAATTGCAGCACCGCCCGCAAGAACAGCACCACCACCAGCTGCAGCTGTTAATGGAAATAAATCTGTTTTATCTAAACCTTTTGGATTTGGGTAAAATCTAACATATTGACTATCTGTCGGTGTCCCTTTTCCTGTTACTGGTGAGATAACAACTAAATTTCCATATTCATCATTAGTAAAATTAGCATCAGGCAATATTTTTTTAATGCCCCTTCGCAATCTATCATCACTAGCTGTTGTTGAAATAAGTGCTGCAAGTTGTGTAGCTTGCCTACCATCTAACGCTAGTTTTTGTGCAGTATTGCCTAGAGCCATTTCAGCAATAGTTGGTATAGTGCTATCTCTTTGGCCACCCTTAAACCAATCAGCCGTTCTTTTTAGAAAACCCCTTTGGTCTTCTTTTACTTCAGGGTCAGGTGGTAAAAGGTTAGTCTGTTTTATTAATGATTTTAGTTCAGCATCAAGTCCAGTGGAATCACTTTTTTCTTCTTCTGCAATTTGCGCTTCTAAGGCTGATATAGCTTCGTTTACATCCATGTTATTAACTCGAATTTTGCTTTTGCTTAATTGCTTCTATTAGTTCTTTCTTTTCTTGAATGCCCATTTGTATTGTACCGTTAGCGACTTTTTCAGCTAAATCTAATAAGTCATTTAATGGTTTGGAAATATACCTGTTGCTTGCCTCGTTTTGTTCCCTTGTTTTTATTTGTTCATCTATAAAACCTTCAAGAGTATTTCCCGGTCTAGCTAGGTAAGCCGCCGCTCTTTCTAAGGCAACTCTGGCGGCTTCTTGGTCTCTGCGTTTTTTTATCAACCATTCTCTCAAAGGTACTGGACTTAGGTCAGGCGGGGAAGATGTTGCTATAGCAAAATTCATTTCAGCTTCAGATAATGCGCCAAATGTTGCGGCAGCAATAGTATCCAAAGCCATAGAGTTCATTGCTGTTCTGAGTTCAGCCGATGCCCTTCTTATGTCGGGAAAGTAATTTTCTAAGAAACCTGACATTGCACCGTCATCAAGTGCTTTTATTGCTCTGTTAATATTGTCTATAGATTCAGTAACTTTTTCAGCCTTCTCGTAAACTTTGTCAGCTCTTTCGGCTGTAATCTGCCCCAATTTTTTACCCGCCGCATTTTCTTGGTCAAATTTTTGTTTTTTAGCATTTGCAGCATCTATATAGTCTTGCGCTTCCTGTCCTTTTAAAATTTTATTATTAGTGTCTTTTACTATAAATTGACCGTCCCTAGTAACGATCATAGTGCCACCACCAAATAACGCTGTTGAAGATTGCACATTACCGTCTGTTCCTAAACCTTGATCGGTTCTATACTGGTCTAATATTTCTTTTGCGGGCATACCCATTCTAATAGCATCAGCATATTTTTTGCCGTTAGGTTGTGTATCTAAATATCTAGCTGTCGCATTTTCAACTTCTTTTATTTTATTTGTTGCAATTTCTTTTCTTGCTGTATCTGCTATTCTTCGTCCGATACTGGTTCGGCTCATATCACCAAGTGCAACTCGTGTTCTAGGATCTCTAAGAAAACCCATCAAACCACCTTGTCGTTGTTGCATTTGTTGCATTTGCTGCATTTGCAATGGGTTCATATTTTTTGCTCCTTCTGCCGTTTCTTTCGGCCCCTTGTAGCCGACCCAAGCCTTCGTGCCTTGTGTTTTATATAGCCATTTTCCTATTCTATCTTGAAGACTTTTTGTTAGTTTTTCATCACCTGATAAATTTAATTTTTCTTTTGCATCTCTTAATGTTCTGCCAACTATTTGATATGCACCCATCGGGGTAGCAATTTGACCGTTATTTTTACTTGCAACATATCTTGCATATTCTCCTTTTGGATCTGCAAACGCTAGTGCTTCATCAACAGTCATGTCGGTTATTCTTACATTGCTAAAAATCCCGTTCTGTCTGTTTTGATACCCAAAAAGAGCATTATAATCACCACCGCTTTCACCGTCGAATATGCCTTGTTGTACGTCTTCCCATGTTATCATTTATAATCTCAACCAAATGGTAAAAATGGTATGCTTCCGATTCCTGATAAAATGTCAAAAAGTCCAGGAGTTTCTCCTTGTATAACATCCATTCTAGGCTGACCGCCAAAAATACTAGAATAAAAACTAAGATTTTCTCTTGGATACCCTAAATTTGCTAATGTTTGCGCTCGTGCAGCATCTAACAGCTGTTGTTGCTGTTTCATTGCTAAATCACTAGCACGTTGTTGTTGCTGTATGCCGTATCGACCCTGACCGAACATCTGATTGCCAAGACTTTGCAAATTTTGTGCGCCTTGCTGTCTGTAGCCCATATCACGGCCTGCTAAATTTTGTGCATTGTTAAAACCTTGCATTCTTTGTGCAGCTGCCATGCTCAAAGCGTTTCTATCATATTCTGCATTAGTCATTGCATCAACAATGCCCGACCTTGAACCGCCGTATGCGTT
>CEPY01004278.1_pt1 | contig 13085 bp, 4 predicted proteins | sample 530421 | NCBI WGS metagenome assembly CEPY01 (sample SAMEA2620065, study PRJEB7988) | marine metagenome | biome: marine biome (ENVO:00000447); feature: surface water layer (ENVO:00002042); material: "saline water (ENVO:00002010), including plankton (ENVO:xxxxxxxx)" | depth 5 m
AATTCTTCTTTTGAAGGTTTTGGTCCTGGTAATGATTGGGGATCTCTCGGTGGTGTAAAGGATGTAGACCAAGATACCTATATTATTCCAGAGACTGCTGCTGGTACTGATGAAGATATTCTTTACTTCTTCAATGGTGGAACCAATAGTGCTCAATTAAAAGCAGATCATCTACAACTCAATACTGATGTCAATGCAACTGGTGTTGTTACTGCAACTTCATTCTATGGTGAAGGTGGTGCTTTAACACTTGGTGGTCAATATACACCTGCTGATGCACCTACTGATGGTGATTATGTTGCTGGTGCAGCACTGAATACTTTCACTGGCAATACAAAAATCGTCGATAGTATCGATGAACTAAATGAGTTAGCATTTAATATCATCAGAAATACTGCAGTTACCGAAGTAGACTTTGTTTCTACACCTCAGGTTGGAGGTTCACCACTAACTGTTTCTCTTAATATCACACACTCTGGTAATGCAAATAGGTATGATGTTGAGTGGGGTGATGGTCTTTATAGTTTAGATCAAACTGCTTCTACACTTTCTCATACTTATGTTCGTGCCGGTGGTGCAATTTTACCAATCACTGTTACAGCAAGAAATAATACAGGTGTTGGTGCAGGGCATAGTCAAACATTAGTAAAGACTGATTATATTACTATCTACACTCCAGATCCAATTGTTGACTTTGATTTCTATGCTGCCTCTAGTGGTGGTTCCGCACTAAATCTTTGGGATGATGGTGCTTCGGTCTTCTTTGAAAATGATACTAGTAATGTAGTTGGATTTGCTGTCACTTATACTGTTAACTATGGTGATGGTTCTTCGGATCAGATATCATCAAATAGTGTGCCTGGTGGTGTAGGGGGTGGTAGACAGTCTCATACATTTAATAATGCTGCTGAAACGGATACGGTTTATAGTGTAACTACTACACTTAATAGTCATCCTGCCGCAGACCCTGCAGTTATTCCTGCAACAGATACACAGACATTTAAAGTTTACTCTACTCATACCCCATCATTTGATACTAGTACTTTAGTTGGTATTAATAGTCTTTCTGCTAGTGGTTTCCCAGTAGTATTCTCAAATACTACAGAAGATACAGTTGGTAATTTTGCTACTTTTGGTAATACTTATACCTGGACTTGGGGTGATGGAACTACAAATAATGTAAACGTTGGTAGTAATTCTGCTGGTGATAATGATGTTGATATATCACATACTTTTGCACTGACTGAATCTCAACAGATAAGTGGAATAACATCAACATTCAGTACATTCCTTACTCTTACTACAAATCATACTTCTTCACCTTTCATTACAACTAGTGTTACAGTTTCAGTAGAACCAGAAGTAAGATCAATCTTTGCTGGTGTTGCTACCGTTATTAGTGACAGAACTGGTGATAATGCACAAGATCTGTACTCTGGTGTAGATTTATTTGGTGAGGATAGATCTGTTGGTCAGTTCACTAATACGTCTCATAATGGTGAAGATTATGTGTATGCTTGGGGTGATGGTACCTCTAATGATGTAATACCTGATAATGTTTCTGCTGGTGGAACATCTGCAACAATAGACCATTCTTTCCAAGGATCTGCAGGTAATAAGACTGTAACACTAACTGCAAACGGAACACCTGGAACTCTCGTCCAGAATGGTAGAACTTCTACAGTAACCATGCAATTGCATGATGTACCTGCAGCACCAACAGCAATCACTGCTGTTAATCTTTCAATGAATACATCATCTCAAGGTACTTCACCATATCTCTGTGCTGGTGCTACAAGAAATGAATCTGGTGTTGGTATTAATACTGGTTCTAGTGTAATTAGATATGCAACGACTACACCAATTAGAACTAATTATCTTACCGATATAAATGGTTCTCATACTGGTACCCTTTCTGCACAGTTAAACGGTGTTGATATTGGTAGCAAGGCATTTACAACTGCAACTGGTGAGTCTGGTACATTTGATGATCTTCACATTTCTTCTGAGGGTGATGCACATGATGAAATATCTGCATCTACTTATCCTTCAAGATTTTATCAGGTCTTCACTGCTAGAGTTGATCAACCATTATCAGAACTTCCTACTGGTCTAAGTGATTATGGTATGGTTCATTCTACTTTAGGAAGTGCGGGTATAACTACCTTCGTCAAAGATGATCTAAATACTACACCTACTACATCAGCAGGGACTTTGAGTGAAAGTTCTGGTGGTACGAAGAGGTATATCTCGGGTATTCCATATTATGACAGTGGCGGTCCAACACTTACTTTGAGTGGAGCACAGGTAACTAACTTCACTGGACAGACATATCAAAATACAACAACACCTGTTAATATTGATGCAGGTACTAATTATGAATCAACTTCTGGTAATGTCATAAGTACTAAAAATTATACTTATGCTCAAGTTGATGGGGCTACGACTTTCATAGATTCTACTTACAATGTTCCTCTTGCAAATACTGGAGTCGGTTCACCTTATACATTTGGTTCTTTATCAATACCACTCACTTCTAGTAGTATCAGATCAGTGCAAGACATTAAGATACGTGCCAAGAACTCTGCAGGCACAGGATCATACGCAACAAATAGTACAAAAGTTCAGGTTCATACCGCAGCACAAAGTGGAATCAGTGAAATTGCAATTGCGGTTGCAGACTCTCTAGGTAATGGAACTTACACTGATGATGGTGTAAGAATATTTGACTTTAGTTCAGATACTACTGACAATCCATCTTACACGGGTTCTACTAATTTTTATACCAATTCACCATACACTGAAGCAAGTGACCCAGGTGTTGAAGGAACCAAAGAGGCAACTGTTAGATTGGGTGTTCTTGAGCACAATGTTGTTGATTATTCTACTGGATTCTTACCTGTTGGACCTGATAGAAGTGGTGATACTGGAACTCAATACTTTACATTTGCATTTAGAAGACAGGTTGTTGCAAACTTTGACATCAATATCACTAGCACTAGTGGTGTTGCAGGAGTCTGGATTGCAGCACCAGGAACACAAACAGACACAACCTCTGGTCTCAATGGTTGGTTGAGAGCAGATACACCTTATGCTGGATCTGGTATACCTGGATCTGGAACTGGTGGTAATGGTAGTGATGGTTGTGCGTCAAATAGTGGGGATCGAATATTGCCATCTACGGCACTAAGTGGTGGATATACAATGACACTCGGTAGTGAGAATATGAGTAATGCTACAGGTAATGTAGTTTTAGTGAGAATTGCATTAACTTCGGGGCAATCAATAACAAATCTTAGTGTAGGGGAGGCAAACTGATGGCTATTATAGACTCTAGAAAGGTTGATTATCTTTGGAAAAAATTAGGTTATGGTAGATCAAAGACTGATGTCAATTCGGTCAAAAATGCTACAAACGAATCAATACCATCACCTCTGTTTATACGAGGTGATCTGGTTTGGGCTCAATCGGATGTTATACCAGCAGTTATACCTTCCTCTTCTCTTGAGGCAGTACAAATATACCCAACAACATCACCTGTAGAGTGTGTTGGAGATATTACTGCATCACCAAATAGAACTTGGAAGACCAATAGTATTGATTGGATACCACCAGAACTTGGTGATACTTACCAGGTCAAAGTATATGTTCATACTTCTGGTGATGCTGCTAATGCTGCCTCTAATGGAGATCAGTTATTTGCTGCTGGTTCTGGTAATAATGACGAATGGTTCTTTGATTATCAGTCTGGTTTACTTCACTTTATTGGCACGAATCTTCCTAATGGTATTAACTTCAGTGGCAAGAGTGTATACATTTCTGGTGCAAGATACACTGGTGTTAAAGGTGTACCTGCCCCAGGTACTGCAATTACATTCTCATCTGTTGGTGTTGGATCTCATTTCTCCGTAACTGGATTCTCTACTTTTACAAATACTGTTGATATTAACAACGGTGCATATATTGATAATATACAGATTGGAATAACTGGTGATAATGAGATTGATACCACTACTGGTAACTTAATCATTGATTCATTTGAAGGCACGGTTACGGTAGATGATAGATTAATCGTTGTTGGTTTATCTACATTTAATTCTGATGTTGACTTTGATTCAAATGTAAATATTGATTCTACTTTAATTGTAACCGGTGTTTCTACATTTACTGGTTCTATTGATGCCAATGGTGATTTAGATGTAGATGGTTATACAGAACTTGACACCGTAAACATTTCGGAGAAACTAAATGTTGTAGGTGTATCTACATTTGGTTCTGATCTTGATATCAATGCTTCAGTCAACATTAGTACTAATTTGGATGTTGTAGGTGACCTAGATGTTGATGGATATACTGAGTTAGATACAGTCAACATTTCAGAGAAACTTAATGTTGTTGGTGTATCTACTTTTGGATCTGATCTTGATATTAATGCTGACGTAGATATCAGTGGTGAACTAGTAGTTGATGGTACTTCTGATCTTGATCATCTTAATGTTGCTGGTATTGCTACCATTGCTGGTAATACAGACCTCAATGGTAATTTAGATGTTGCTGGTAATACAGACCTCAATGGTAATTTAGATGTTGATGGAACTACAGAACTTGATGGTCTGAATGTCGATGGTTCTACAACACTTGACGATACAACTGTTGATGGTCTTCTTGATATTAATGCTGGTGGTCAAGCAAATACTTTCAAGGTAGAAGATCTTACGGATAATCGTGTTGTTCTTGCTGGATCTGGTGGAGAACTTGAAGATGATGCAAATCTAACTTTTGATGGTTCAACTCTTTCTGTTGGAGTTGAATTAGTAGTTGACGGTACTTCTGATCTTGACCACCTTAATGTTGCTGGTCTTTCTACCTTTGCTTCCAATGTTGACATTAATGCCGATTTAGATGTTGATGGTCATACTGAATTAGATAATGTAAATGTTTCTGAGAATGTTCTAGTTGCTGGTGTTGTAACTGCAACTTCATTTCATACTGGTGCTGAAGGTTCTGCTATCAGAATCAATTCTTCTTCTATTACTGGACCTGCAAATTTAACCATCGATCCTGCTGGTGTTGGTGATAATACTGGAACTGTTATTATTGCTGGTGATCTTCAAGTCGATGGTACACAGACTATTATTAATAGTACTTCTGTAACTATTGATGATCTCAACATCATGCTTGCTGATGGTGCTGCTAATGATGCTGCAGCAAATGGTGGTGGTTTCACAGTTCAGTCTGGTGATGGCAATAAGACATTCCAATTTGAAGCAACTGGTGACAACTTCGGTTCTTCTGAACACATTAATCTTGCCACTGGTAAAACCTTAAAGATTGCTAATACTGAGATTCTGAGAAGTGATTTGCTGACAGTAGCAAATGCCGCACTATCTGGTGTTACTACTGTTGGAACTACTCTCGATGTAAATGGTGATTTAGATGTTGATGGTTACACCGAGTTAGACACCGTTAATATTTCTGAGAAACTTAATGTTGTTGGAGTTACCACACTTGGTTCTAATGTAGATATTAATGCCGATGTAGACATTAGTGGTGAATTAGTAGTTGATGGTACATCTGACCTTGACCACCTTAATGTTGCTGGATTATCTACTTTTGCTTCTAATGTTGATATTAATGCTTCTGTCAATATTAGTACTAATTTAGATGTTGTAGGTGACCTAGATGTTGATGGTAATACAGAACTTGATGGTTTGAATGTTGATGGAACTACTACACTCGATGGGACTACTATTGATGGTACACTTGTAGTCAACGGTGATATTGATCTAAGTGGTGATATTGATATAGATGGTTATACGGAGTTAGATACTGTTAATGTTTCGGAAAAACTGAATGTTGTAGGTGTATCAACTTTTGGATCTGATCTCGATATCAATGCTGATGTAGATATCAGTGGTGAACTTGTAGTAGATGGTACATCTGATCTAGATGAACTTAACGTTGCTGGTTTGTCTACCTTTGCTTCTAATGTTGATATTAATGCTTCTGTCAATATTAGTACTAATTTAGATGTTGTAGGTGACCTAGATGTTGATGGTGCAACTACTTTAGATGCTACAACTATAGATGGTCTTCTTACTGTTAATAGTGGTGAAATTCATGCTAATGCTGGACTGACAGTTAACACCGCAATTGTTGAAGATCTAACTGATAATAGAGTTGTTATTGCAGGAACTGGTGGTGAACTAGAAGATGATGCAAACTTAACCTTTGATGGTTCTACTTTAAGTGTTGGTGTCAATCTTGATGTTGACGGAGCAACAACACTTGATGATACCACTATTGATGGAACACTTACACTTAATGGCAGCCTCGACTTAAGTAATGGTATTGATGTTGACGGTACTTCTGATCTTGATCATCTCAATGTTGCTGGATTGTCAACATTTTCCTCTAACGTAGACATCAATGCTGATGTAGATATCAGTGGTGAATTAGTAGTTGATGGTACATCTGATCTTGACCACCTTAATGTTGCGGGTCTTTCTACATTCACTGGTAACATTGATGCCAATGGTAATTTGGATGTTGATGGTATTACGAATTTAGACACATTAAATGTCGATGAACTTGCTACTTTCTCTGCAAATATCGATGCCAATGGGGACTTAGATGTAGATGGAACTACAGAACTTGATGTTCTTAATGTTTCTGAGACTGCTACTTTCTCTAGTAATATCGATGCTAATGGGGACTTAGATGTAGATGGAACTACAGAACTTGACGTTCTTAATGTTGCTGAACTTGCCACTTTCTCTGCAAACATTGATGCTAATGGTAATGTAGATATCAGTGGTGAATTAGTAGTAGATGGTACATCTGATCTAGATCATCTTAATGTTACTGGCATAGCAACAATCTCTGATCGTCTAGATGTAAATGGTGATCTTCATGACATTGCTGGAACGATTGCTCTTGATAATGTAGATGTATCGGGTATTGTAACTGCATCTAAGTTTGATGGAGATCTTAATGCACTTGGCAACACTTACTATGTTGCTACAACTGGATCTGATTCAAACTCTGGTGATAACATCAACGAACCATATCTCACAATTGCAAAGGCACTGACTGTTGCAACTAGTGGTGATATTGTTTATGTTAGTGCTGGTGTATTTGATGAAACATGCCCACTTACAGTTCCTTCTGGTGTAACTGTCAGAGGTTCTGGTCTGAGGTCAACCACGATTAGACCAACAACAGCAACAAAGACAAATAACGTCTTCTTACTAAGTGACGTTTCAACTATTGAAGACTTTACAATTAAGGGTTCATATTACGATTCTACTAATGATACTGGTTATGCATTCTCATATGCATCTGGTATTACCATTGCAACCAGATCTCCATATATTCAGAGAGTTACTGTTCTAAACAGAGGTTCTGTAGTAACTGCTGATGATCCATATGGTTTTGATACAGCAGATTCACCACCAACAAGCTACATGGCTGGTCGTGGTGCTAAGGTTGATGGATCTTTAGTTACCTCAAGTTCAATTGAAGCAGGTATGCTCTTCAATGAGGTAACCTTCTTCACACCAAATAATAAAGGTGTGATTCTTACGAATGGTGCTCGTGCTGAATATCTAAATTGCTTCCACTATTTTGCTTCTCAGGCAATTGTTGGAGAAGCAGGTACAACTGGTATTGGTGGAAATGCAAATACGAGACTGAAGTTTAGCAATCCAAACGTAACACCATCTGCCAATGATGTTGTTAAACTCTACAATGGTAGTGGTGTTGGTATTGCAACAGGTACTATTGTAACTTACTCCAGTGATTATGCTACTATCTCTGGATTGGGTATAGGAACATTTACATCAGTTGGTGCTGGTACTACTCAAGATGTAAGATTCTTCCAGTCGGATGGAACAACTCAGAAAGGTGTCGCAGATTCAATTCTTCTAGCAGACTACACCATGTTTGGTGCAGAGATGCGTTCTGTTGGTTGTGCTGTTGAGTATGGTACGCAGGGTGTTGTTGCTGATGGTAATGGTGTCAAACTCAGAATGTTTGCTACCAACTTTAATCATGTTGGTTCTGGAAAAGATTTCAGCAATGATACAACTCTCACCATTCAGGCAAATGAAGTTGTTGAACTTAACAGTGGACAAGTTTCTTACGTAAGTATTGATCAAGGTGGTGACTTTAGAGTTGGTGACGCACTGTTTATTGATCAGGAAACTGGTAATGTAAGTTTTGCTGCTACATCTTACAGTCTTGATGTTACTGGTACTATTGATGTTACTGATGGTACTAATACATCAACTCTAACACCAACATCAATAACTGTAGGTGGTCTGCAGTTAGCATCTAATCAACTCTCTTCACTATCTGGTGATATTACAATCGATCCTTCTGGATCTAGTAAGACAGTTGTTCAGGGTAATCTTGATGTTAATGGTACACTGAATGCATCTGTTGTTAATATCGATGCCATTCAAAGAGGTGATACATCGATCTCTATCACAGATACTGGCACTGATGGAACAATTATTTTCTACACAGAAAATAGTGAAGCATTTAGAATTAATAATGAACAAGTAACAGTATTCACTGGTGGTATTGATGCTACTGCAGCTGCTGCTGGTATTAATGCGGGTATTATTACTGCCTCTAGTGTTAATGGTACAGTATATGCTACTGGAAGTGGTCAGGCATTACATGGTACACATGTTGGTTCTATTAGTTGGAATTCTTCTGACCCAACAGGTGATTTTATCTTAACACCTGGTGATGGAACCGTTGCTGCAGCATTTACGGGCAACGTTACGGGTGATGTTCTTGATGCTAGTGCTAACGTGATGGTTGATATCTCTACAGGAGATATTAATGCAACTAGAGTTTTTGCAACAGGTATTGGTGGTGCTTCTGTTGGTGAAGTTCATACTTCTTATTTGGTTGCAACTGCTATTAGTCACGATGGTGCTAATCCTTCTGATTCTAGTACATGGATATTAACACCTGGTGATGGAATCGTTGCTGCAGCATTTACTGGTAGTGTTACTGATACTTCTGGAACTTCTTCATTCAATAATGTTACTGCATCTGGTATTGTAACTTCAAATGTTGGTTTTGCTGGTACTGTACTATCGATAGATGGAACGGGTAACGTTCTTATTCCTGGTGCTAGTGCAAGTGATACGTCTCAACTGTATAACACAAATCTCTATGATTCTCTCGGTAGAGTTGTCACCAACATGGTGGCTGATCAGATTCACTGGGCTGGTGTTGCTGATGGACTTACTGGAATACCACCTATTCATGTTGGTGTTGTAACTGCTTATGGTCAGGTAGAATCAACTGTTGGTTTTGCTGGTACCATAAAGTCGATAGATGGAACGGGTAACGTTCTTATTCCTGGTGCTAGTGCAAGTGATACGTCTCAACTGTATAATACAAACCTTTATAATGATCAGGGTCAAGTTGTCACCAACATGGTGGCTGATGCAGTTCATTTTGCTGGTGTTGCTGATGGACTCACTGGAACACCAGATATTAAAGTTGGTATTGTAACTGCTACTCATCTGCAAGTTACTGGTGTATCTACATTTGCAAATACACAAGTATCCACTTCTGTTGCATCACCAGTTTTCAATACTGATCATAGTAGTATAGGTTCTATTGAGTTTATTACAACTGGTACTGCTGCAGTTACTGGACATATTTTAGATGGTACTGCATTCAGATCTGTTGAGTATCTAATTCAAGCAGTTGATGGTGCTAATATGCATCTAACTAAGATTCTTGCCATACATGATGGTGCTGGTGCAGTGATGACGACCGAATATGGTACTGTCTTCAATAATGCTCCTCTTGCATCTTATGACATGGTTATGAATGGACCAAATGCTGAACTTATGATAACTGCTGCAACTCCTGCTGCAACCACTTATAAGATTACATTTACTGCTATTGCGATTTGATAAATACAGTATAAAGAACCATAGGGGATAGTGAACCTTGGCACAGCAGAACTTTAGAGTAAAGCGCGGATTAGAAGTTGGTCTTGGGGCAACAGTTCTATCCGCAACTTTCGACGGTAAGGTAGGAATAAAACAAGCAAATCCGACTGCGGATTTAGATGTAAACGGTAAAGCTGAATTAGATGAATTAAACGTATCGGGTCTATCAACTTTTGTTGGTGACCCTACTGTTTCTGGTACTCTCAGAGCAACAAATGTAGATATAACTGGCATTGGTTCGTTTCCTACACTGGATACTACCAATGGAACGATTAATTATCTGACAAATATTAATGCTGATGTTTCTGGCATCGGTTCTATTACCACATTGCAGGCAACTACTGCTGCAATTGGTACTATTGATGTTACAACATTAACTGCTAACTCATTATCTGGTGATCTAACTGGTGGAGTTGTAGGTAATCTTACTGGTAATGCAGATACTGCAACTACCTTGCAGACTTCTAGAGATTTTTCTGTAAGTGGTGATGTTGCTACTGCATCTGCTGTAAGTTTTAATGGATCATCTAATGTAGATCTTGCAGTAAGTCTTTCAAATAATTTCACTGCAAGTACTAGTGGTACTATTACTGCTTCTGGGTTCTTTACTGGTGCTGAAGGATCTGCGATTAGAGTAACTACTGATACGATTAGTGGTCCTGCAACTTTAAATATTGACCCTGCTGGTGTTGGTGATAATACTGGAACTGTTGTAATCAAAGGTGATCTTCAAGTTGATGGAACACAAACTGTTGTTAATTCTACAGCAGTCAGTATTGAAGATAAAAATATTCTTCTTGGTGATGCCACTGCTAATGATGCTGCAGCCGATGGTGGTGGTATCACATTAGAATCTTCTCAAGGTAATAAAACATTTAATTGGGTAGATTTAACAGATTCTTGGACATCTTCTGAGAATCTAGATTTAAAGACAGGAAAGACATATAAAATTGTTGGTGTTGATGTTTTATCGGCAGATACACTGGGAAGTGGTGTAGTTAATTCAAATCTCACAAATGTAGGAACTCTTACTGGATTAAAAGTATCTGGAATCACAACTTCTGCTGAATTCCAAGGTGACTTGACTGGTAATATTACTGGTAATGTTACCGGCAATGTTACTGGTATTGCTGATGAAGCAGTAACATTACAAACTAGCAGAAACTTTGAAATTACTGGTGATGTAACAGCAACTGCTGTTGGGTTTGATGGTTCTGCAAATGTAACTCTTGCTACTTCCCTATCAAGTACTTTCAGTGCTAATACTACTGGAACAATACAAGCAGCATCTTTTGTTAAAACGAGTGGAACTTCTTCTCAGTTTTTGAAAGCAGATGGTTCATCAGATAGTACGGCATACATTGATCTTACAGATTTAAGTGTAACAACTGCTGCTGCTGGTTCTGCTGGACTGACTTATGATAACACTACTGGTGCCTTTACATTTACACCACCAGATCTCAGTTCTTACCTAACTTCTTATACAGAGACTCAAACTCTTAATGATGTTCTTACTCTGGGCAATACCAGTTCTCAAAATTTAACCGCAGGTGGTAATGGGTCAGCATCTGGTGTAACTCTCTCTGATGGTAAGATTGATATAAGAACTGGTTCTGGTAATGTTGCTGCGATTGATTTATATTGTGAAGTTAGCAATGCACATTACACTAGAATTCAAGCTGCACCACATGCAACTTATTCTGGAAATGCAACAGTAACACTTCCAACTTCAACTGGAACACTTCTTCTTACTGATGGTGATGGTTCTAGTCTAACAAATATTGTTACTCAGATTACTGCTGGAGATGGTATTAGTGTTAGTGGTGGTGGCACTGGTAATGTAACTCTTAGTACAACTGTTGCTGGAATTGAAGTTGGGTCTACGTTCCCAAACCCTGCTACTGCTACAGAGGGTGATACTTTCTATAATACTAATTATGGTAAGATATTTATCCACTATGACGGATTCTGGGTTGATACTTCACCTGCTTCTGGTAGTGGTTCTGGATCTTCTAATCTCATAAGTTCTAGTACTACAAATGGAACTAATGCAGTTACTTCAACCACGACAACATCTGGAAACAATCCAACTAGTGCTGCTGCTATTCAGTTCACAACTGATAACGGAACTTCTTCTGCCGCTAGATGGGTATTTTTACCATCTGGAGGATTTCTTCCAACAGCAAATGACTCTTATGACATTGGTTCTGCTGAATATAAAGTTCGTGATATCTATGAGGCAGATTCATCTGATGCTAGATTAAAGACTGATGTTGTAGATTACACTGGTGGTTTGGAATTTGTTGAAAGTCTTCGTGTTGTAGACTTTACATGGAAAGAAGGTGTTGATGGAAAACCAGCAGGTAATCGTGAAACTGGTTTGATTGCCCAAGAAGTCAAGGAAGCATTGGATGCATCTAATTACAACTCTTGGAGACTACATACAGATGGTGATCGTCAAGGTGTTGACAAGAAGCAACTTATCCCTGCTTTAATTTCCGCAGTGCAAGAATTGACTGAAGAAGTTCGTACTTTAAGGTCTAGAGTTCAAGAACTAGAAAACAACTAAGGAGTAAATTAAAATGCCATTAAATCTTCCATCAAACCCATCAAATGGTCAGACTTATGAGGATTCAGTAACTGGTTTTACATATCAATATGATGGATCTGCATGGAACGGTGTCGCTCCACCTGTTTCTGTATTGAATAATATCACTGTTACTGGTGTTGTTACTGCAACTGATTTTGATGTAGATTGATATAGCATAAATACTAAAAACTATACCTAGTGTCCTACACGAAGACGGTAATCTAAATGGCAATAAAAATATCGGGTTCTACTATTATTGATGATAGTAGAAATATTGTAAGTGCTGCAACAGCAACCGCTAGTTCATTCGTCAAGACTGGTGGAACATCTTCCCAGTTCTTGATGGCAGATGGATCTGTCAGCACTGGTAGTATTTCACTTACAGATCTTTCTGTTGGAACACCAGCATCGGCATCTGGTTCTGGTTCTATAGCATATGATAATACTACTGGTACATTCACGTATACACCACCAGATTTATCATCTTATCTAACATCATATACCGAAAC
>CEPY01001230.1_pt1 | contig 12805 bp, 11 predicted proteins | sample 530421 | NCBI WGS metagenome assembly CEPY01 (sample SAMEA2620065, study PRJEB7988) | marine metagenome | biome: marine biome (ENVO:00000447); feature: surface water layer (ENVO:00002042); material: "saline water (ENVO:00002010), including plankton (ENVO:xxxxxxxx)" | depth 5 m
AACATGCCCTGATTAGATGAATCACTAACAATCGTTATTCCGCTTTGCGCAGCTGATCCAGTATCGACAACTAGCTGCTGTGCGTAATAATCTTTGGGCGACGTCGTTCCAATACCCACGCGGCCAAGTCCATCGACCCTGACTCTTTCCGTCGGCGTATCGCCATCACTTCCATCATTAGTGTGGATGGTTAGTCTGCCTTTTTGGTCATCTCCTGTTCCGTCATGCCCAGACTGGACACTGCAAAGCGTTGATTGTTCTCCTCCGCTTTGCGTGCCTCTGAACATAACTTTGCTATAGCGATTGCCGTCAAGATCGCTTGCAGTCTCGTTTAAAATTGATATGAAATTTGTATTTGAGGCACCCGTAACTTCTAGCTTCGAGTTGCTTAGGCTTGCGGAGCTTTTGCCCACCAAGAACCGCCCATCTGCGTCTAAACGCGCTTTCTCCGCGCCGTTAGTTTGGAAATAAAATGGGAAATTGCCTTCAGTACCTAAATAAGCAAGCTCGCTACCGCCACCTTTCATGTTGATGGTGAAACGTGCAGTTCCTACGGAATTGCCAAGAGCAACTCGTGAAGCTATAGCATCGGCAGAAACATCAGAAGATGCACAGATAGCAGCAGCCGACCCGCTTTCTACACAGTGAAGCTTGAACCCAGGAGATGCTGTGTTAATACCGATGCGATTAGTTGATGCATCGACAAACAGCATGTGAGTATTGGTGTCTGACTCCACACGGAAGTCAACATTATTCCCGCCGTCGTTAAATACAGTCAGATCGTTCTTAAACAGAACACGCTGTGTGCCGCCAGTAGTGATTCCAAAGTGATCTGCTGCAGGGCTATGAATTCCAGTGTCCAGGTCGTCAGCAAAGGCAAGACCAGGAGCGGCAGCAGTGCCGTCCTCAATCAGCATCGTGCCGTCAAGCTCACGCAGCGTAATCCATGCGTTGTTGGCGCTATTCCTGATTTTGAGCTGGTTGGCGTTAGTGTCGGCCCACCACTGATATGCGTAAGTCGTTGCGGGGGCAGAGCTGCTGCTGTTATTGCTGACGATTGCCGCTAAGGCATTGTTTAAATCAGAACGGACTGCCGCACCCGTGCCGTTTGCAATCACATAGTCGTGGGTTGCCATGACCTAGCCCGTTTTGGACAACATTGGCTCTATGTTAAACCGCCTTGCCATAGCCCACAGCCGTGTAAGTGAAGTTGCGGTCCACATGATTGCCGCCTGTGTCCAGTACTTCAAGGGTGAAGCCAGTGCCTGTGATGCTAGGGATATTGATGCGCTCGCCAGCACCTAGGTTTTGAACTGTGACGGTAACGCTTGGCAGATAGGCGTTCGTCCCACCAAGCGAACCTGTGCCCGTGAAAAAGGCTTTGTCAAACGAAACAAGCTTAGCGCTAGTGCCAGAAGCGATAGCAGCGTTGCTGTTTTCCTGACGACGCTGGAACGTCGCCACAAAGCCCAGCTCATCAACCAAAATGTTTTGAGCAACGTCGGAACTGCTTAGTTCTGCCTTGAACTGAAATGCTCGGGCTTTAAACGTACCGTTGACAAACTCCTGCCACGGCCCGAATGGATGGGGTACGGTTGTCGGATCAGAATCAGTGCTTCTGAAGTACATCTTCGCATTCACTGCATCAGCGTCAGTGCCATCAAAATCGTTCCAGGTGTCAATGTTCGCTGTGCGGGAATCGATTAGATCGTTAGGGAAAAATGCTCGGGTAACAAAGCGACGTTCTAAGTCGATTGAAAATTTTGTCTCAAGATCTAAGTTGCTGACGAATTGGTAGTTGGCAGAACTAAGAATGTCGCCAAGGGTATCGAATGAACTGATGTCGTCAAAATCCGACTGATCATCTATCGTCTCACTGCCGTCAATAATTAACGCATCTAAATCCTCGTCATAAAAACAATCGGTCTTCTGACCTTGAAATGGCGGAGTGTCTTGATCTTCTCTCCGAGATTGGACAATTAACCGTCCCAGCGTGTCTGGGAACTGCACAATGACGCTTGTTGCGTTTGTGCTCTTGTTGCCCAAGTCGTCCTCAAACTTGGCGAATATCTCACCCTCGACTAATGGCACGATTGCTTCAGTTGAGTTACCTGCAACAGCAGGAATTAAGTCAACAGAATTAGGCCACGTTCCTGTCCCGTCAGTCAAGTTGCTGTGCTTGATGTGAACAAGGCCGTTCACCTTTACGTCAAGGTCTACGGTTTGGTCCCAGCGCAGGCGAGCACTATTTGCGCTGATCGGCTCAATCGACAGATTCTGAACATCGCCAGGTACTGCTGTTTTGCCAACAAGCGTGAATGTTGCTGTTGATATAGAGCTTTGCTTGCCTAGATAGTTCCGGGCCAAAGCTTGGACAGTTAATGTCCCAGCGCGTAATGACCTTAAGGTAAGCGATGGGGAAGATGTAGTAATCGTTGTAAAATTATCGTTGTCAATTTTATACTTAACTAAGAAATCGTTAGTGTTAATTCGGTCATGGGTAAAGCTAAAGTCAAAACCAGTGTGAACTGTTTGGCCTTCTTGGTATAAGAATTCAGTACCTGTTAGAGACTCTGGGGCAGCAGGTTTGCCGGTTAAATTTGTGATATCTCGCTGCGTAAGATCTAAGTCTCTTTCAACAGCGTTGTAAATTGATTCATTGTAAGCAACAGCAGTTACCCCATAGATACCATCGCCTGCCTCATCTACTGTTAATACACGGAACTGCTGAGCCTGAATATCGGAAGTTTCGATTAAGTAAACAGCTCCCGCATTTGGGGCCTCACTGAATGCAGATGAAACAGTGATTGCAGTTCCTGAAATGCTGCTAATCGTTTTGGTTTCAACTAAACCGGTTGGCATCAAAACCGCAATTGTTGGACTAGCTGCAAGATTTACTGACAGGTCGGAGCTGCTATCGACAGTAATGACAGTTGTAGTCGCTGAACTGACACGTCCGCTCCTGCGCGTTCCACCGCGCAATGGGTCAGCGATGTTAACAACCATCCCTGGGCGAAGGACAATTCCACTATCAATAGAAACGCCAAACTCGCAAGTCTCTGTGAGGTTCTGTTCAGACAGAAGCGCCCACTTACCTAAACGATGCGCCTGCCCTTGGCTATAACAGCCAATGGCTTTAATATCCTTTTTGATGATGCCGTATTTTGCGACTGCATCATGGTCTTCAACATATTCATATTCAATATCACCGCGAGTGTCGTATGACTGCCAAGCTACAACTGCAACAGTGTGACGCGATTTTTGCGAGGAACCAGAATAAGTGAACAATCCTTCGAGAACATTGGCTGGCCCGAGGACATACTGTGCATCACTAGGTTTGTCCTGAAGCAGAACTAGCGATCCAGAGCCGTAGTACGAAATGCCACGGAAAATCGCAGTCAAAGACTGGATTACGTTGTAAACTTCATCGCGTTGGTTGATAAGGATATTGAGGCTGAATCTTGGCTCTTGGCCGCCCTTGCCATCATCTACAAGCTCGTTGCAATACTGAGAAACAGCAAAAAAGTCATATCGATCGAGCGTATCTTCCGGGACGCCTGCCCCATATCGATCGTTAACAAGCAAATCATATAAACACCACGCAGGATCGTTAGTCCATGTTGCTGCCGAAAAAGTTCCATCCCAAACGCCAGAATATGTAATCCTGCCTAGATGTGTTGTTGTGTCTACCGTCGCGTTGCTGGGGATCTTGACCTTAATGCCACGGATCAGATATTTTCGTGACGGAACACTATTAAACTGTCGCGAGTCAAACCGTAAGCCAACTAGGGCAGTGTTTGGGTAGCGAAACTTCTCATCAATTATCTCGGTATAAGACTGAAAAAATGTTGAACTAGAACGACGAGTGCTGGCTTCATCAGCACTTACACGCACCATTCGAATATCAACCGGGAAAGCTCCTGTTAACGTGATCATGTAATCACGCTGGTATCTTGCGCTGCTTTTGCCTTTGATAGCGTCTGTAATTACATCGTTGTAACCACCGCCGTTGTACTGAACTTGAAACTTAATGCTGACCTCGTGGCCAACAATATCACCGTCGTCTTCAATCTTCCGTAAAGCTGGAATCGATACAGTGACACGCACTCGATCTACTTCACTATTAGTTATTGATCGGGTAACAGGGGTGCCCTGAACTACTTCACCATTAACGCCTACTTCAACCTGTGTAGAACCGAAGTCACCGGGGATGTGAGTCTGAGCTTGCGTCCCGGTACGTGAAACAATCGTGAACTTACTGAAATTGTTAGACCCGTCAGCATTTTGAACCGGCGTGTCTTGCAAAAAAATACTCTTGTTGCCATCCTCTAGGCCTTGAATCTCTCCCTCACTTAATACATCAAGAACAGAAGCAAACTGCACTGACTGCAGCGTATCGTCAGCCTCTGTTGGCGTATGCGAACTGCCACCGCCGCCTTTTCCGCCACCGCCACCACCGGCGCCGGCAATTCTCTGACCAATGCCAGCGTTGTGAACACGGATGTTATTGGCGATGAAAGTGTGCTGCCGTTCAACCGTTAAGTTGTAAACCGTAGCCGTGCCAAGATCTTCTCGGCTTGTCATCGGCCGAAGATGTCCCATGACATCAACCAAACAGTCATCAAAACCAAGGCTCTCAATCGCAACAAATGCGTTGTACTGGTTCAGAACCCAGTGGTTTGGTGTTGCGTCTACATATTCATTGCCCCAAAAGCCATAGCGATAAACCTGTTCATTTTCGTGAACATGAACCTTCAGCACCTTTGCAACATGAGTGTTCCCCTTGTCGTCAAAGCTGATCACCTCGCTCCCTTCTTTTAGTTCGTCAATGCGAACCTTGCCGCCGGGGATAGAAACAAGAGTGTCGCCGGTAAAGCAGCCGCCGCCACCACCAGATCCTGCGATGTATTTAGCTTGCGTCATGTTCTTTTTTGATCAACGTCAAGGCCGCTTGAAATCACAGCCGATCCAACAAACACTCGGCCGTAAGCTATTGGGACCGGCAAACCTTGCTTACTTGTATTTACGACGTTTGAAAACGTAAACGACTCAAGCTGTACTGCTTCGTCAAGTCCACTGTCTAGCGAAGGCTGCGGCGAAATGATGTCAGCAACACCAGTCAATACCATGCCAGCACCGATAGCACCGATGCCTGCACTAACAACGCCAAACGTTGATCCAAAAATGCCTACAGTGCCGAGAGTCGTTCCTAAGCCCGGAACCAAAACTGCAGTAGCAATTAATGCAGCGCCAAGCACAATCCGTCCGACACCGCCTGCACCAGCAATAACAGGCGTAATACTAAAAACTTCTTGCTCACTCCAAGGCATCGCTAAAACATTTAAATCGTCCGCAACACGCTCTTTCCCAACCATCACTCGATAGCCAACGCCATCTTTTTCGCTATCAATTAGCCACTTATCAAGGCCAGGAAAATTAACGCATAAAGCCTTTAGAGCCTGAGCTGGTGTTGCCGCCTCAAACTCAAACCGGCATCGGCCTAATCGCTTGCGGAGTGCGCCGTAGACCTTAACGACTTTCATGCCTCAAGGCGCAGGCTGTGCTCTTGCCATAGTAACTGCTGCCAAGGGTGTAAACATCCCTGCTCGACAGCCTCCCCTGCACATGATGCAAGATCTGCGAATCGCCTAGATAGATCGCAGCATGGTTAGGGACAGGCGAGACCAGCTGCATCAACAACGCATCACCGCGTTGCAGCTCCTCAACCGGAATCTTGTGAAACCCTTCCTTCTGGAAGTTCTCTAGATACAGGTTCTCGCCATGCTCCCACCACTGGTCCCGACGGTCATAATCTCGCAGCTCTAAACCCCACTCCCTCGCGTACCAATCACGGCACAAGCTGTAGCAGTCAACAACGCCGTGGACAAACTCACGCCCTACATACGGAAGCTCGAAACCGTCTGGCTCGCAGTAGCCCCATGCCTCGGTGTTCGGATTAACGATGAACCACGGCAGGCCAGACTTTTCGCACGCCACACGATCAGCGGGTGATGGCGTCGGATTCATCTTTGGATGGCTGTGGACTACAGCAACTATTTCGCCTTTATCTTCTACTTCGTTCCAGCCCTCAAGAACAAAGTGTTCGTCGGGCGTTTCAGCAATATTCCTGCACGGGAAGTAACGGCGACGGCCTTTGACAACAGCAATCAAACCGCAGCATTCACGCGGGAACTCATCTTTAGCTTGCTGAAGAATCTCAGCCTGCATCGTTGCCGTTAGCTTCATCATTTAACAAGCCCAGCTCCAGGGAACGACCCAAAAGGCAACTCGGCGGTGCTCCCGAAACGTAGCTTGCAGCTAGAAACACGCTTGCCACAGACGTCCTCTGCTGCCGTGCTTACCTCATTCCCATTTACGTCGTAATAGTCAGTACCCGTGTAGCTGCACTCTGAACTTCGGTAGACCCACTGGCATACGTTCGCGACTACCTGACGCTTAGGGAGCTTCTGACCCGCAAGGTCAAATTTGCTAGCTAGTTCAAACGTCACGCTATCGCGTGACTCACTCGCCTTGCGATCTATGAACCAACGTTCATCAGGGAATTTAGTGTTCGGGTCGGCGGTTGATTCGCCGTCTAGAAACTTCTTTAGCGTTCGGATTCGGCGAATTTCCGCGCCTCCAAGGTCATTGCCTGCAGTAGTTGCGTTTACTAGCAAAAGCTGCGTGGTCATCGTTCCATCTAGGTTGCTAATGGTCAACTTTGGACGAGGCAAAGTGCCCGTATTTGTTAGCTGAAAACCATCCGCCTCAATCGGAATCCGAGTGTAAGTATTGCCTGCAAAAACTATGTTGCCAGTTACCGCTGCGTTTGCGCCCGCATGAAAACGAAGAACATCAGAACTACCATGCAGCGTGCTATCTAGCCGCAGTTCGAACAGCTCAATGATTGCGCTAGGACTTAACTTTGATAGCTCCTCAAACGCAGAAGCGATCCCGGTCCAAACACAAGTATTGTCAGTGACCGTGCTGCCAATGTCTGTCGGCCAGCTCGGCTCAGAAGAACCTGATGTACCGGCTGTAGTGCATCGAAAAAACAAGCCAGATGCTTGCTGTGTCGAAGCACGTCGGATGTCACCTACAGAAAACGCGGTGCTAGCGGCCCAAGCAGCAACTGCCATTACGGTTCAAAAACTTGTCGGAACGTTGCGCTGATTGTGGCGCGATCCGGCGAAGGAATCGACTTGCTCCACCGCTCGCAAACAAACTTAAGCGCACTCGCTTCGCCAGGCGGTGTATAGGTGAAATCTTCCGCATCGACAGCACGGGCATCGAGGAAGGTCTCGATAGTGTCCGACTCAGCCTCCGACACGTTAAACGTGAAGTTGAATGTTTTCGGATTTTGGTTGATGCCGTACTTCAAACGAGCTTCATAGCCATCACCGAACTGCACCTTTCGTACGATTGGTGCGCTCGATTTAGTCATCCCCGGTGCGGGGTCAAAATCAGGAAAGTCAGCCATCAGGTAGCCAGCAAGCCTCCAGGACGTTTCTGTTTCAGTAGCTCCTGTTGGACAGCAAGGCCAAGAACCTTCCCGAGCTGGGCAGCTTCGTTTCCGTTGCCTTCAACAGATGAACCTGATGCGTCAACATTCACAGTTACGTTAGCGCTACCGCCTAAAGCGTGGTTCGGAATAATCGTTCCGGAAGTCCGTGGGACGAACAACTCAGGGCCACGCTCACCAACGACTGAAGGTCTACCAACCGGCGGACGGCCCCCGTCAGCGAAGAATCCGCCGAGGTTTTCAAAGATGCCTAGGCCAGTTGCTTTAAGCAAGGTATTGACGCCAAGCTTCATCAGAATGTTTCCAACGCTCCTCAGCACGTTAGAAGCAGCATCGGCGAGGGATTTTGTTTTATCAACTGCTGCATCAAGCATCCCGACAACACCATCAGCAATAGACGATCCGATCTGGTCATAAATCTGCTGCATTCTCTGCGCTTGTCTCTCAATCGCATCGGCAGCCTCTTTTTGCGCTTTCGCTGCCTCTGCTGAATCCTTTTTATACTTTTGTGCCGCTAATACTTTGTCCTCAAAGGCCAAACGCGCTTCGATCTCAGCTTTCACCTCTGAATCTTTAAGCCCTTTAGTGTTTTCAATGATGTCGCGAAGATCAAGGTTTAGTTGCACCTGCCTTCTTTCTTCATCGTTCAGCGCAGCCGCAAGAGCCCCTTGGTCCTGCAGGTCTTGAATACGTTGCTGTGATGCTTTGCGTCTTTTTTCAAGAAGTTTTTCTGCTTCTGTTTGACCTCCGCTTTGTCCACTACTTAAGGCTCCACCAGTTTCCTGAATAGCATTAGCGGCTGAAGCGGCTGCACCAGAAGAGGTTTCTGCATTGAACCCACCGACCTGCGCCAGAGTTGTGACTCCTCCCGTAATTTGCTTTACACCCTCTTCAACTGCTTTGCCAAGGAAGCCAGCAACAGCCTTAAAGCCTTTAGCTGCCTGATCAATAATGAACCGAATAGGTGTTGGGATCTGTGCATAAAGATTATTAAGCGTTGTTCTTACAGTTTCACCAAGATCGGAAAATATACTTACAACACCACTTCGTATGCTTTCGGCCAGGCCTAAAACATTACCGATAGCAGCAGCAGCGCCCCCGCCGATAATGCTGAAAAACCCCTGAACTGCTGCAATCGCAAAATCAACGCCTTTCATCACAGCTTGAAATCCTTGCTCTAACTCATAGGCAAGATTGATATTTTCCTGGAAAGGCGAGAGTTCTTCAAAGAACTTTTGAACACCTGAGACTAGGCCACGAATAGGAGCTAGCACCAGCTTTACCGCAGCCGCGAAAACCTCGACCGTTACAGCAGCAACCTGAAAAATACCTTTTAACAAAACGCCTAATTCAGAACCATCTGCAAATAAATTTGTAAAAGCAGTTTGAAGTCGCTTCAATGCACCGTTGATTGTATCGCTTGCCTCAAAAGCAGCTCTTGCAGCAGCGCCCTGCGAGTTCTTTTGATTCTCTAGGAGCCGATTAAATTTCTCCGTATCGTTGAGAAGAGCAAGAATTGATGGGCCAGCTTCTGTACCGAAAGCCTTAATAACGGTTCCAGCGTCTGCGCCAGACTTTTTGATCTTTTCAAGAGTACCCGCTAGGCCATCAGACTTCAAAGTCGAGGCGCTAATCTCTACTCCGAACTTTTTAAACTCGTTGCCAACCTTGCCTGCAGCTACCTGAGCGAAGGCTGTTTTAAGTGCCGTGAAAGTAACCTCAGCGCCTTGACCACCGGCGGTGATCTGAGCTACTGCGGCATTGACCTCCTCTAAGGGCACACCTAAAGCAGCCGCCACAGGGGCTACTTTTGCGATGTTGGCGGCGTATTCACCGATGACAATCTTGCCGTCATTTTGCGTCTGTATAAATCCATCAACCAGCTTTCCCGCTTTATCAGCCTGCAATCCATAAGCATTAAGAACAGAGGTCGCAGCATCGCCAACAGTATTGATGTCACTAAAACCACCCGTCGCGCCTTGACTAGCTGCCTTCAAAATATTTGCTGCATCAGCCGCATCGGTAAAACCAGCCGATGCTACGTCGTATGCAGCACTTGTTAACTCAACAACATCGGCTTGCCCTGCCAACTCTCTGCTTACATCAGAAAGACGTTTAGTTAGCTCATCACTATTAACACCAAGAGAGCGCACCTTGGCTTCAGCAAAATCTTGTGCAGCAAGAGTTGAGAAGGCACTGGTCAGCGCACCAGCGGCTGTCGTTAAAACAGCAATAGGCCCTAGAGCCGCTTTAAGCGCACCGCCTAAAGCAGTGACACCAGGGACTGCAGCCTTTGCGCTCTTGCCAACAGCCGCTGCCGCCCCAGCGCCTTTTCCAAGCTCACCCAGGGAGCCGGTAGCATTTTGAGAGACGCCCTGAACTTTCTTCAGAGCATTCTCAAGCTTTTTAAGTTCCTTGACTGGCTTGGCTGTGGTTAGCTCAACGCCAATGCGTGCGACGGAACTCATGAGTCAGCACCTGTTCTCTCGACTTTAGCGCCTGCGCTTCGCCTTTTTCATCCGCTCTTCGTGCTCATCATTTTGCAGCTCAAAATAAGCGGACCACAGAAACAGTTCCTCTATGGTCACCTCAGCATTCAAGCGGGTCAACGTATAACCGAGCTCTTTAGCAACGCCTAACTGCAACCGGAGCAGATTGTCTTTCTTCAGCTCCTGCTTGAGCCTTTTGGGTCGACAGGCTCCTCATCGTCTTCGCTAAGCACAGCCAGCATCAGCTGTTGCAGATCTGCATCACGCACCTCGTGCTTGAGCTCTGCTATCTGCCCACCTGAAAACAAACGCGCACCATCTGCATCCTGAGCTTTGAGAATTAAGAGCTGCAATGCGAAAAGGTTTGCATCATCACTAGCCCCCTTTTGCGCACGCTCTCGCTCGGCCATCGTCAGAGGTGTGCGCCAAAACTCAAATTCAGTGCCATCAGACAAGGTAACGGTCTTTTTGACTGGCTTCAGATTGGCCGCTTTTTTTAAGCGATCAAGAGCACTAGGCACAAAAAATACTGCTGTTGGTTATCAGCTTACACACAAAAAAGCCCCCAACACAAGTCGGGGGCAAAGCAATGTTGTTTTTATCAAGAACGAGCAAAGTCGAAAGTAGGAGCCGAGGTCGGACGGAAGCTAATCTCAACCGCCTGTGCATCATCCGGAGTAACGGAGAACGATGCAGAGTTAATCACCGCAGGGATCTCGATCGAGGTGCTAGCCGTGTCATCAGGAGAGCCTGAGGACAGAACCAGATCGGTGTACAGCTTGAAGTTAGCGCCAGCCTGTTTCCGCTGGATCACGTCCTCGATCAGACGGTTAGCGATCGTAGTAGCGTCGTCGGTGAAGTAAACGGTCGCAGAACCAGAGCCATCAGCGAAGCCGGTGATGAAGGTCCGGAAAGGAGCGTTCTGAGCAAGGGTGCCACCGATGGTAGTGGTGTCCAGCTCTTCGCGAGTCACCTCAAAAGACCACTCGCGACAGTCACCGACGGACTGATGCTCAGCAAAGTCAATCGTGAAAGGCGTTGTGCCATCGGTGCCATCGTCAGTCAAAGCTAACTCTGTACCGCCGGACGTAGCAGAAAAAGTAGCGATGCCAGTCGCAGCCGTGTACGTACGGATGAAAACATCGGTGCTAGCACTAAGGCCCGCAGGAAGAGTTCCACCGGTGCCAGTGCCGAAGGAAACCTTGTCGTTCACCTGAAAATTCAGGTAGGTGCCGACGTTAATGTTGTTGCTGCCGTTAGTCACGTTCGCGGCTGTGAACGTAGACTTCGTGCCAGCAGGCTTGTAATAGAGAGCGCCGGACGTACCGGACAAAACAGTAGCCATGACTTTGTGCGGTAGTGGCTTTTTTCGAGTCTAGCTTAGGTACGCATCGAAGCTCACGCTAACCTGTACTTGAAAGAAAGAATCTGACAACCCAGAAGCAATCTCGCTTGGGCCAGATGCAGCATCAAAGATAATGCTACTGACCGTTTGCCTGTCGAACAGATCCTTGACCCTTTCAGCAATGGTCAAAACACTTGCCGCCCCAACCCCTACCGCGCCGAAAATATCGACGACCACGACACCAGATTGCCTGTTGGTTCCTGTAGTCGGCGCTTGCAACGTGTAATAGGCGTTGCTTCCGAAATTGATTTGTACGCTCAGCCAAGGCGCATCTGCCGGGGGAGTAAAAGCCGTGTTGGCATAAGCGACCTGATATGCCGGAGAGTTGGCCATCTCAGTAGCAATCCGCCCTTCGATAACGGCTCGGACATCGTTAAAGGTGCTAGTCATCAATCCTTAGCGTTGGCCTTAATGAAGTTCGCGACGTCCTTAGCCACTGTCAAATGGTAGTTCTTGTCTATCTGATTGTTTCGTGAACGCCAGCCCTTAGTTTCGCCTGTCTTCCAAGAGCGCGGCAAGTTCTTCCCTGCGATTACAGGCTCTGCATATTCAATGTTGTTATACATGATGTATGTGTTGCCAATCCGCTCCTGGTCGTAGTTAGTACGATCTGGCGGAGTCACTACGTTTGGGTATTTGCCAGGGGGCTTGCCTTGACCGTCTGCAACGTTTTCAGAAACCTGCCAGCTAATTTTGAGACGTCCTGTATCCGTAGGGCTACCCTCTTTAAGTTTTTGATCTGCCGTCAGAACAGCCGCTGCTATTAGGTTGTTGAACTTATCCTCGACGTACTCACCGATCTGATCAAACCTGATGCGTTGTGCCATCACTACGCCCTCAGCACCATCTCGTGCGTAATAGCCGTGTTGTCTTGGTCGACCGTGTTGACCTGGATGATCTGGTACTCGACTGAGCTGATCACAACCCGGTCTTTAGTTGATGGAGCTGTAGCAACCTCGTCCGCAGAAATGATCAAACGCCTGTCGGTCGTTTTGATTAAATCGTTGACTTCTCTTGCTGAGATTCCCTGCACAACTCCTTTGATCGCAGTATCGCTAGTCGTCTCCGTCACCGTCCCGGTAGTCGTGTTGTAACTACCAGCAGTGACGTAACGAATCGTCACGTCAGCGCCAAGCGCCTTGATCACATTCGTCGCGACCTTACCTAGTGAATCACCAAGTCCCATTAGAGGTTATAGGCGAGGCAAGCGCCGCTAGTTAGCGTGATGCTTGTGATGATGCCGCAGATGTAGGTGTCAGCAACAAAAGTCTCACCGGCCAAGCTGTTGCCGGTTGCGTTCTTTACCGTGATTGCACTGATCACGCTGTCTTCCTTGAAGTAGACCTTGCTGAACCTGCCGGTGTGTGCAGCAGTGTCAGAGATGAACTC
>CEPY01006840.1_pt1 | contig 12786 bp, 10 predicted proteins | sample 530421 | NCBI WGS metagenome assembly CEPY01 (sample SAMEA2620065, study PRJEB7988) | marine metagenome | biome: marine biome (ENVO:00000447); feature: surface water layer (ENVO:00002042); material: "saline water (ENVO:00002010), including plankton (ENVO:xxxxxxxx)" | depth 5 m
AAACGACAATGTTTTATGCGTGCCACTGAGCTGCTTCGCAACAAGTTCGGCATTAGCCAGCTTTACAAGCATGAAGTCAAAGATGGCGATGAAGTGGTGCTTGAGGTGTACTGGCACCCTTTGACGATTGCTGAGCGTGAGTCAATTCAAAAAAAGGTGGGATCTGACGATGCTACCGATTTTGCTTTGGGCATGATGATTGAAAAAGCGCTTGATGCGGACGGCAAGCGTCTTTTCCAGGACGGAGAAAAAGCTCAGCTTAAAAACGCGGTTGAAGCTGCCGTGTTGCAGGAAATTCAGCTAGCCATGCTGGCTTCTGGTTCTAACAGCAAGGTGGAGGAAGCGAAAGCCGACTTGAAAAGCAAGTAACGACTGGTTTTTTATCTTCTTTCTGGCAAAGGAGCTGGGCATGACGGTTGCTCAGCTTTCTCAAAACCTTACGCATGAAGAGCTGCTCGGTTGGGCAGCTTTTTTTGAGATCAAGGGAGAGGCTGAAGAAAAGGCACGAGACCAGTCTCGAATATCGCAAGGAGCGCAAACGATGGCCAAGCGTTAAAGTGGGTCAATAGGTCTCCGGTGTGCGTCTGTGGCCAACTACAACGTAGATATTGAGGTTGGCGTAAAGGGTGCAGCACGTTTAGATAAATTTACTGCAACCGTAAATCAATTAGCAGAAAAACTTGACTTAATAGATAAAAACTTTGGTCAAGGTATTCAAAATGTTGCCAGATACGAGCGAAATATCGCAAAGGCGACAGACGCTTTGAGAAAAGCCCGAATGGGCACTCAAGATGAAACTGACGCTGTTAAGGCCTATGTGCGCGCATTAGGCGAAGCCAACGCAGCTCGCGCTCGGCAGATTGCTCTAATTGCAAGAGAGCAAGCAGCTTCCCGTACCATAAATCCAGGGGCTACAGGGTTTTCTCGTGCTCAATACGGTCCTGCAATGCCACCAGCAATGGTGCGACAGCAGCAGGCGATCCAAGGCCTGTCTGGAACGCTTAACGAGCTAACTCAAATTTCAAAGCAGATAAGTGTTTCTAACACCAACCTAAGAACCTCTTGGGGTAAAGCCTTTGAAGGCTTGAATGAAACTGCAAAATTCTTCTCCGTTTCGCGTCTTAACACTCAAACTTCTTGGCTTAAAACGTTTGAACAGCTAAACGAAACGGCTAGGGCTATCTCGGTTTCCAGGACAAACACTCAAACGTCTTGGCTTAAGACATTTGAGCAGTTGAACGATACCGCTAAGGCTATTTCTGTTTCCAGGACAAACACTCAAACTTCTTGGCTTAAAACGCTTGAGGGCCTCAAGGAAACCGCAAACGCTATTAAAGTTTCTAAGAACAATGTCGGATCGTCATGGCTTCAGGCTCTCGATGAGCTTGAAAGCACAGCAACAGACATTAGAAGAGCTAATCGCAACAGGCAAAGAAGAGCACGGGTAGAGCGCGGAAGAGCGTCTCAAGAGCGAATGCAGTCCGCAGTAGGCAGCGGAGTAATTGGTGGAGCGTTTCCGTTGTTGTTTGGCCAAGGTCTTGCGCCTGCAGTAGGCGGTGGACTTGGTGGTTTTGCAGGCGGACTTCTTGGAGGACAATTTGGATTTGGATTGGGCCTGGTTGGAACGCAACTTGGGGCAATTTTTCAGCAAGCGCAAGACGTTGCAGCTGCTCTTGGCAAAGCATTTAGAACTGGTGAGCAAGCCGCGCAAGCCTTGGAGGATGCAGTCGGGAGCTTAAACAAGGAAACTGAAAATTACATCAATAATTTGGAGCAATCTGGTCAGCTTGGCCGACAACAAGAGGCAATTCTTGAAGTCTTAGAAGAAAAATTTGGTTCACAAGCTCGTGCGTACCTGGAAAGCGCTAAATCGGCTGATCGTTTCAAAGAATCCACTGACGGTCTTTTTAAATCTCTTCAAAGGCTATTTATTCCTGCAACTGTTGAGTTTAACGCAATAACAGACGGTCCACTTGTTGAAGAGCCAACACCCGATCTGACAAAAGCAGCTGAAAGAAGGCTGAGTCTCTTGAAAGGTGAACTTAAGCTTGAGCATTTAATTACTGCCGAAAAATCTCTACAAGGAACAAAAGACTTTGAACGACTTGCCAGCATCAAAAAATTGGTAGCGCAAGCTAAGTTTCAAATAGATCTTGAAAAACTGCAAAATGATCAACAAACAGGAAGAATTTCTGCCGATGAATACGACATTAAACTTAAAATTAGGCAGACACAGCTTGGCCGAGAGCTGACAGAAATTGAAAGGCAAAGAGCTGATGCTGTCAAAAAGTCGGCTGAAGAGATGGAGCGACTTGTCGATGAGATGGTGCGAGGGGTTAATCAGGCTGCTGCCCCTGGAGCGGGCATGGCAAAAGCATTAAAAGAAGAAAATCAATTCTTGCAAAATGCGGTCAAGTTTGGTGTAGAAGCTGCTGAAGATATACGCCAAATAAATCGTCTTACCTTTAGTGGCGCAATGAGTGCTCAAGAGGCTATGGACCTTGTAGAGCAAAACAGGCAGTTCAAGGAGATTTTAAAGTCGAGAAACGAGTTAAATAAAGTAACAGGAACTAGGGGAGACCCAACAATCAACCTTCAGAAGCGTCTTAACATTCTTAATAAGCAAATTGCTTCCGAACAAAAATTTGCTGATGTTAGCTTTGAGGGTGCATCAATTATTAAGCGCAAGCTTGATCTTGAATCAAGAATTGCAAAAATACAAGAGACGGGTGCAGCAGAGCGCAAGCTTTTAACAGATCAGGAAGATATTCGTCTAAGCCAGGCTGTTGAAACCCAGGCTATTAAGCTTGAGAACCTTAAGTTTGAAAGGGAAGCAACTGCTCTTATTGAGCGTCAAAACAAGGCTGGCAAAAAACTGCTGGAGCCTTTGCAGAGAAAGCTAGACGCTATAAGGGATCGCAACGCATTTGAAAAAGAATATGGCGAGTTGATTATGAAGGGCTCCACGCCTGCTGCTGCTAAGCAGGTAATTGAAGCTCAAAAACAAAAGAAGGAGATTGACCGACTGGTAGAAAAGCAGCTTGAAAGCAACGAAATCTTAATTGAAAACCTGCGAATCAAAGTTGCTGAAACAGAAGGAACCAAGGCTCATGCTGCTGCAGTTGATGCACTTAACGCTGCACTGAGGCGGCGTAATGAGATTGAAGAAAAAGGTCGTATTGCTAAAGGCGAGATCGATGAAGAGAAAACGCCTGCCGAACGCATTGAGGAAGAAAAAAAGAGGATCCAGGAAACGCTGAACGAGTTGATGGATCCCGTTGATCAACTTATTTCGCTGGCCGACACGCTTGGGGATGCATTTAGCGAGTCATTTAAGGGCCTTGTTACGGGCAGCATGAGCGCTCAAGAAGCGTTGGCCAACTTGTTCCAGCGCACGGCAGATCACTTCCTTGATATGGCTGCAAAGATGATTGCGGCTCAAATCAAGATGCAGATCTTAAACATCGGGCTGAGCTTCTTTGATCCTAGTGGTGCTGGTGGTGGCGGGGCTCCAAGTGCGCCAGCCGGCAAGTCAGGCACTATTCCAAGCCTTGCACCAAGCTTGGGGGGTAGTGGTGGACCCTTCAATGATTCAAAGCAATTGTTTGCGGCCCCAACGCTTATTGCAGGAAAAGCCCTTGGTGGAGCGGTTGGAGCAGGCAAGCCTTACCTAGTTGGCGAAAAAGGCCCTGAGTTGTTCGTTCCGGGAGCAATGGGCAATATCGTTCCAAACAAAGCGATGGGCGGAACCAGCATTGTGGTGAACGTAAGCGCTTCCGAAGTTTCTTCCGAGAGTGACGAACAAGAAGGTAAGCAGCTTGGGCAAGCTATAGGCATTGCTGTTAGAAGTGAAATACTGAAGCAACAGCGTCCTGGAGGTTTACTTGCCTAATGGCTACCTTTCCCGCAATCACGCCCACCTATGGCGTGCAAAAACAAAATGCGCCTGTTGTCCGCAAGGTGCAGTTCGGTGACGGTTTTGAGCAGAGGCTTACGTTTGGCTTGAATCAAAACCCCAAGACGTTTGACCTTACTTTTGAGGTATCAGAAACTGATGCCGACACCATCGAAACTTTCTTGGACGCCCGTGCAACAGACAACGCAAACTTTGACTTCACCCCTCCTGGAGAGAGCGGCAGCCTCAAATTTGTATGTGAAAGCTGGAGCAAATCAATTCCATACCTAAACCGCGCCACGATCCAAGCAACTTTCAGGCAGGTCTTTGAGCCCTAGTCAAGATTGGACTAGGCTGGCCTTAAATCGTAAACTGCATTCAAAGCGTCTGACCCATGGCAATCACAACCCGTGCTGGCAAAGGCAGCGCCCTGACGCATACGGAGCTAGATACGAACTTTACGGACCTGCGCGACAGCGTTGGCTATCTGACAACGGGGCAGGGTGGAACGGTTACGCAAGGCACCTCAAAGTCAACCGGCGTAACCCTTTCAAAGAAGTGCGGCCAAATCACGATGCACAATGCCGCACTGGCCTCAGACACCACTGTGTCTTTTACGCTGACCAACACAACCATCGCAGCGACTGACGTTCTGGTGCTGAATCACGTCAGTGCAGGTACTGCAGGCTCATACCTGCTCAACGCTCAGCCCGCTGCAGGTTCAGCCAGCATCAACGTCCGAAACATCACTGGCGGCTCTTTGTCAGAGGCCATTGTGATCGGCTTTGCTGTGGTGAAAGCAACCACTTCATAAGGTTGCCTCTTGAGGCTTTGAGGTCATGACTGCCACTCCAATCTCGGAGCTACAAAGCGCCAACCCCAGCGCAATTATTGAGCTGTTCGAGATTCAGCTAAACAAAACCCAGCATGGTGTGGACACCCTTTACCGGTTCCATGCTGGTACGAATGAGGTCAATAACGGCAATGTCATTTGGGATGGCAACTCCTACACAAGGATACCGATTGAGGCCGATGGTTTTGAAATAACAGGCAAGGGAGTTTTGCCTCGTCCCACTATCCGCGTTAGCAACTTGTTGGGCACGCTTACTGCAGTCATCCAAAGTTTGCCCAACGGCTTAGAGGGTGCAAAGGTCACCCGCATTCGCACCATGGCTCGGTTCCTTGATGCGGCGAATTTTGATGGTGGTACGAATCCTTATGGAACGCCAGACAGCTCTCAAAAGCTGCCAGATGAAATTTATTTTGTAGATCGCCTAAAAGGGGAAAATAGAGAGGTTGTTGAGTTTGAGCTGGCTAGCTCACTTGATTTGCAAGGTGTTGTTGCACCTAAGCGTCAAACAATCCAAAACGTTTGCCAGTGGAAGTACAGGACAGATGGGGTTATTTATGTTGACGCTGATTACGTTGAAAATCAGATTACTTACATTATCGATGACTACAACTACGACAAAGTTGATTGCCCCTACAAGGGCGGGTTGTTCTTTAAAGCTGATGATACGCCAACGCTTGTTTCATCTGAAGACCAATGCGGCAAACGCCTGAGCAGCTGCAAAAAGCGGTTCGGCTTTGTTGAGATGACAGGCAGCGTTACTAAGGACTCAGCAGTGCTAACGATTGATTCAGGGCAAGCGGATGAGCTGGCCTTGGTTGATGTTGCTTCTGGGCCTCTTATCGCTGGCTTTGGCATCCCTGACGGCACCACCGTTTTGGCGAAAGATGCGACTTCGATTACCCTTTCAGCAGCGGCTGACGGCACGCAAACGGTTGTAGAGAGCGGCCAGATTACTGCAAATGGGTTGACGATTAAAATGACAAACAACCCTGTTACTCAGGGCATCAAAGCAGGAATGACAGTTTCCGGGCCGTTCGTGCCATCTGGAACGGTTGTCACGGAAGTGCAGGGAAGTAAAAAGCTTGTATTCCTCTCTATTGAGAATAACCTTGAAATCCTGGAGCTTAATTTTCCTGAAGGCTATGTTGAATACGCTGGCGATCCATACGTAGACACTGACTATGTAAGCACAGACTATTTTAACGATATTGAGGCCAATGTATATGTTGAGACAAACTACATTCTTGACTCTGTTGAGGGGACTTACACTGACAGCACCAAGAAATTAACCGTAGCAAGCACAGGCACTGCGGCCAAGAACGACATAATTTTAGGGCCGGACATTTTGTCAAACACAAAGATTAAAACCAATCCCTCTGCTACCCAAATAACCCTGAACAAAAACCAACCGATTGAGGATGGAACGACCACATCCTTTGGCGTCTACAAGAAAGCGACAACAGGTTTTGTCCCATACACGTTTGAGGCTTCTGATGTTTATGTTGTTCGCCCTGTAGCTGGCCTACCGTTTGGGTCGTTCCCAGGAGTTGGGAAGTTCAGATGACTTGGCGTGAAAGGGCTTTAGAACACGCTATTGCGGAGATGCCTTGCGAAAGCTGTGGCCTTGTAATTTGTGAGGATGGTGTTGAGCGGTATTGGCCTTGTCGCAATATATCGCCGGAGCCGGAGCAGACCTTTGTGCTTGACCCTGAGGACTGGGCAAAAGCAGAGGATACGGCAGAAATTGTGGCGGTAGTTCACAGCCATCCAACAGGGGCTCCCGATCCAAGCGATGCAGACATTCAGGCTTGTAATGCAAGCTGGCTGCCATGGGAGATAGTGAGCCCTGAAACAGGCGAATGGGCGTTTTGCGAGCCAACTAGCGTGACATCGTTGGCAGCGCACCCTTAAACTGCATCCATAGGAGGTGCCCCATGCTTCGCAGGATTAAGCTTTACGGCAGCCTCGCAAAGTACATCGGCCAGCGGGTGCTTTATGCGGAAGTTGCTAGTGCCGCTGAAGCTGTCAGATACTTGGCAGCAAACTGGCCTGGAGTGCGTCAGCACATGGCCGATCGTTACTACAAAGTCGGTGTCGGTGACGAATACATCGATCCAACAGGGCCTGAGCTGCACATGGAGACAGGTGAAAAAACTATAAAACTTATGCCTGTCGTAGCGGGGACTTTAAATCTTAAAGGCTTTTTCAAAGCTGTAGCAGGAATAGTCTTGATTGCTGTTTCTTTTGTTGTAGCACCAATATCTCCGTTTCTTTCAAAAGTTGCTTTTAATGTGGGCGCAAGTTTAGTGCTGGGGGGCGTCGCTGATATGATAAGCCCTGCGCCAGATACAGGACCAGTATATGGGCGAGATACTGGCAAAGACCCACGCAAATCATATAGTTTCAACAACATTCAAAACGTCTCCCGCCAGGGAGTTGCGATCCCCACGGTTTACGGAGAGACTATCGTTGGTTCGGTAGTCGTCTCTGCCGGCATCGACGCTGTTGAAAAGAAAAAGAAATGACCTTAAACAACACCTCCTTCGTCAAATTTATCGATGTGCTCGGAGAGGGGGAGATCGCTGGATTTGCTACCCCGGCAAAGTCTGGAGCAACCAACCTTGGCTTAATTGAGGCTGAACAATTTAAAGATGTTTTTGTTGAAAACACTCCGATTGTAAGATCAGGAGCAACTTTGCTTGCAGGCACTTATGAGCAGGCAGACTCAAACGGAATACGCTCTGGAACGTACACGATCACTGAAGAGCTGGTAACGATAACTACTTTTAGCAACCATGGTTTTCAAGAAGAAGACACCGTAACTCTTACGGCTTCTACCGGTGATTTAGAAGACGGAGTGTACTCTGTCGAAGAAAAAATTAGCTCTACTCAGTTTACTGTTTTGAACAAGACTGGTGAGGCATCGTCGGGAGGACAATGCACTGCAACTGGTGTAGCGGACGAAATTACAGTCACCACAGAAGCTGTTCATGGTTTCAAGGCTGACCAAAAAATAGTAATTGTTCCGGGCAGTGGCGACTCTGAAATATCTACTCTGACACTTAAAAGCGTTACGCAGACAACGTTTACAGCAGATTCACCAAACGAAAACCTAACAAGCGGTCAAGTTGGCGTAGCCAAAAAGTCTGATTTTAACTTTAGTGAGGTTGATTTAACCCTCAGGACTGGCACTACTGACCAAGGTTTTGTAGAAGGTTTTGACCAGATTGAGTCTGAAACTGCCGTAGGCGTAAAAGTTGAAAAGGTCAACCCTGTCACGAGAACGCTGACCAACCCCAACATTGACGCCGTGAGGGTTCGCGTTCAAGTTCCGGCCTTATCGTTCGTAAAAAGCAATGGCAGCATAGTCGGCACATCAATAAAACTTAGGATTGACGTATCCGAAAATGGTGGCAGTTTTCTTCCAGCAATTGCTGATACAATTAAAGGAAAAACAAATAAACCTTATGAACGTGACTATGAAATTGACTTAAGAGGCAAAGTTTTTCCGGTATCAATTAAGGTCAACAGATTGACAAAAGATAGTGCTAGTACAAAAATACAGCACATTTTAATATGGGCGTCTTTTGTATCGTTAATCGACGGGCGACTGAGGTATCCACACACCGCCTACACGGCTATTCGTTTATCTGCAAAAGAGTTTCAAAGTATCCCTCAGCGGGCGTACAGAATCAGGGGGCGCAAGGTGCGAATCCCGAGCAACGCAACCGTTGATAACACAAATGGCCGCCTTACTTATGACGGTGTTTGGAACGGTACTTTTGCCACCGAACGTGCCTGGACATCAGATCCAGCCTGGTGTCTGTTCGATCTACTTACCGATTACAGAGCAGGTTTTGGCGACCAAATTGAGACAAGCCAGCTCGATAAGTTTGCGTTTTTTACTGCGTCTAAATACTCAAGCGAATTAGTCAACGATTTCAAAGGAGGTACTGAACCTCGTTTTTCCTGCAACTTTAATTTCAATACACAGCAGGACGCTTACAAGGCCATTGGCGATCTGTGCTCTGTCTTCCGCGCCATGCCTTACTGGGCCGCTGGAACGCTAGAAATAGCGCAAGATTCACCCGCAGATCCGATATTTATATTTTCGCTTGCAAATGTTGGGCCAGAAGGGTTTAGCTATTCAGCTGCGAGTCAGAAAACAAGGCCAAGTGTTGCTCTCGTTAAATACCTAGATCTAGAAACACGTAAAGAAGCTTATGAGCAAGTTGAAGATGCGGACGCTATCAGGCGTTTTGGCATAGTTACAAAAGAAATTGAAGCAATCGCTTGCACGAGTAGGAGCCAAGCAAGACGTGTAGGCGAGTGGCTGCTTTACACCGAAAACGTACAGACTGAAATAGTTACTTTCAGTACAGATATGGGAGCCGGGGCGATTATCCGCCCAGGCGACATTATCGAAGTTAGCGATCCGGTTAGAACAAGCTCAAGACGTGGCGGACGAATTAAAAGCGCAACAACCACCGCTGTTACCGTTGACGACTTTGAAGACCTCCCCTCCTCAGGCGGCAGTTTGTCCGTTCTGCTGCCGGATGGGACGCTTGAAAAGAAAGCAGTAAGCGGTCATTCAAGTGGTGTCATTACGGTCAGCGATGCTTTCAGCGTTGCCCCTAACGCAAACAGTTTTTGGCTTTGGGAAGTCGCCTCATCTGATACTCAGCAGTATCGAGTAATCGCTATTTCCGAGGATTCCGATACCGCCACTTACGGCATTACTGCTCTGAAACACGATGCCGGTAAATACGCAGCAATCGAAACTGGTCAGTCCTTGCAGGGCGCTACCTTTGTTGATCTGCAAGATCCGCCTGATGCACCTACCGGACTGACCGTTACAGAGGAGCTTTACACATACCAAAGCGAGGTTAGAGCCAAAATAGATATTAGCTGGGAAAGCGTAGACAACGCTGCTCAGTACTTGGTGCGGTATGCACAAGACGATGGCAACTTTATCGAAGACTTTGCTACTGGCACTAGCTACGAAATTCTCAACATCACACCAGGCGAGTTTGAGATTGAAGTTTTTGCCCAAAATGGTGCCCTTACTCAGTCAAACGAAGCGGCTACTGCAACATTTACGGCACTTGGCAAGACTGCACCCCCTGCCGATGTCACCAACTTCACGGCAACCTTAGACCCTGATGGAGCGGTGACTCTGAGCTGGGACAAGGTGGCAGACCTTGATCTGCAAGGTTATGTCATCTACCAAAGCACGGTCTACGGATCTGGAACGCTGGTCGGTGAGTTCCTTACGACCCAGGCAAAGCTAGGCAAAATCGCGATTGCTGGCTCTTACACCTGGACGATCAAAGCACTTGACACTTCAGGGAATGAATCAACAAACGCTGCAAGCGCCACCGTCATTGCTGGCACTCCTGGCAACTTCTTGAATGCTGTCAACACAGATAGCACCCTTACTGGTGGGCTTTATGTTGCCACTGATTACATTGCTGACGCTGACGAGTATGTCGTACCAGACACGCATACTGGAATCATTGATGGGGTGATTTACATCCCTATCGATGCTGCAGATAACTGGACAACGCACTTTACCGATCAAGGTGCCAACACCCTGCAGGAACTAATTGATGCTGGCTATGACCAATATCTGCTGCCTTCTTTGGACTCCGGGACTTACACAGAAGTGTTCGACCTTGGTTCAACAATTTCTGGGGTTATCGTTCCAACGATCACAACATCTGCTTACAGCGGTTCAGCAACGGAATCGCTGCTCATAAGCACGTCTGCTGATAACGTGACATATACCGATCACACGGGACAATCCTCAGTATTTGCTAGCAACTTTAGATACGTCAAGGTGGCTTACACCTTCACAACTACAGGCAATAATGATGTAACTAAGATCACTGCATTGAACTTAAAAGTGAGCAGTGAGATAAAAACTGAGATCGGAGAGGCTACTTATGGCAGCGAATCCGGAGGCGTAGAGGTTGCTCTGGCTACTTCGTTCAACAACATCAAGAGTGTTGTCGTTACGCCTGAGGCCAGCACCGCTTCCGTGACTGCCGTTGTCAACAGTGTTGGAGCGAATAACGACAGGTTTAATGCCAGCGTTTATGATACGGCGAGCGGTAACCGCGACAACCAAAAGTTCACCTACATCGTTCAGGGCACCTAAGGCATGGCAAACGCCAACTGGAACAACCCAACGCTGGACTCCTCCTATAGCGACTTTGTAGATGAGGTCAAAAACCGGGACGAAGACGTAGCAACCCAGTTCACCGGCACCTCTGCCACCAACATCCCAACCAATGCGATCCAGTGGGACAGCACTGCAAAACGCTGGAAGTTGTATGACGGCTCAAGCTTTGGCGAGCTGACCGATGTCTATAAGCTGACGGCCCTTGAGGTGACGGGCTCTACGGTGCCCACTAACGGCATTTATTTGCCAGCCACAAACACAGTCGGGCTTTCAAGTAATAGCGGTCTCAAGTTCCAGTTCAACAGTTCGGGTGCGTTTGGGATTGGTGGTGCGACTTATGGAACTAGCGGGCAGCTTCTGACCAGCCAGGGATCTAGCAGCGCACCAACTTGGACAGATGCACCAACTGCCGGTAAGTTTGCGTCCTATGCGATCATCTGCGATCAGAAAACGAACGGTACTGATGGCGGAACGTTTAGCAGTGGAAACGACACCGGGCTATTCGGACGCAAGCGTGATTTAAATACAGAGCTGTCTGATGAGGATGGAATTGTTTCTATTAGCAGCAATGATTTTACTTTAGCCGCTGGAAATTATCTAATTAAATGGTCTTGCCCTGCTTTTGATGTTGCACGTCATCAGTCGGCGTTGTATGACGGGACAACACTTTATTATGGAATGAATGCCTATAGCAACATCACCAACCCTAGTACGACTTATTCAACAGGTGTGGCTAGGGTTTCACCTTCCAGCTCAACCGCTTTTTCAATCCGTCATAGATCTCAGAACGGAAAAAGCACTACTGGTTTTGGCGTAGATAATAATTTTAGCGGCGCTGAAATTTACACCGTAGTTGAAATTTACAAGGAGAACTGACCATGGACATTTACATTTGTCTGGAACGGCTAGGGCTTGCAGGCAATTCCTTCATCATTTCCAATTCAGTTCCGCCGCACACGATTACATCTTGGGATGGGCCTGATCCGGAACCAACCCAAGAAGAGTTGCAAGCTGCGTGGGACGCATACCAAGCGGAAGGCGGTTACGCCAAAGAGGAAGCCCAAATGAATCGCAGAGTGGCCTACAAGGCTGAGTCAGACCCCTTGTTTTACAAATGGAAGCGCGGTGAAATTCTAAAAGCCGTTTGGACTGACAAAGTTGCTGAAATCAAAGCCCGGTATCCTTACTAATGGCTAACGCTGACTGGAGCAAACCCACTAGCTCTTCTCATTATCTGAGCTTTCAGGATGAGCTGAAGAGTCGCGACGTAGACGCTGCCACGCAATATCACACCTACAGCGGCAGCAATCAGCCGACTGGCGCTATCCGTTGGAATACAGGCTCAAAGCGTTGGAACCGATGGGATGGTTCTAGCTGGGTTGAGTTGACTGACACTTATGGCCTGACTTCTGTTTCTGTTGAAAACAACTCAGTTGCCAACGGCTTAAACACACAAAGCAGCCAGCTTGCATTGTGGACAAACAGTAACAAACGATTGCAGCTGAATAGCAGCGGAGCGTTTGGTTTTGGCACGGCAGGTTTAGGAGGTTCGAACTTCGGGACTGCTGGACAATTTTTAGCCAGCGCAGGAAGCAGCGGCGTGCCTGTTTGGACATCAGTCAGCACAGGCGGCTTAATCGAAGGTTATGGGCTTTTTTGCGATGAAAAAACAGCGCTGACCGATGGAGGTACGTTTACAAGCGGTGATTGGCGTCAAAGAGATTTAAACACAACTATTGCCAAAGAGAATTTTATTTTTGACCCAAACAGCAACAACAGGCTGCCTTTGACTGGCGCAGGTGGAGTAGGCGAAGATATTACGCCTGGTGAGTTTATTATTTGTTGGCGAGCGCC
>CEPY01000508.1_pt1 | contig 12439 bp, 33 predicted proteins | sample 530421 | NCBI WGS metagenome assembly CEPY01 (sample SAMEA2620065, study PRJEB7988) | marine metagenome | biome: marine biome (ENVO:00000447); feature: surface water layer (ENVO:00002042); material: "saline water (ENVO:00002010), including plankton (ENVO:xxxxxxxx)" | depth 5 m
CCCATACTTCCATTGAAGGAAGATTAGCAATCAAACATGCCATGTGATATTTACATTAATTAAGGTATATATCAGCGACCTTGACCCCGATAAACTTTCTTTGCCTTATTACGAGACGTTGCGGCATATTTGGTATTCTTACCATTACCTTGACGAGATTTTTTGGGTTTGCCGGGCATAAACCCGTCTTTGACCAAACCAACTTTTGCACGTGCTGCCATAATTACCTCAATTAATTAAAAAGTTTTTTCTTTGACCTCAAGATTTGAGGGATGTGGAGTGCCTTTCTGATAATACTCTATCGAAAGGTCCTCCATAGTATCAAACATTTCCTCACGAGTCAAGTTCTTGTACAGTACTTCACCCATGTGGTAAATCGTGTATCTTTCTTCTTCTTTTGACATCAGATAACCCTTGTTTTCTCGTGACCGACTCTAATACGAGGATCGCACCAGATTTCAAATCCTGCTTCTTTTGCATCAAGACAGAAACTCACATCCTCACCACACATATCTTGCACTTCACCAGATTCAAAGACCTGCATCTTCGGTGCAAACCATGGGTACTTCATCTCAGGATGCTCAAAGACACCCTTCTTAATCAGCAACCAACCAAAACCTGCATAGTCAACAGTGAATGGTTTCTTACGTTTGGTAATACTATCACCAGTTTCATGATTCATGACACCACCATTGTTACGGAAGTCATCTTCATCCATCCAGTGAGCAACAGATGTAGTATGACCATCTTCAGTCATATACCAACCACTGGCAATGTCTTGATCCATCAAAACTAACTGATAAAGTTTCTCAGTGTTAAAGACAATATCACTATCAATCCATAGTTGATAATCATAAGGTAGCTTACCATCCCATGGTAGTTGATCAGGACCACGAAGTACATTAGCACCAAGACACTTGCATCGTGCAAAGTTCACCATGGAACTGTAGTCTTGACTAATCTGAATACTTGCACCTGCTTGTACCAGATCAAAACACATCTGTACAAAGTTCTTTAGGTAAGTGTAAGATACACCACGACCAGGCAGACAGAAAACAATTGTCTTGCCTTTCAACATTTCTTTTGCTCTATTATAGTCCCATTCGGGAGCATCACTCTTCTTCGGTGAGTTTGCCTTTACAGTAAATCCTTTAGCCATGAGGTAGTTCAGTTACATCAGTATCATACAGTATTATCTAGTCTATGTCAATCAACGGTCTACTTCGGTTATTACGATACAATCACCATCAACTTCCATATTCAGTTCTGTGCCTTCATACCACCCAAACTCACTAATAATCCATTCAGGTATCTTAGCAACGTACTCACCTGTTACTGGATCAACCTCTATAGACGAAAAATTTTCTCCGGGATTTTTTCTCATATCCTTAAACCCTCACCATGATTTTATATAGCAAAAAAATTTTTTAATGAGAGGGAAATTTAGAAGTCGATCGTAACACTTTGTAGACTCATGGTACCTTCCGTTTTTTAACACGGCGGGCACCCCCCCGTAGGGGGACGCACCGGGGCACTGGTCTGTCCACGAACGAATGACCCTAGGCAGGGGCACCACTGCGGATGCGACGGTTGGCATGTCCTGCCTTAACGGAGGGTCTCCATGCTGTCTTAGCACCCCCGACCTGTGACATGGTTGCTTCTCCCTTACGGGGTCCACGAACGGGGAGACGGGTGACCTTGAATTTTCCTTCTGCGATTGCTGCGTTCAATTCGGTGGAGGTCATCGTGTCGGTTGTGTGTTCTTTGAAATTATAGCAGATGAGGGGAGGGGGTGTGACCCCTCAGGCAAGACGCATCCCGCTGAAGAACGGCACGGGTCCTCCCTCCTGCTGCAGGTACCAAGTGAAGTCCTTAGCGAAGACTCGCTCACCGTCGATACCGAAAGCAGACAGGAGAGCATTCAGACGGGACTTGGTGGTCTTGCTTTGGTGACCCCCATCCCACAGTTGCATCCAATCGTCCCCGATGGTGCAGATCTTGTTACCGTGGAGGTAGACCGTAGAGGTGCCCTCCTCTGCATTGAAGATCACCGCAGTGTTAGCAGACTGCCAGTTGGAGTCATTCTGAACTGCTGCGGTCATCTGCTGTTCGATCTTACGCATGGTTGGGTCCGTTGCTTTGACTCTTATAAGATACCCCAGGAGGAGGGGGAGGAGTGACAATCGTAGACAGTTCGGGGACCGTCACACAGGTTGTTGAAACTTAGTGTTGTTAAAGTTACTGTAACTGAACCTCTCACGATTCACCAGTTTAATTGTACCAAACTCATTGGAGAAGACATAACCTTCAGAATCAATCTCATCCTGTCCGATGTAAGCACGTGGTCCATTATTGCGGCAGAGATATAGTGCGTCCTCCTTAATGCTCTTAATAAGTTTCCAGAACCGAATCAGGTTGATATCACAATCTCCAGCAATTGCCAGTGCCTCATCATCCAGCACTGCCTGAATACGAATAAAGGTGTTAAAAACTTTCTTAAGTTGCTTTGCTTTCTTCTCATCAACAAAGGTCACATTTTGTGCCATTTGTTTTGCAAACTGAATGACCTCAGAAAGATCACCAAACGACCCAGAACATTTATCATACCAACCACTGAAGATTCGTGCCTGGGGTTTCACAAACTTGACGTAAGGTGTGTCTGTGATAATGTACTTCATAGGGTGTGCAATTGCATCCCTAAGATCACTCTCTGCTGTGTAATAAGTGTGAGGGGCAACAATAATCTCTTGATAGATTACCTCTGGGAATTGATAGGTAATTGTGTTGGGTTTGTATTCAGAATTGCCACCAAACCCGATGAAATCCCCCTGAAGAATGGAGTCTGTATGAGGAAGATAATCAAAACAAGTGTGCAGAATTTTTGCAACTTGTCCGTCATGGTTCGCATCGATTTCCGCATGAGATTCATTGATCTTGATTTTAACTTTGTTGAACACAGATTTAGTGCCAACGAAGAACTTACCAGTGGCAGGATTAGTCCCCCAAACAATAGCAGGAGCACCATCAATTTTCACTGATAGATGACCCTCTGCCATCAGAAGATCCAGGACCGAAAGATCACCCGTGAGGATGGTATCTTCGGGGTGTTCGATGTGTTTGTTTTGCATGTGCTTAGTATGGCAGGTCCTGGGGTGCTTTGGGGGGTTCAGTGTGCCACCTTGTCAATTGGTCGGGTACGGGTGCATTGCTGCGATCGCTTCGGTGTTAGGGTCAGACCGTACCCACGGGATGGGGTTGCCGTTCTGGGGTACTCTCCAAATAATACACTCCTCCCCCCATGCCTTTGCTATATTGTAGGCATGGTTAATATTAATTGCCCAATCACATCCATGCTCATCAAATTTGGTCCACGAAGAAGGCTGAACTGCGAAAGTTGGGTTTGTCATTGTTATCACTCTCCGAAGAATGCGAAGTGGGCATCAACAACGAAGTCGATAACTTCGTCCGTTGCGTTAACATTGAAACGATCACAGAACCAGTCAACTGCCATCTCAGATGATGCCATTGTGTCAAACATGAAATCCTGCAGATCTTGCAGAGTCTGGGGAGAAGAGAGAAGTGTTTTGTTCATGTGCCTATTATAAACACAGGGTGACACGGTTTGGGGTCCGCACTGTGCCACCTTGCCAACTGGTCAGGCAGCCGACTCAGTTTGTATCATCTTCCTCCAAAATGTGTGGGTAGTATTCTTTCACCTCAGTGATCAATTCTTCGTCCGAATACTTATCATAACTCTCACTCATATAATCATGAAGAATTGCCTCCATAGTGTCCATGTCCATGTCATCCAGGATTTGCTTAATCATGGTGGTTTGAAGTTCGGAACGGTTCATGATCAATAATCGTAGTTAGAATTCAGGTACTCATCAACATCGAATTTACGATCTTGATCCAATTCTTGCAACTCAGGGATGTCAAAAATTTCACCCTGAGCATCATTGATCTCAGACCAAAGTTCATCAAACATGGGGCAATTCCTCAACCACAAAACAACAATACCCCATCACCAGCGGCAATGGGGCAATCAGTGGTCAGTTTCACGAGCGTCACAATACATCACGTGATCTGCAGGCATTCTCAATAACACTTGCAATTGAGAATCAATAATATTTAAATAGATCCAATCTACGAAGTGTCACACTAGAAGATGTCAGAATAATCTTTCACGGTTACATTAATGTCTTCGTCACCTTCTAGTCCTAGAAGTTCTGACCAATCTAGATTATCAACATCTAGATCTTCATAACACATAAGATCTAGTGTAACTCTCACCATACGTTTTTGATGTGTGGCGTACATGTGATTCTCGTGCGTTGGGTTTACATTATATCATGCGTAATGCTTATACGCAAGTGTGTCATAATCACATGAATCTCGTGCGTATTCATCATCATCATTCTCGTATTCATATGATGATGTTATACCACGTGCATGGTGCTCGTAGTACATATCCTCGTCGAGAATTTGATCATTACCAAATTGATATTCGAGATCGTAATCGTCGTACATAAGCTCGTCGAGATTTGTATGATACTTAGATATTATACGTGTTTCTCGTCGAGATTGCAAGCCTTTCTCGCACTAAGTCTCGTTGAGATCATGTATTTATATATAAGATCTCGTCGAGAAATGTTAAGGTTCTCACAAAATTCTCGTGCCCCGGTTGACAAAATGCCTCTCGTGTGATAGCGTGCAGACTAAACTCACAACACCCAGAAGGGTTTCAGAGACACTCAGAAGATACTCTCAAGCACCTTCACAGATACTATTCTCAATAATATATTGCAAATGAGAATCAATTAAATAAACAACGCTTTTATATTTAAAATACCTTTTTTAATTGTTTTTTTACTGTTTTTCCGTGTTTTCCGACGTATTTACAGTATGTTGACCCCATTTACCTATAGGACACTCAGAGATGCTGAACTTAACTTTGTGTTCTAACCAACAACCACAGTGCCTACATCTATTCTGCTTTGCATAGTAGTATTCACACTTTCTACAAGTATTCATTCTTTCCTTCTTTACACGCTCATTGACATACACATTTCTTTTGTGTGTTACATCTATGGCATCCTTAACAACGTTGAAAGAAAACTGTGCAAGGTTCTTTCCCTGCTCTGCAATACTGGGAAACTCCTCTTCATTCTTATCAGTGTGCGACATAAAACCACCCCGTTACTACATACTTCATTCCATCTAATACCAAGCCCCCTCTGTGTACATGTGTCATACCTGCTGGCCAAATTAGCAGCGTTCCCCTCGAAGGTTTTATACGTTTTTTATAGTACAAAAATTCCGTCTCTCCGCCCTCGAAATTATCATTCAAATAGATCATCCATACCAAGGTTCTTGAAGAGTGAACATAAGAAGAATTCTCATCATGCCAGACATGGTATCCTCCCCCTGGTGGAGTTTTCTGTACCTTTTGTGAAACAGAATATAAGGGGACATCTTTCATATGTCCGAAGACATTCGTATAATCTTTTAATGCAGCATTGAGTAAGTCATTAACCTTTTGTGGTGCTGGGTATGACATTCCTGTTGCCATTTCAGAAAGATCAAATGCCCAATCGAATCGTCCTGCATTACTATTGGGGAATTGATCATCTTCGGTGAATACACTACCCATGTCATGATAATAATCAAAGGTAGAGATAATATCATCGCATATATTAAAATCTAATGCATGTTCATATATGCCGATGAAGTCTTCATACTCACCTGTTAATTCTAACTGTTCCACTTCTTGATCCATTCTTCTGCCTCAGGATACTTCTTCAATAAGTTCTTTTCAAAACGAGTGTAATATCTTTTCCATCCTTCCATGTCTCTGCCCCATTTACCAACGGGACAATAATCATAGCATTGTTTTACCTTATGTGGTACATGACAATTACACTCTTTACAATCTTCTTCGTCTTCATCATAGTGCTCACAGGCAAGACAGATTGCATACCTTTCCTCTTCAATCTCTAAAGAAGAACTAAACACATATCTAGCATCTTCCATCTCCTCCACTACACGAAAGACAAACTCAGATAATTCCATTTTACTCAGTAAATCTATAGTATAATTATAACACTTTTATTGTTTATTGTACACCACCTTTGAGTATACTATTGCTTGATGATCCAATGTGTTGCCATGGTGTATTACTTGCATTTAACCATCTTCCTTTAGCACCACCATTTCCACCTGCACTACCACCAGCAGTACCTAATGATCCACCTGATGCACCAGTACCACCGGCATTTGCATACCTATATGAATGAACATTACCCTGATTACAGTTACCATGAGTAGTATTTTGACCACTACTTCCACCTTGTGCATTGGTTCTATTTGATCCTGCTCCAGCACCACCGGCACCACCAGATCGTCTGTTTGGATTGTTTCCACCAACGTAGCTTATATTACTACAGTTGTAATTCCAAGGAGCATAATAAATTGTGCCCTGAGAAAATCCACCATGTCCTCTGAAATATCGTCCACCACCATGATTACATGGTCTACAACTTGATGGACAACTTCTTCTCCAGGAATTTGAAGTGTGGTTACTTGATGAACCAACTCTACAAATTTGAGTACCACTAATATTACCAGAATTGCCACCTCCTCCACCACCGCCACCACCAGCGATTAGAGAGTTGTTGCTAATATCTAATTTGATAGTCTTTGCATTGCCATTAGTTCTATTGGTGTTATTTCTTAGATATAATGCACTACCAGCAGAACCACCATTTCCACCTCCACTACTACCACCTGCACCTTCCTTTCCTTTGGCTTTAGTGCCTTGGAACTTAAATTCTAAGTTTAGTGCCTCATCACTAAAGAAAAGTGCATGTTGAGATGTCGATGATGCCTTATAAGTTGAACCATCGATCGTAAATCTCTTTGGTATATTACGATCTAAGTTATTACCCCAATTAGCATCACCAACTACATTACCACCAGCATGAAGTGTTCTTTCTGATGTTGCTCCACCACTATAACTTACATCCCATCTTTTAATCATATTCTTCAGTGAAGAGACCTTATGGTTGTTAGCTTCACTAATACCACCTGAATCTACACCACAAGTTCTGTTTTCTTCACTATCAGGTACAATAGCAGTTGCTGCATTCTTTTCATCTGGTGAACCATCTACATCGGCAAAGACTTCATTAGCACCAGTCTTTCTTCTGTAATCACCAAATCTTATATTGCTGCCACCATCCAATCCCATCGTGGTTGCAATTTGACTAAATCGCAATTGATCACCACCAACACCAATATTCTGAAAATATTTGGTTTGAGTTGTATTGACTGCCATTCTATTTGGATAGACTCTTTTCTACCAGTATTTAGAACTTTACTGGAATTTAATTGCAACGGTAAACCGATGTTTGCTTCTGAATGATGTTGCACGATGCCAAATGTTAGAATCAAATACGGCAATTCTATTCGGTACTGGATGAATACCTTGCAATTGTTCTTCTAAATTAAACTCTGTTGCACCACCTTCATTCAATGACCACTCTAAATTTGGGTAGTATAGTAGAGTATAACCATGCTCTCTATCAATGTGGTAGTTTGCATGTTCACCTGGTGCAAATACATTTAGATGCATTCTGTATAACTCTAATGGTCTAAGAAACTCAAATGTCTCTAATACTCTTCTTCTGAACAACTTATAGATCCATTCATTTCCATTGATATTAGATGTCATACCAGTTGGTTTATATCCAGGATAATCAATCTCACCCCAAAAGTAACCTGCTGACTTACAGTAACTATAGACTCTTTTATGCTCTTCTTTAGTGAGAAAGTTGTCAATATAGGTAATCATATCTCTTCCTGTATGTTGATGTTAAATGCAACCGATATTCTAGGATATTCTGGTGTCGGTTCAGATGCATTCACAAAATGTGTTAAATGACATGGAAACACAATTATATCACCCTCTTCAATCTCTGGTGTGTATATATCAGTCTTAAGATGTCTTCTATTTAACTTTGAATTGGGGTCAACAAATTTGACTGGTTGATGTATGTTTTTGTCAAACTGTAGAAAGTGAATAGCAGAGAAATGTGGATCTGGTGTATTATAATCAGGATTAATATGATCATGGGGTTCTTGATACTGACCGTCAATATAATAATTGAACCAAGCATCAGTGAACTTAACAGATGATTTGACAGTCATACCAAAGATTTTCATAAAATGCTCTTTGTAGCATTTATTGACTTCGGCAGATTGTGCAAATAGTTTTTGATTGATGGCATTTCTACCCCATGATGTAATAATATTACTGCTAATCCATCCAGGTGGTGATTTATCTGGCGCAGGATAGTCTTTCAGATATTGTTCAATCTTAGGTACTAAAATATCTTTCAATACTTTGTTGTGACCTTTTAAATTATAATGGTAGATATAAGTTGGAAATAATACTTTCCTATAATGATTCATTGCGGATCACTGTATCGATGCTCTTGTGATTTATATTCTAACATACTATCTTCAATCACACCTCTACGGTGCTTCACATATTTAAGTTCTTCCCAATCGTGGACATAGCACACAATCAGACAGTGAACTTTCTTATGAAGAGATGAATCTTTGTAAGATTCTTCACTCTTATCTTTTACACTAATCTCAATGGTGAGGTAATCACTACAAACAAAATACACCCACCCTTCTACATTTCTAAACTTTACATAATCATCAACTCTAGGAGTATAAGACATATTCTAAAGGATTCGAAAAATTTAATTGCATTGCTGTGTATGGAGTTGTAGATTGAATATCTACTTTATCTCCACACTTTTTTGAATTGATTGGTGCATAGTATTGCTGCTTTTTGGTGTCGTAGAATCCCCAAATAGTTTTTGAAACAGCACCATCGTTGTAAACGAATTCAGAATGATTGCAACACCAAATGCCCAAAACATTACGTCGAAACGGGACAACTTCATAAGTGTAGTTTTGAGGTGGTTCATGAATAAAATCAACAGGAAGTTCAGTCTTGTTCATCATCATTTACATCGATACGAAGATCTTGTGGATTAATACCATCAGCAAGATACTGCTTCAGCCTCAATGCTGCTTGTTCTTTTTGTAATCGTCGATCAACTACTTCCCAACCAGTGGTGGTTTGGTGAACAACGTTGTAAAATCTTTCTTCCATCAGGTGATAAACTCCTCTACTACTTGTGATTCACTACCATCAGCAACTACAAAAGTCGGTGCCTTGTTCACATTTTCACGAAGACGATTGTAGAAAGATTGATTGATTCCATCATCTCTTTCCGCAATGAGATTGAAACACTCTTCATTATCATTTGCGATTACATTCCAAATGCCACCATATTCAGATTGAGGAAAAGGAACAAAGTGATCGACAATGTAAAAATACTTGGTCATCATTGTTTGTAAATTACTCCTTAATTTTATCAACTATTGTCAAATTAGTCAACTGTCTTTCCAGTTCATATTTGATTGAGTTGAGATGCATGAAAATGAATTGTCTGTACTCATTATCTTTTGTAAGTTGTGTGATTCCATCAACTTGATAGAGTGCAAGTATGAGTTTAGTCTGTTTGTCCATCGTCTACCTTTTTCTTTCCTTTTGTAATCGGGATAACATTATTTGCACCATAATAACCTTCCTCAAATGTCTCCTGAGCAAGTGCAATCAAAGCACCTGCGATTCTTTCATTTTCACTAATTTCTTCTTTTTTAATTTTAAACCAGTCAAACATTAACTTTTCATGCGATGGATCAGATCTTTTACCTTTTGTGCTACTCTTTTGTGACTAACACCAGGCATGGTAACTTGTTCTGCTTTAGCAACTGTGTAACTAGAGGTACAAGTCAAAACATAATTTAGGTATTCAAGTTCTTCGGGTGTGAAGTTCATTCACTTTTTCTCCATTTACTCAAATATTTTTGAAAGATTTTTTTAGCTTTCTTAGCAGGATTTCTATTTTCAGAAAATTGTTGAGAAAGAAGATAATGATACTCCTTCATCATAGAAATGTCATCATCTGTTGCATCACCTATAATTGCATCATATTCTAACATTTTTTTAGAGATTGGCAAATACATTGCTAAAGGTGTACCTGCCTTAATTGTTACCTCACTACCATCATTAACATGCCACCAAAGTTGAAGATTGATTTCTGGCGACAAAACTGGATCAAGAACACCAGTAACAGCACTAAATCTGGTTTCTTTTGCATATGGAACTTTTAGTTGAATAAAAGCAATATCGTCATCACAAATAATATTCCACATAGTATTTACTTTAATGATAGTATCATTAGTACTATCTTTGGTTGAATCTTTCAACCATTTTGCATGTCCAGGACCATGATATTCAAGATAATTTTTTGCAGTATAAACGGAATCTGCAGGTGGGAAAGTTTCATCATGATAAGTCTCTAGGGTCTCTTTATTTTCAGCATATACAGAAAAATCAGCAGGTGCATAAATGATAAAACCATTATGCATTATGCTATTAATTGCTGGACATTTACCTATGCTTGTACTTTGCTTTTGCTGCCTCCTATCGTCTGCTTGAACTGCACCAAGCAAACCAGATAGTTCACTTGGCATATCACTCCAACCAGTAGGATTTAATGCACCAGAAAATCTCTTTATTGGACACTTACTAACTCGTTCATTATGTTCTTTCTTTTCATATGCAATCCAATCACGATTAAGTTCACTTGATTTTGTGACTGGATACAAAGTACTTACACCAGGAATGATATTAAAAAACTTAATTTTTGGTCTTGATTTTTTTCTAAAAAACATCACATAAACTCCTGCATGTAGTAATCAACGGTAATTTCAAGTTCTGCTGCCTTTTCTTCAAGGAAATTGTCAGTATATTGCCGTGCATTTTCCCAATCTTCTTCAGAGTCACTTTCACAGTGCTTCATGTAATCATCAAATGCTGCAATAAACATTTTAGAGTCTTGTTCGTCCATTTCAGTAAGAGGGTTCACAGATCGGGTCAGTTTTTGTTTCGCAGATTGAAGAATCCATTTCATCATAGATGTCTTTCAGTCGATTGTAAAGTGAAGGAGCACTACCATAATGTTTTGCAATTCTATTCTCATCACCAAATTCTAACAGTTGTAGAGCAGAAAGTAAAACTCCAATCTCTTGAACGTTCAGTGATACCTTCGTTTCTTGAGTCATTCTACCTAATTGAACTCTACAACTGTAATTATATCACTTCTGCTTCTGCTTTTCAAGAAATTTAATACTATTGTCTATTTCTTTAACTTTCATAAGCAACTCATGTTTCTTCTTACAAAGATCCATGATACTACGATCAATCTCTAGGTTAATTGTATTCATTTGAATTCAATGCGATCGAATACAAGCATACTAAGATCAAACATTACCTCTTCATCCATTTCACCCATTTTACTGCTAATAGCAGCAGTAATCATATCCTGCATAAACTCTGCATATTTTTCAGAAGAGTAAATGTAATCAATGACTTCTGGTTTGAGAGCATTTGCAATTTGAGAAACTGCCTTTTGAGAAAGTGTCATCAGAGAATACCTCGATCAACAAAAATGTCACCGATCAGAGAACAGAGTGCATTTTCTTCAAACTCTGTCCAATCCCAAACAGCAGCAGCAATGCTAACCTGCTCAAGAATTTCTTCCTTTAGTGTTGTCAACTGTTTAGCATCCAAACTAATAGGTTCTGGGGGCATTTCGTTCTCCCAAAAATCAACCCAATCTGCGGTAGTTGCTTCAGTAATCATGAGAAGAGAGAAATAACGATGACAATGATTGAAAGAAAGTATAGCATCAGCAGTAGAGAGGCATATACTCTGAAGAGGGCATTTTATCGGTGTTGAAGTCAGTTACCTCAGCACCGTTAGAAATACGTTGCTGCCACTCATACTCAGCATCAGTAGCAAGAACTGTGCTGTAAGACTTCAGACCGTTAGAACGCCAGGTAACACGTTTGACGAAACGCTTCACCACAGTCTTGATACCTTTCTTCTCACATGACTCAGCAATAAATGCCTCGGGGAAGAAGTCAACGATGGTGACGTTGGTGGTCAGTTGCATGGGGTTGTCTCCCTGTCGATGAACTTATTATAGGGCATTAGAGGGGTCAGGGAAGCAGTGGTGTGCCACTTCCCAAAGTGGTCACCAGATCTCAGTCCAACGCTTGTGGTTTGCTTTGCTGACTCTACCTTCTTTGAGCATGTTGTCACAGACATTAACGAACACTTGAAACTTCTGCTCACGGGTGAGAGTATCTGCTCCGTCGCATCGTTTCATAACACGGATCATTTGTGCTTTGGAAGTAATCATCAAACCAACTCCTTTCGAATTTGTTCTACAATTTTGCTTAAATCATCTGCGGTATCAGACATCGCAGACCTTGAATATCCCGTAGC
>CEPY01016250.1_pt1 | contig 12391 bp, 10 predicted proteins | sample 530421 | NCBI WGS metagenome assembly CEPY01 (sample SAMEA2620065, study PRJEB7988) | marine metagenome | biome: marine biome (ENVO:00000447); feature: surface water layer (ENVO:00002042); material: "saline water (ENVO:00002010), including plankton (ENVO:xxxxxxxx)" | depth 5 m
GCTTACATCGGTAGTGGACCTTATGCGGAACTGACTAAAGAGCTCGACTTCGGTTTCCAATCAGGTGTCTTTCAAAACCTATTCGGTGTGTTTCCTATTGAAGTCGCGGTGGATATTTACCAGATCTGGGAAGGTAACTTTCTGCATTACTGGCAGGAATTGAACGCTTTTGCGGTTCAAATAACTTACGATTAAGTTATTACAAGTGATTGACGACGGAGGAAATATTTATAGTCTTCCAAAAACAATAGCGCAAATACAATATATAAAAATTAAGGCTATAATTACGTCCCTAATTTTATCAATTTCATCCTTACTATCCTTGCTAGTTTGTTCAACTGAACCAATAGCGGAAGTTACTTTTTCCGCTATGGTTTCCTTTACATAAGTATTATCTATGTCCGCAGTCCTATCTTTATAAATAGAAAGCTTGGTAAGAGTATTTTCTTTTACTCTATCAATAAAGGACTTCTTACTTTTCAGTGACATAAAGACCAGTATCAATGCTAACCCGGCGCTAAAAACAAGCGCAAGACTGATACTTCCTTCAGCCCCCCTCAAAGCTGAAGCTAAAATAACAGCGCCTGGTACAGCTAGAGCCTGCACATAAAAGCTCTGAATCTGCTCTTCAACTTTCTTTATAAATTCACCGACATCGTCTTCTAAATTTTTAATGAATTCGTCAAAAGAAAAACTCCTTAAGTAGGTCTCATAATTAGTATGAAACAAACTTAACAACGAATCGGCAGAGGTCATTAAATCAATAAACGTCCAATTATCTACTCCTAATAGCTCGGCTAATGAGGACTTCATAGTCGAAAGACGTTCACCTTGATGAGCATCATCCGCTAAACAAGATTTTAGTAGCCTATTTGGGTCACTTATTTTGTCCAAAAAAATCTCAAGTTCTTCATGAGGAATTTGATCAGGAGATACAGTAAATACGGTTGACGTTCTTTTTCCATTTTTCTCAACTAATATATAAGCTTTGCTAGAGCTGAAATGGTCAATTGGATATTGATGATCAGATACTAATAAAAGTAACTCCAACCAACCTGCGTAAAAACGTACGAAGTTCGTTACATTTTTGAAGCCAACATCTGCAATATAAACTTCTTCAAATGGGAACTTATCAAGGCAGTTTTCTACCTCTTTGAATAAATCATGGTAGTTCTCGAAATAAAATCCTAACTCATCAACTTTACAGGTTCCAGTATTTGACGAAGATTGAAATTCTGATGAGCTATAATCTTCAATTGGAAAGATATTAAAAAATTGAGATTCACCTATTCCTTTAGAAGTAAGGTATCCATCCTCAAAATATAAATTCCCTTCGGAAATTAGTTTCTTAACCTGGTTAATCATCTTGCAGTTTCTTCAGAATTTCAACAATAGCTTTATCCTTTATTTTTGTTTTTATTGTTAGCTCTTCCGTATTATCATTGAAAATAATATTACCTTGTTTGCCTTTCGATGAAAAAAAAGACTTCTTTAATTTCAAATCACCAACATCAGTCTCTAAAGAAATAAATTCAAGAGCATCTCTTTCCTTTTTACTAACCGTAAATTCTTCGTTTACTTTATAGTTATACTCTTGAATAAAACCTTCAAAAGAGTCCCTTTTCACTTCTAGTTTAGGATCAACCTTCAAAGCATCATAAACAACTGAACTAATATCCTGGAGCTTAGTAGCAAGCTTATTCCTTTCATTAAAGTCAATTTTTGCTTTAACCTTAGATGCGCAAAGCTCTCTCTGCGCCCTAGAAAGCTTTTTATTTATTGCAAAATCTTCCAAAGCTTTAAGTACATTCGATACACTTTCTTTATTTTTAATCACCCCTTCCGCATCAAAAAATTCAATAAAATAATCTGTAGTACCACCTATTCCATTAATAAAGGAAACATCTAGGTCATCATTTTTTTCTATAGATTGTTGGAATTCATCAATATTGATAATTGCCGCCTGCATTACATCATCAAAATCAATAATGTCAGTTCCCTGAGGCTCACCATCATCACCAAATCTCAAAGCTGACTTATCTTTTAGCAGAACAACCAACAAATTTTCGAAAAAACTAGGACTATCATTAGTCGAATTTTCGTGCTCTTTTCTATACTTTAGAAAAATTAGTACTAACTGAGCTCTAACTCTAGATGTTTTCAATATTATGCTATTTGTTTTCTGAACATTATTAACAAAATTATTAAAGTCTATGTTCTTTGTTACATTTAAATGATCTTGTAGGGAATCAGCCAATGATCTTGGCTTAGGCGGGTAAGTAATTTTTCCATGATTCTTGGAACGACGTCGTATTTTACGGTCGGCCTCTTTTGCAAACTCAATTACATAAGAGTTGTCTACAGTCCATGAATGACCAACGGTACCACTCCATTTTTTGGTTTCTTCATCTTGTTTATATGGAACGCTAATACCGGCAATCACTTCAATTGAAGCCATCTTATATCCTTATATTGAAATCGCTTTGGGTCAGTCTAGCAACTATCTATTGTAATTCAATCTATAACAGAGCAATTAGAGCCGCTTTAAGAAACAAAAAAGCCCCGACCATTTCTGATCAGGGCTTCTTGATAAGTGGTGCCTCGACCCGGGATCGAACCAGGGACACGCGGATTTTCAATCCGCTGCTCTACCAACTGAGCTATCGAGGCACATAAACTGTGCGATGTAAGCTTTAATTTTTCTTTGCAAAACTTTGCAAGCAAAACCTAAGTGCTTACTAACTTCAAAACTATTGCTCTGAAAGCTTTTCTGGTAAATCCGATTGGAAGTGCTTGCACTTTTCAATCCGCTGCTCTACCAACTGAGCTATCGAGGCGAAACTCGTTTGCGATTTGGCGTTTACTGCCTGTCTCGCTGTGGGTGCGTATTAAACGGATTTCGCGCTAACAAGTCAACCGTTTTTGTCGGTTTTTTTTCGCTTTTGTGACTGTTTGCACATTGTTTACCCAAAAAAGCCTTTTTTGCCTACTTTTCAGGCGGCACGTAGCCGTCAATGGTGGGCTCAATGCCATCAAACAAATAGGCCGTCATTTTTTCTTCTAAAAACGACCTTGCATTCGGATCCATCATGTTTAGCTTATGCTCGTTAATCAGCATGGTTTGCTTTTTCTGCCATTCACCCCATGCTTCTTTTGAAATGTTGTCGTAAATGCGCTTACCAATGTCACCTGGGTAAAGTTGAAAGTCTAATCCGTCCGCCTCTTTTTGAAGGCGTTGACAAAATACTGTTCTGCTCATTTTAAAATCCTTAACCTGCTCTTCTTTCTTAACTACCTAAAGGCCATAAAAAATCACAGCACTAAAGCATATGTTCTAACTGCTGAATAATCTTTTTAGTCGGCGCGGCCAAACCAACCTCAATAGGCTGGAAAAAATCAAACCAGTGCCCTTCTTGCACCTCTTGCACCTGTTTTTGTGGAGGTGAGTTTAGCACGGCAACCACTGGGGTTATATCTAAATGAAAGTGGCTGAAGGTGTGACGAAAGGCCGTATGAGCAATCAATGTCACGTTCTGCATACCGCGTTTGAATAATGCTTGTTCCGCGCTATTTATATCTTGCGCCTCAATGAAGCCATATAACCCGCCCCATAAGCCACTTTGTGGGCGCTGCTCTAAAAAGACTTGCGTGTTAAACACAGGCACCACTAATAGGGTTTGTCGTTCAGGTATCGCTTTTTTAGGTTTTTTACCTGGGTACTGGGATTGTTTACCCTGAGCATAAGCAATACAGTCTGACTGAAGGGGGCAACTATCACATTTCGGTTTGCTCCGTGTGCAAACCATCGCGCCCAAGTCCATCATCACCTGGGTATAGTGATGACAGCGACGCTCTGGTGTATTTTTTTCTGCCACTTCCCACAGGGCGTTTTCTACATTTTTTTTACCGGGCCATCCATCAATAGCGTAGTAGCGTGCTAATACCCGTTTTACGTTGCCGTCTAATATCGCGTGCTTTTGGTGGCACGCTAACGATAACACCGCCCCTGCGGTAGAACGCCCTATTCCGGGTAGCGCCACCACATCGTCAAACCGAGTAGGAAAAATCCCACCATGCTTTTCCACTATTTGCTTGGCCGCTTTGTGTAAATTTCTCGCTCTTGCGTAATACCCTAGGCCCGTCCAATGATGAAGTACATCATCCTGCTCAGCGTGGGCTAAGTGCGAAACGGTAGGAAACGACTGCATAAACCGTTCGAAGTAAGGAATAACCGTACTCACTTGAGTTTGCTGCAACATAATTTCAGACACCCACACTTTGTACGCTGTAATGTCTTGCTGCCAGGGTAAATGTTTACGTCCGTGTTCATCAAACCACGCTAAAACCCGTGATGCGAAAGTAGAGGAAGTTGCCAATGTTGTCATGTTAACTGCACATTTTTATCATAGGGTTATAGTATACCAGCGCCTTACTCGATTTGGCTCAATGGCCGTTTAAATTTATCTGGCTCGCTATGGTATCATGGCGTACAAAGTAGATATTTTAGGATAATGTGTGAGTATTGGCCGCCCCGTTTTATTTTTGCCTGGCACCTTATGTGATGAGCGAATTTTTATGCCTATGTGGAAACACATGAACATAAACCAACGCCGGTTTGTTCCGTTGCAATGGGCCAGTAGTTTAGAAGACATGCTTGCACTTACCTCAGACAGAGTACTCAGCGATGAAAAAGTCCACGTGGTTGGGTATTCAATGGGCGGCTTTATTGCCGCCAAATGGGCCAGTTTACACGCCGAACACGTGGCGTCGTTAACCTTGATTGGTTACGATGGCTATGGTTTATCTGCCGACGAAATTGCGCGCAGAAAACAAATGGTCTCTTTGCTGAAAAACGGGACGTTTCGCTTGGATAATCCGCAATACCTTGCTCGGTTTGTTCATCCTACCCAACAACAAAACGAAGACGTCGTGGGTGTGGTTCAGGGCATGGGCGAAGACCTAGGAAAGAATACGCTGTTAGCGCATACACAAGCCACTACACCACGAGAAAACATGGTTAACACATTGGCGCAATTGGCATTGCCTACGGGCATTATTGCCGCTAAAGATGACCGTATCGCCATGTATAATCAATTGATGAAAATGGCCGACAATATTCCAACGGCAACCCGCTACACGGTTAATGATAGTGGCCATATGCTACCGCTGGAACAACCCGCCCAGTTGGCGGAACTCGTCACGTCATTCATCAGCGCTTAAAAAAACACCGGAATTATTCACGTTACCGTTGCATAAATAGCCACTAAGTGGATAATGCGCCACCATTAAATTTGGGTTAGAAAGGCATTGCAAATGAGGCAATTCAAAAGTCAGGCGGAAGCAGAAGCCGCTGGAGTATACATCAGTAAGGTAAAGAGTTTCGTCAAGCGCGAAGGGCGACTTACCAAGGCCCAAACCCGTGCAATAGAAACATACTGGCCTACCATGGGCGTAGATTATCAAGCTACCCCCATTGATCTCACCGACACTTTCGGCCGGGATGCTCCTGTAGTACTAGAAATTGGCTTCGGTATGGGTAAGTCGCTAGTGGAGATGGCGGCAGCTTCTCCCGAGAAAAACTATTTTGGCATAGAGGTTCATCGCCCCGGCGTGGGAGCATGTCTGGCCGAAGCAGGTGAGCAATCACTAACAAACCTTAGGCTTATGGAGCACGATGCCGTTGAAGTGCTAAAGAATATGATCCCCGATGGCAGTCTCAGCCGTTTGCAACTGTTCTTCCCTGATCCTTGGCATAAAAAACGTCACCACAAACGCCGCATTGTGCAAACAGAATTTGCAGAGTTGGTTCGCAGTAAACTGGCCGTGGGCGGATGCTTTCATATGGCGACGGATTGGGAACCCTATGCAGAGCATATGGCAAATGTAATGAATAATATTGACGGCTACACTAATACCGCAGCGCAGGGGGATTATGTCCCGCGTCCTGATTATCGTCCTATCACTAAGTTTGAAACACGAGGCCAAAAGTTAGGTCACGGTGTGTGGGACTTAATATACGAGCGTACTAAGTAATGATTCTTACTCCTCAAAGCCAGCTATTAGAGCGCAATATCGGCATGTTTGAGCAAGGGAAGTGGGTGATAATCAATCCCTCTGATGCGTATTTTCTCGACCAGTTAAAGCACCTGAACATAACGGTGATGCATCAATATTTTGATATCTTTTCAGAAAGTGTACGCGTAGTACCTTCGCTGACTTTTGATAGCCGAGATATTGCCAAGCAAGGCTTTGAGGTATCGCAAAAAATAGGGTCCCATGAACATATATTCACCCCTTTCCTGCGCGGAGAAAAAACACACAATCACGCACTGATTTTTTTACCTAAGGCGAAATCCCATTTTTCTATGTTACTGCGAATGGCTGCCGGCTTAGTGGGCCTAGGCGGTCAAATACATGTGGTAGGAGAAAATAAGGGTGGTATCAAAAGTGCAGCCAAGCTTATGCAGCAATTTGGTGCTACTCAAAAGGTCGATTCCGCCAGACATTGTAGCCTTATTACTACCCAAGTTGAGCACGCGCATTTAGCTTTTGAGCCCGAAGCATGGCTACAAGAAGACACGTATTGTTTACAGGATATTGAATGGCCTGTTGTGTCTATGCCTGGTGTATTCAGTCACGGTGAATTAGATAAGGGCACTGCGCTTCTGCTAGACAAACACGACACTCATTTAAGCGGTACCGTATTAGATTTCGCCTGTGGTGCTGGCGTGATAGGAAGCTATCTCAAAAAGCGCTACCCCCACGTTAACTTTCATTTTTCAGATGTGAGTGCGTTGGCCATTTACTGTACCGCGCTCACCCTTGCTAAAAATGCACAATCAGCCACCTTGTTTGCTGCAAATGGATTACAAGGCATTGAGGCAAGGGTGCAGCATATTGTGACCAACCCGCCATTTCACACGGGCGTAAAAACAGACTACACCGTCACCAAGCGGTTTATCGAAGATGCCACTAAGTTGCTCACCCAACGCGGTACGTTGCAAATGGTTGCAAATCGATTCCTTCCCTACCCAGGGTTGCTGTCTGCACACTTTTCACATGTGCTAACAACAGCACAAACTACGCAGTTTTCGCTCTATCAAGCCGCTTTGTCATAGCCCTTTTATCTAAAAAAGTGCTAACGTAGCTTAATCATGTTTAAACCGAGAACGGGTAAACCTTCTTACCCGTTTCTGTTATCTATTCATACACACTATAAAATGTGTGTGCAGGTAGCTCATAGCAACAAGAAATGAGAGGTCGCCGTGAAAATTGTTTTTGCAATATCTGAAGTAGAAGAATTGGTTAAAACCGGCGGCTTAGCCGATGTAGGAAAGGCATTACCCCTTGCCTTGCATAGTGAGGGTGAAGATGTGGCCATTGTCATGCCTTATTACAAATCTATTGCCGACACCTTTCATTTAGATACCATTTGCGACACCCAAACCCTGTTCACCGAAGGAAAGGTGTATCATTTTGATGTCAGGGCGTTAGCGTGGCACGGCATTACCGTCTATTTCGTCGACTACCCCGAATACTTCATGCGTGACGGCCTATACTCGAATGCTTACGACGCCTATGAAGACAATGGTGAACGTTTCAGCTTTTTCAGTGGTGCCGTGCTTCAAACCTTGCAGGCACTTTCGTTTACCCCTGACGTTATCCATTGCCATGATTGGCACACGGCCATGCTTCCCTATTTATTGAATCATGAGCGCTCAGGCTTTTTTGAGCAAACCAAGACTGTCTTCACTATTCATAATGCGGCGTTTCAGGGAGTACATTCCCTTGAGAAGATTCCATTTTTGCGTCACCACCCCCATATTTTCTCCCAAGTGCATGGCGGCTATATCAATATGCTGCAAACCGGCATTGAGTGTGCCAGCAAGGTGACAACCGTTAGCCCAAACTATGCAGATGAGTTGCTCACCGACTTAGGCAGCCATGGCCTTCACGAACGCTTAGTTAAACGAAAGGCCGATTTATCGGGCATATTAAATGGCTGTGACTATAGTCAATGGAACCCAGCAACAGACGCCTACCTCCCTGAAAATTACAGTGTTGATAATTTGCAACCCAAGCGGGTATGTAAAACCACCCTCCAGACGCGTTCGGGTTTACCAGAAAATGCGGGTGTGCCGCTAATCGGCATGGTTTGCCGCCTTACTGAACAAAAAGGCTTTGGTTATATTCTTCCTATCTTAGATGATCTTGTGCAGCACAACCTACAAATAGTGATTGTGGGCACCGGCGATCCTAAAGTGTGCATGGACTTAGGCGAATTTGCCCAGCAACACCCCACCCAGTTTGCTTTTATTAATGGGTTTAGTTCAGAGCATGCTCATTTAGTGGAAGCGGGTGCAGATTTCTTTTTGATGCCCTCTCAGTTTGAACCCTGTGGGTTGAATCAAATGTACAGTTTAGCCTATGGAACTGTGCCTATTGTGCGCGCTGTGGGCGGGTTAAAAGATACGGTTGTAGACCTTGATACCGGTCACGGTGCCACGGGCTTTGTGTTCGATGAACCTACCCCACGGGCATTGTTAGCCTGTATTCGTCGCGCCCTGCTGTTTTACTACGAGTGGCCAACACAATTTAAAGACATGCAGGAAAGGGGCATGAGAACCCGATTCACCTGGGAAGCGGCCGCAAAAGACTATTTACGTTTATATCTTGCGATGTTTCAAGCGTAGACATTGGCTTCGCCCCACCTGGGTGGGGATTTTCAATAGTCTCGCTTTCTTTTTATACAATTATGCGCCACTATTGATGTAAAGAGGATGTAGAAAACTTAAAAATGACGGATCGGGTAGTCAAGCTTTCAATTCGAAGCTTATTTTTATGGGCTGTAATGTCTATTGCGACAGTGTCGTTGGTAATATCAGCCGGCTTGTCAATGTATACCCAGGTTAAAAGCTACCGCCAAGAGATAGAATTAAGTATTGTTACACTGGCTAAACTTATTGGTCAAAGCTCAGCAAACTCTCTGATTGAAAACAATGCGATATACCTCGAAGAACAACTCAACAACTTAGCCTTCGCCGACCAAATCCTCAATGTCCATATTTATAAAAGTCTTGAGAGCTATCAAGCCTTAGACACTAAAGTCGTGAGTTTTGCCTCTTACAACAAAGCCGGTGAATACCTCATTGCCAGTAAAGAAAATCAACTGGCTGACTTAGCGTCATCGCCTCAATTTATCTCTGAAAATGACTTTCTCGAAGTGTCCGAACGCATTTACGATCAAAAGACTGGGGGCGTGTTAGGGTGGATATACATACGCATGTCGGCAGATAGCTTTAATAAGTTAGTAGGAGAATCGTTTTTACTGACCCTCTCTGCAATGTGTGTATTGCTGTTACTCAGCTTTTTATTGGCAGTGCGGTTTCAGCGGATGGTGACTTCGCCTATTGAACGACTGGCCGACTTTTTACAGCGTACCTCTCGTCAGCGTGATTACTCTGCACGTATTGAAAACTCTAGTATTCGTGAGTTGGATATTTTATCAGACTCGGTAAACGTTATGCTGGTACGCATTCAAGAGTACATGCAAAAGCAACGTCAAGCGGAAGAACAACACCGCAGGTTAAACGCGTCACTAGAAGAAATGGTTAATCAGCGAACCATGGCCTTAAAGAGTGCAAACCAAGAGTTAATTCAAACCTTGGAAAAGCTGCACCAGTTTCAGCGTCAAATTGTACAAAACGAAAAAATGGCGTCCCTTGGCGATATGGTGGCCGGCGTAGCCCATGAGGTAAATACCCCAATAGGTTTAGGGGTAACTGCCTCCACCATGATGCTTGATAGAATAGCGGTCATTGAAAAAGATTTCGAAAATAAGACATTGAAAGCCAGTGCGATGAAGCGCTTTTTAGAAGAAAGTAATGAAAACCTCAACATTATTTATCGCAATCTAAACCGCGCAGCAGAGTTAATTTCCAGTTTTAAACAGGTGGCTGTGGATCAATCAAGCGAAAGTAACCGAACTTTTTGCTTTGCACAGCTAGTTAATGAGATACTATTGTCTTTACAGCCTCGTTTAAAAAAATTAAAGCACAACATCAACGTAAATTGCGACCCTACCTTATGCGTTGAAACGAAAGCTGGCCCGATAAATCAAATTCTGATTAACCTGATTATGAACTCGGTTATTCATGGATTTGAAAACATAGAAAAAGGCGAAATTGATATCATCGCCGAATTGGCTACGCCGGAAAAATTCAAGTTAGTATATCGCGACAATGGAAAAGGCATTCCCGACGACATTCGAAAGCGTATTTTCGACCCTTTTGTTACCACTAAACGGGGTCAAGGCGGATCGGGTCTGGGCATGCATTTGGTCTATAATCTTGTAACCCAAGCTTTAAATGGTTCTATTACGTTAACCAGTGAAGAGGGTCAAGGTGTGGAGTTTGTGATTATTTTTCCAATTGCGAGTGCGAAAAGTGTATAAAACGTGTATAACTTTTGAACTTTTCTTGAATTTTGTTGGCTAACCCCAATACCTTAAAATTATGAATATTAAGTATTTGCTTGCAAACGCGCTTGTGGATATTAAAATTTAACCAGTAATTGCTAAAACCGATTTTAGAGAAAGAGTGTAGAGCACCATGCAGACGCCAAATGTGTTAATTGTAGAAGATGAAGTGGTAACACGAACCACACTAAAGAGTTTGTTCGAAGCAGAAGGATACAATGTATTTGAGGCTGAGAATGGTGATCAAATGCATGATTTCTTCGAAAATCACGCCATTAACTTAGTTATCATGGATATTAACCTTCCAGGTAAGAACGGGCTTATATTAGCTCGAGAGGTGAGAGATCGTAAAAACGTAGGTCTTATTTTCCTTACCGGTCGTGATAACGATGTTGATCGTATTTTGGGGCTTGAAATTGGTGCCGATGACTACCTAACAAAACCCTTCAACCCTCGCGAACTGACGATACGAGCAAGAAACCTGCTTTCTCGTACCACAAGCTCTGCAGAGGATGACGATTTACCAAGCCGCGTAAGCTTCAACGGTTGGACACTAGACGGCGACAGTCGTTCTCTTATTTCGCCGACCGGTAAAGAGTTTCGCTTACCTCGCAGTGAGTTCCGTGCCTTACACCTTTTCCTAAGTAACCCAGGTAAAATTCTTACCCGTGAGCAGCTTATTATGGAAATGACAGGCCGTGAATTACGCCCGAATGACCGTACTGTTGACGTCACCATTCGTCGAATTCGTAAGCACTTTGAGTCTGACCCTTCAGATGAAGAGTTGATTGTGACCATTCACGGTGAAGGCTACCGTTTCTGTGGCTCGGTAGACGGCTAATTAAAGCTAGCCTTCTGCACAACGCTTGTCGCGGGGGCAGAAGCAAACAAACCGAAAGCCAGTGTAAATTCAAAAAGGCCGCTGTTGTGATAACAGCGGCCTTTTTATTCGCTATGAACCCCAGAGATATAAAGCCCTACTAGGCTACAGGGCAAAAACGCAGATGATAGCGATAGTACTTATCTTCTAGCAAGTAGGGTTTATGCGTACTAGGGCTCCAAGAGTCATCCCCCCCTACGCCCATATGCGCGTGATCTACATACACATACGTACAATCTCCCGCTGCTAGGTCGCAAGTATGTTTCGCCTTATCAAGTTGCACTTGGCTGTAAGGGCTAACCGCAAAATGGAATCTTCCTTGTACCTGGCACTGATTTAATTCAAGGGTATCACTGTGACTCCTTAATCCATTATCGGTGGGGAAAATATAAGGTGTATGCATGGCATTAATATCTTGCTTATATTGCCCATAGCGCGCCGCTACGTGTCTGTCAGGGTAGTTTTCAAATGGCCCCAACCCTTTCCATACAACAGTGCCAGTCTCGTGCTGTGGTACCGCAAATTGCACGCCGATCCTCGGCATAGGGGGTAATGTATCAGCCAACGATACTTGAATGTCTACATCAAGCTCGCCTGACGGCAAGAATTGATAGCGCCAGACGCTTTTCGCTAAAACTTCACCTTGATGGCAATAATCGAATTGTGTGTGAACGGTAACCGCTAATGCGCTTTCGTTGACATCAACCGACGTACACACACGTTGCCATTCTCCTATACCCACTCTGCGCCATCTTGATTCCCACGCGTTGGGATCGGGGTTATCCACTTCACTCACGCCGATGTCGTTATCCAGTGGCGCCCTAAAAAAGTTATCTTCAATCGGTGCGCTCAGTTGCTCTTCATCGGCAACTAACCATGAAATCAACTGACCCGATTCAAGATGAAGACTAAACACACTAGTGTGTGCATTAACGGTGAGCGTTTGTTCATCAATCTTTGCCGCTAATGGTACGACAGCAGACGTCCCCTTGTCGTTCGCTTTAGTAGGGGTACAGAGTGGCCGGGGTGCTGCC
>CEPY01007375.1_pt1 | contig 12375 bp, 8 predicted proteins | sample 530421 | NCBI WGS metagenome assembly CEPY01 (sample SAMEA2620065, study PRJEB7988) | marine metagenome | biome: marine biome (ENVO:00000447); feature: surface water layer (ENVO:00002042); material: "saline water (ENVO:00002010), including plankton (ENVO:xxxxxxxx)" | depth 5 m
AACGACCGATGTTGATACCTCTGGTGACGACATTACCGTTGCTCCCTATCTGAACTTCAAGGTCGGTGATCCCGTCCAGTTCAGCGTTGTCAACACCACCACCGGCGGCGCTGGCAGCGGCACCCTGCCTGCCGGCCTCTCAACCAGCACCACCTACTACGTCATCGCTTACACCGCCAGCACCGGGGTGCTGCAGGTTTCAGCAACTGACGGCGGTTCTGCTGTCGATCTCACCGACGTTGGTACGGCAACCGCCCCCAACAAGTTTCAGGTTGAGTATGACGACTTCACCTCAGTCTCACAGGTTCGTGAGTGGTCCTTCGAAATCACTCGCGACGAGATTGACGTGACGACGATCGGCAAAACCCCCGGTCAGTACGTGCCGTTCAAAACCTTCATCGCCGGTTTCGCCGACGGTTCAGGCAGCGCCACCGTTTACTTCACCGACACCGACGATTCTCTGGGCAACCGGATGGTCGAGGACGTGCTGCAACGCATCCAAACCGGTGCCAAGTTCAAGCTTTACACCGACCAGGTGTTCACCGGCGGCTCCATCGACAACACCCTGTCCCGTTCCATCGAGTTCGAAGCAAACCTGATTTCCGCCAACCTGTCCATCAACCCTGATGACGCCCAGGCAGTGGAAATTAGCTTCCGCCCAACAACCACTCCTACCTTCGACTTTGCCAAGTCCTGATAAGGTACAAACCACACAAACGAACGCCCCGGTTATCCGCCGGGGCTTTTTTATTGCTAGTCCGCTACATTAAACGCATACATCTGTAATTCAAATGCCCGCCAGCAATCTGCGTGCAATCGACAAACTCCGTAAGGCAGCCAACCTCGAACCAGTCAAAAGAAAAGTCGAGCTTTCGGATGGAACGACATTCGAAATGTACGTAACGCCGCTGACCATGGCAGAGCGCGAGCGTGCTCAAAAGAATGCAAAGTCTGACGATGCCAACGCTTTTGCACTACAACTGCTGATTGCTAAAGCACAGGACGAGAACGGCAACAAGATGTTTTCCCCTGGTGAAATCGACGTCCTTAAGCACGAAGTCAAAGACAAAGACTTGCAGCAACTGATGCTGGGCGTTTTGACCGACGACGACAACGTCGACATGGACCCAAAATCCTGAGCGCTCAGCTAAGGAAAGACAACTGGCTCATGCTTCAGTTCGGCGTAGCCAAAGAACTAGGCATGAGTCTTTCCCAAGTACGGTCCACTATGACTCCCGAGGAGTTGTTGGGCTGGAGCGCCTACTTTTCTGTACTAAACGAAGACCAAGAAAAAGCGATGGAGAAGGCCAAACGCCGTCGCTAAAGTGTATAGAGCATTTGATCTTCGGCAGCCGTGGCATATAACGCCGATATTATCGTCAGGCTTGTCGAAACTGAAGTAGATAAGGCTGTAAAGAGGATTGAGCGCAAACTTCAAGGACTGCAAAACACTGCCAATAATGTAGAGATCGGCGCTGTTGCAAAAGGAACAAGAGAATTAAAGGGTTTTGAAAAACGTGTTGACGCAATCGGTAGGAGTCTTGAACGAATCAAACCGACCGCTGCTATCGGCGGTATTAGCACAGCTCTTGCTGCAGGTGCTGGCGGTGCTGAAAAGTTAGCCCAAGCGCTTCAAGGTATTAACAATTTAGGACCAGGGTTTGGAAAGGTAACTGCAGCCCTCAATTCTTTTGGAGGTTCTTTAGAGCAAGCTGTTGGTCCTGCAGGAAAACTAGGCGCAGCTTTACTTGACTTTGCTTCATCTGCACCGGCAACTGCTGCAGGTATCGGACTTGCCACTGCATCTCTTTTTGCGTTTGCGCCTGCAATTAAGCAAGCCACTGCGGACATTTTTAGTTTTAAAAACAGCTTTAAAAATCTAGTTAGTTCTGTTACTGCCGACGGTCTTGTTGCATTTAATTCTTTAAACGAGAAGTTTGAGATAACTAGAAAAGGTCTTATTGAGCTTGCAAAAGGTTCAGGGTCACTGAGCTTCCTTAAACAAGAACTCAAGGAAGCCAAAAAGTCCTTAGATGAAATGGACAGCACTGCAGAAGAGTTTAGACAAGAGACAGTACGTCTAATTGAAGCAGAAAAGAATGTAAACAATGAACTCCGCGCACGGAAGCGGATTTACGACGAGCTAACTGCCCAGCAACAGCGAATCCGCCAAAACGTCGAAGAAAGCCGTGCTTCTCGTGCAGGCACAGGTTTTGCTGCTAGGGATCCTGTTGCTAAGTCCATTCGACGCAACCAACAAAAAGTAGCCAGGGAGCTGGCACGACGTCCCAAGGTAGCCATTGATCAACAGCCGCTGGCTCTTCCAAGCAGCGAAATGCTTGATGCTGCAACTCGCGGTATTAAGCGCATTCGGTCAGTTAGTGACCAACTAGGGAAAGACCTTGATTACACCAATCAAGAAGTCGCTAATTTTGTCAATGGCCTGAAAAACGGAGCCAACGAAGCAAATAAACTTCCAAAAATCTTCGATATTGTAAATGCCAGCCTTCAAGAAGCCGTAGCATCCACTCAAAAGTTAAAATCACCTGTTTTTGGTCCAGGAAATGAAAAAGGCGTAGCTGCGTACAAAGAAAGAGTACGACTTACTAAACTCGCTGGGAACCTTGATCAAAACTTTACTAAGAGTATCAACTCTTTAAAAGTCAAGCAGAATGCAGCTATATACAGACTTGAGCAAAAAAGAATTAAAAAACTCGCTGATCAACAAAAAGCAGCAGATAGAGAAAGGCAGAAACGGGCAGAAAGTATTGCTCTTGGCGTTGGTTTTCCGTTACTTTTTGGCGGCGGAGCGGGTTCAGTCCTTGGTTCAGCCGCTGGATCGTTTGTAGGTAGCGGCTTTGGGGGTCAGATTGTCGGCGGCGCAATCGGACAAGCAGTCGACGACTACATCCGAAGTATCGGCGAACTTGGTGCAGCCCTTAATCCCGCCACCGCCGACACTACTAAGCTCGTAGAAGCCCTTGGAGCAACAAATACTCCTTTTGCTTCTCTTGTGGAGCGTCTTGAGAATTCGGGTCGCGAGGCTTTAGCCCTCTCAATAGCCACCCAAAGAATGGCTGACCTTATTGGTCAAGAGGGCGTCGACGCTCTCAAAGAATTCGGCGAAGACAGCACACGCCTAGGCAACGAATTTGCCAAGGCAATGACCTTAATGGCTTCATCAGTCGCCCAGGTCATCAACAGCGTTGGGCTATTCAAAGCCATAGCCGACCAACTGGGACGTGCCAATCTTATTAACCAAGCTCGTAACTCTGGTGATGCGGAACAACAAGCTCGTTTTGAACGTTTTGAGCAAGCAGGCGTCGGCTTCGGAACAGGAACTGACCCTTTAGCAAAAGTCAAGGAACGAGAAAAGATTATCCAAGAAATTATTGCTGCACAAATCAAACTTAACGCTGAAGCTGCGCGCGAAGAAAAGGTCCGCGCTACTCTTGCGGAATTTGACGGTATTAAGCTTCGTCAGATTCGAGGCACAGTTTCCGAAAAGCGCATTGAACTTGAAATCGAACTTCTCAACGCTAAAGCTAATGACGAGACTCGCATTGCTTTAGAGAAAAAACTAGCCTTCCAGCGCAGAATCAACAAAGAACAACAGTTATACAACCAGTACGCTATTGACGAAATTAAGATTGGTGTTCTGCGCGAAGAACTAGAGGATGCAAGACTTACTTATGAAAAAGAACTTGCTGCTATTCGTAACCGTGCAGCTAACTACAAACCACCAAAAGCGGGTGTTGATGAAGAAGCAAAAGTCCAAAAAACAATCGCAGGTTTGAAAGCAAAAGAGTTCGAACTAAACACCAAACTTATTACTATTGGGGCCAATAAAATTGAGAAACTAGGCATTGAAAAGGACCGCTTAGATGACCTACTACAGCTTAAGCGTAAAGAAATCGAGCTTGGTACGGAAGACCAACGAATTAAAGAACTCAAACTTAAAAACCTTGACAAAGAATTTAGCATTTTGTATCAACTAAAAGAACTGGACGAAGAACGCTTAGAACTTGAAAAAGAAATTACAGGCATTAAAGGACGGCAGCAAATCGACAACTTAGAGCGCAGCTTGGGACAAGAACTAGCCGGCCTGTCTTTACCAACTGGCGATCGTTTCTTAGACGAGCAAAACCAACTAGAAGCCAAACAAGCAAACCGCTATGCAAACGCTATACAAAAAATAAATGATCAACTAGAAATTCAAAAAGCCCTTGAAAAAGACGGCAGTGAGGATGCCCAAATAGAAGCCGCAGCCAAAATAAAACTCCTGGAACGTCAGCGCGGTGTCTACGAAAGAATGTTGCCGCAAATTGCTGCAGCCGAACAAGCTCAGCTTAAATTCAATCAAACATTGGAACTAGTTCAAGGTCCCGTAAACGCTTTCGTCAACGGCCTAACTGAAGGTTTGGTGGGACTTATTGAAGGAACTAAGTCAGCGGAAGAGGCATTTGCTGACATGCTTAAAGCTATGGGCAAAGCGCTCATTGATCAAGCAGCAACCATGATTGCGCAGTACATCGCCATCGGCATCGCCCGCGCCTTTGCCGGCATGGGTGGTGGTGAGCTGCTTGGAGGTGGTGGAGCACCAGGCGGCTGGAGTATTCCAAAGGCGTCAGTTCCCAGCACCATGGGGATGAGTTTCTTCGCTGATGGTGGCCGCCCACCGATGGGTAGGGTAAGCATCGTCGGTGAGCGCGGGCCTGAGCTATTTATGCCCGATCGCCCTGGAATGATTCTTAGTAACTCTGAATCCCGTGATCTTATGAGTCGCTACAACAGCGGGAACACCGCAGACTCAACCCCAACATTCCGCCTGGAAACCACGGTCATCAACGGCGTTGAGTACGCAACAGTCGACCAAGTCCGAGAAATGGGCGCTATATCTGCAAAGCGTGGTGCGCAGATGGGTCAGTCGAATACGATGAAATCACTGCAAAACAGCAGGTCGCAACGTAGCCGGATCGGAATGCGATGACACTCACCGCAATAACGACATTCATCGACGTCGAAGGCGACAAATACCAGAACGGCAAAATCGGTGGTTCGATTAACGGCCACGGGTACTTGTCGTTCTACTACCAAGGCGCAGCAAAAAACCGAAACGGCGACAACCTCGAAGCCGCCATCGTCCTATCGGCGAACCAGATCAGTATGAACGCTGTACGACAGGCGGTTGCCGACAAAGCCGCAGTCACAGTCGAAACATGCGTAATGAACTCTGATTTCACATCAATCACCAGAAGACTCACCCAAGAAACCTGGATCGTTACTGGGATGTCTTACGACGCAGAGACAATCGAAGTCGTACTTTCCAGCGCAATCGACGCCGTTGGTGTGACAACACCTAGGCGTGTACTGACTCAGGCCATGGTTGGGGAGCTTCCTATTTCTGCAGCAATCAGCAGTAGGTGAAGACTCCTTATGAACTTATTGGTGGCAAGTACCGCTTAGGCGCCACCTGGGACAAACACGGTGCAACCGACTGCATCGGTTTGGCAATGCAGGTTTTGAACTGGTACGGCTACGAAACCCCAAAAAGAGAACGTGACTGGTACCGAAGGTTGCGACGAGGTGATACTGCAGTATTCAAGGAAGAGCTACACAAATGGGGTGATGTTATAGACACGCCTACAATCGGTTCAGTTGCGCTATGCAAGGCTGCTGATGGGAGCTATGCCATGGCGGTTTACTTTGAAGGCGGATGGCTGAGCTACGTCGAGTCGGCGGTGAAATGGAGTCCCATCGGACTCCTGGAGGTCGTCGAAGTGTACTACTCCCGTCAGAAGTCCAGCTTTGTGAAGCGCTAGGCATCACAGCAGATGATTACTGGACATTTGTTGACCTACTTCATGAGTCAAAGGAACGCGGCAAAGAATACGAACTTATTCCAGATATAAGAGCAGGGGATGGTGGTCTAACTGTTGCAATTATTTCTCTAGTTATTGGCTTGGCGTCCACGGCGCTGAGTCTCTTACTTAGGCCTTCAGTACCTGGGCAGTCCAAAGCACCGGGCTCTATCAGGACACCTGACCTCAACGGCAGAGATAAGTATCTACCGACCGCAGGTTTTGACTCACTGCAGAACCTTGCAAATTTAGGCGACATTATCCCGCTGATTTACTGCAACTCAAGGTTTAACCAGGGCCAGTACGTCGGCGGTGGAGCGCGTGTCAATTCCACTTTGCTGTGGAGTCACATGCTCAGCAAAGGCCGATACCAAGAACTGCGTGCTCTGCTGCTTTTCGGCCATGGAAAAATAGGCGAAGAACCAGGTAAGGCACCAACGTTTGCAAGTTACGCAATCGGCGAATCCCTGCTTAATAACTACAACAAAGGAAAAATTGAACTGTTTTACCGACAAGACGGCGGCAGGATAAACAAAACTCAAAACAGGTATAGCGAAAGCTTGATGCCGGTCCTGCCGGGGTCGCAGCAACCTTTTGAGGTTATTGATTTCAGTGGCGAATCTGTTCCTTCATTTAGCGGCGCACGAACACCTGCAACACAAGCGCAATTCGGCCTTTATTCACCGCTGCCTAACGGTATGCGGTACAAAGTTCCGTACCAAGTAACTCTTGTTTACGACGATGCAAGCAGCGACTCAAAAGACGAAGTCAGAGCAAAAGCCAGAAAAATTGCAGCGGAATTTCCCCGCTACTGCCACGTCGAAACCGTAGCTGGCGTAAGCTACGATGTTGACCCAAACCCAAGGGTTGTGCAAAAAGGAGACATCATCACGTATGTGATTGGAACGAATAAATACACCGGCGACACTTTTGAATCCAACGGAGCGCAAGATATTATTCAAGCGCAAGACCGAACACGTTATGACGCCGATGCAGCTTTAGCGGTCGGTGATAGTTACATGATCGGCGATGCACTTTGCGTTTGCTACCAAAAAGACAATTCACCGTGGTACCCCGAATCTCCAAACCCTGTACGGGCATACTTCCGAGTCGTCGAACCCGGCGGCAATGTTATGTGTGGACCTATCGAGGGCACAGACGAACCTGGTGCGAGAACTACAGTCCAACGCGCAGCAATCGGCACGGTCACTAATAACAGGCGATGCCACCGCACCGACATTCTTCTTAAATCAACCGTTTTTCGACGGATCAACGGTTTTGCGAATGTCAACAGCCGAGTAGACGACGACGTAATTCAAGACTTCCAAGAAGACGGAACCCAGTTCTCGCTGGGCTCTATGCAGCTTTTCAACAAGCGCATAAGTGTATTCTCCCTAGGGGTCAGGCGCGCTGGTACGACTAAAGATTTTACCCAAATCCTAAATACCAATGGGCAATACCCCGCGTGGCTCTGTGTTTTGGGACGTACGCCAGAGCCGCAATACAACACAATTAGCGTCAACCATCCTGATGGCGAATTCGAGTTTCGCCTCTACCCAGTTTCCGGCGCAGCTTTAGAACTTTACTTTCGTAATGAAGGAATTGAAGCTTACTTGCTGGATGCCGTTTCAAATAGCGAGCAAAAAACAACAATTCACGGCAGCAGTTTACCTGACGGTAGCCAAATAAAAGTTCAAATAATTGGCCGCCCAATAACATTAAACCAAGTTATATCCAGCAACCTTGAGTGGGTTCTTGGGCTTCCACCAAACATTGTTGAAACAGGCGGCGTACTCAGTTTTAGCGCTACGGAGGGCGTAGGTAACGACGGCCTTTTACCGAATTTAGACATTACCTACGTTGAGCCAGAAGAGCGGCTTGATGTAGCCGCTGAATACTACGTATCATCTGTTTTTGGCACAGATAACAACTTTTACTGGGGAGACGCAAACGATCCTGTAGGTTCGTCAGACAACAACGTAGTCTTTAATGGTGACTACAAGTACACCATTGGCACTCAGACCGTAGGTGGGTCACCAAACCTCAAATCAATTATTAGAGAAAGACGTACTCTCCAAGAGAAGCCAAGCATTGAAGAGGTAATTAGCGTAGCCGGAGGCAACATTACTGGAGGCAGCGGAACCGGTCTAGAGCTGTTTACATTCCAGTGGCCTGACGGCGCATCGCACTGGTCAATTAAAAATCCTGGTACGGGTTATCGAGACGGTGAAACTATCAACCTTACATTCACTAGCTCGCAAACCAATCCTGTAAGCGTTCAAATTTTTGTCAATAAAGACGTTTCTCAAAACAACCTGCGTGTAAATGACGCTATCCAGGACTATGTGGTTTACGACGCAGAAGACACATCAGCGCAACAACAACCCGAACACGAAATCGTTAATTTAAACGAAATTGTTGACGATGTGAATGAGCCTCAATATGAAGACTTAGCCTACGCAGGGCTTCGTCTTGCAAGTGGCAAAGAGTGGTCAACCTTTAGCCAAGTTTCTGCATTTTTCCGCGAGGGGATTGTCGGCACTAAAGCCGACAGAACTTTTGGCACGATCTCAACAGTCCCCGACATCGCATACGACTTACTTACAAACACGAAATACGGCGCTGGTGCGTTTTTAACAAGTAGCTCAGGCGACCCCAGTAATCAAATAGATAGAGAGAGCATGGCTAAAGCCGCCAAGTTCTGCACCGCAAACAACTTCTACTGGGATGGCGTTATTGCAGAGCGCTTGAACATCCGTCAATGGATTTTTGAACAGTCAGCCTTCTGCATGTTGAGCTTTATCGTTAAAGGCGGCAAGTTCAGCCTTTATCCTGACGTTCCATTCAAGAACAGCGGCGAAATTGACTACACAAAAGACATAGGCGGCGAAATCAAAACTCTGTTCACCGACGGAAACATCAGAGGTCTGCAAACAAGCTTCCTGTCACCGGAAGAGCGCCAACCGTTTAAAGCGGTGTGCATCTGGCGAAGAGACGAGCTTGACGGTTTTCCCGATAAACGTGTTCTGGTGGTACGGCTCGAAAGACACGCAGGCGGCAGTGAAGATGACCCTGAAGAGACTTTTGACATGTCTCAGTTCTGCACAAGCCAAGAGCACGCAGCGAAGTTTGCCAAGTACGCCTTGAAAACTAGAACCCTTGTGGATCACGGCGTGAAATTTGAGACCACACCACAGTCCGCATTAACCCTCGAACCAGGTGACTACTTCGATCTCGTCACCACCGTTTCTCACCCAACGACTGGAACGGATTCGGGTGAACGCCTGAGAAACGGCTCCATCGACAAAAACGGCTACATCAACGGCGTCGACATTGAGAACGGCAGCCTAGACATCGTTTACTGGAAGCCTGGAACGGATGCTTTATACACAGACACAATCAACGTTACGGATGGAGTGGTACGGGAGAGTTTTGCTCACGGCTCTGTGTTTACACGAGACCCGCAATCAAATCCAGTGCGCCGCACGTATAAAGCCGAAAGCATTACTTACGGCGAAGACGGTCTTATCGAAGTAGCCGGAAGCTACGTACCACGCACAAGCTCAGGTTCGTTAGCAGTTTTAGATTGGGGTATAGATGATTTCAGAGAGGAAACAGGCTGATGGCAGCGGCATTCCCAAGTATTACTCCCAGCAGCCGGTCCTATTCCCCAGGCGAATACCCAGAGACCGAGTTTCTAGCACTGAATGGAGCGAGGTCGATTGTCCGCTTTGGTGCAAACCAAGTCGGCCACCGCCTACAGCTGACCTTCAGAAACATCAGTGACGCTGAAGCACTACAAATTGTGCAGCACTACGCGTCGGTAAATGGGGATTACAACAACGCCACTTTCATTATCAGCAGCACGTCTGGTCCGATGGCCGGTGTAACAAGTACGGGCCTAGCGCAAGAAATGAGCCAACAAGGAACTGCAACCAAGTGGCGCTACTCAAATCCGCCAAGCGTGCAGAGCGTTTATCCCGGAGTAAGCACGGTTACGTGTACATTTATCGGTTATTTAGAAGGGGTAGGATACGACTAACGTAAAGTGACGCATCATGGCGTTTTACAGCGGTCTTGACGGTCAGCTATACCTAGGGCCTGACAAAATTGGCAAGGTCCAAAACTGGTCGCTGAATGCGTCACAAGCCGTGCTGGAAACAACCAGCCTTGAAGATACTGACCGAACACTGGTTAACGGTGTTCGCAGCATGAGCGGAAGCTGCCGCGTTTTTTATTACACCACTGGCACTGGTGGCGGAACGTCAGACGCCAGTAAATTTATCGACAACATTATCAAAACTGGTGGCTCCGGCATTGACGACGGAGTAGATCCTATTACCCCGCAACAATCAGCGAGCGTTACTTTTAAGCTCCACGCAGACGCCAACAAATACATCGAGGTTTATGCCTGGATTACAGGCGTCAGCATGAACATGGCAGTCGGCGAAGTTATGTCTGTAGACGTTTCATTCGAAGTTAGCGGAAGAGCTATTCAAAGCACACTTGTCTGATGTCGGTTTACCTTGGATACACGGGTTCCGTTGAGTTAGATCGCGACTCAACAGATTCCCCAATCGCGACAACACTGGACCCCAGTGATGTCAACGTATCAAGGCGGCGCTTTTCCGTAGACTTCAATATCTCGTCTTTAGTTACAGGCGATCGCGTAGAAATCGCCACTACTGACGGCTCAACACTAGAACTCGTATCTGACCACAGCTACCCGGATGGAACGTGGTATATCCACATTGATGATGCAGGCGGCATCCGCCTGTTTGAAAGATTTGATGCCTCGCTGTCTGGTCAGCAAAGCGACGCTGTTCAGTTAGTCGCACCAAGCGCAGCCCAAAACATCACACTCCAAACCAAAAACGATCGCTACCGCTTCATGGCGCGGATTCGCGACTTCGAAATAACCACCAGTCGCGACACCGTAGACCTCACAGCCCTCGGCAACGAGTTCCGCGACCAGTACGAAAAAGGTTTGATTTCCGGCCAAGGAACCCTCAACTGCCTGTGGGAAAGTAACGGCTTAATCGCCGGCAGCGGTTACGGCGCAACTACCGCAGAGTTCCCGTCTTACCTGGCACGTCTGGTGGTTCGTGTGCAGCAAGGCGCAGATTTCCACGGCCGCTTTTTCATCTTTGCCGGAACACCAGAGCAACCTGAAAGCGTCTGGTACGAAACCAAGTGCGTTATCACCAACGTCGCTGTTTCGGTATCAAACGACCGCGCCATCGAAACGCGGGTTGACTTCGTCACCTCTGAGCAAATTGTGCTGAAGCAAGGCAAACCGCCTGCTTATTTGCTACAAGAGAGCGGCGATTTCTTGCTACAAGAGGACGGAAGCCGCTTACTTTTGGAAGATTAGAATACACCTATACAGCTCTACAGCTTGAGGGGGCAAAACCTTGCCAGATCTTGAGATTTCTAATCTGCCTGCACTGGCTGGAACCTCGCTGCAGGGCACTGATCCAGTGGCCGTTGCTGATTTATCAGCAGCAGAGACAAAAAAGATTACCGTCAAAGATTTTCTTGAAGGCGGTTTTGACCTAGTAGACGATGCCACTATTCCAGCGGCAAAAATTTCAGGCAGCACCATCAGCGCTGGCAGTGTCGGCACTACTGAACTTGTTGATCTATCAGTAACAGAAATTAAGGTTGCCGCCGACGCAATCACTTTTGCAAAATTTCAAAACGTAAACACCGACATCCTGCTGGGACGTTCCAGTGCAGGTAGCGGCGATGTAGAAGAAATCCCCTGCACCGCAGCAGGTCGCGCACTGCTTGACGACATTGATGCAGCAGCGCAACGAGTCACCCTTGGCCTTGGAACGCTTGCCACCCAAGACGGCACTTTTAGCGGCACAAGCTCCGGCACCAACACTGGCGACCAAGTCATCATCCTGACTGGTCCGGTTACAGGTAGCGGCACCGGCACCTTCGCCACAACAATCACCGCTGGAGCTGTTGGCACAAGTCAAATCGCCAGCGGAGCAGTTACTTACGCAAAAACTAACTTTGCCAACGCATCTATTCCAGGTGCAAAACTAGAAAACGACAGTATTACTGCACTTCAAATTGCGGCAAACGCCGTTGGTGCAAGTGAGCTGGCTGACATCTCAGTCAATACAAACTCCATCATTGACGCGGCAGTCACCGACGCCAAACTCAGCAGCGGTATCGACGGTGGAAAACTCAGCAATAACACCGTCACAGCCGCAAAAATCCCAGCGGAATCCCTAGATCGTGGCTTAGACAAAACCACAGGGGACATCGGCCACACTAACGCCGTCACCCCTGGAACGTCTAACGGTATTACATTTGATGCCCAAGGCCACGTCACTGGCACCGCAGCACTGACTGCAAGTGACATGCCGGTGGCAACTACAACCACCATTGGTGCCGTTAGCGCAGCCGCAGACTCGGGCTTGACCGTTAGCGGAACAGGCGCCCTCAGCATCACCAACACACTGACCGGTGCAACGGCTAACGGTATTACATTTGACGG
>CEPY01029550.1_pt1 | contig 11932 bp, 10 predicted proteins | sample 530421 | NCBI WGS metagenome assembly CEPY01 (sample SAMEA2620065, study PRJEB7988) | marine metagenome | biome: marine biome (ENVO:00000447); feature: surface water layer (ENVO:00002042); material: "saline water (ENVO:00002010), including plankton (ENVO:xxxxxxxx)" | depth 5 m
ATATTATACTCTTAACTGGACTGGTCAATTCAATTGGACCACGTCAGTCAGCTCAGGATGTTGCTGATGTTGAAATCATTGGCAGAGGCCGAACAATGGAGTTTTTACCTGACCCTAGAGCTTTTCTAATCCTTGATGGTCAGCACCGTGTTTATGGTTTCTCGAAAGCTAAGTCCACACTTCGAGTCCCAGTTATCATTTATGTTGGTCTAACTCGAAAAGAGGAATCTAGGCTGTTCATTGACATCAACTCAAAACAGAAAGGTGTACCTTCAGAGTTATTACTTGATATTAAGAGAATGGCGGAATATGAAAACTCTACAGAAGAGTCTCTTCGTGATATTTTTGACTTATTCCACACTGACCCTAATAGCGCTTTAATCGGGAAGTTAAGTCCCGCGTCTAAGTCAAAAAATAAAATCAGCAGAGTTACTTTTAACAGTTCGGTTAGCCCTGTGGCTCAGTTCTTTGGAGACAGGGATATTGATGAGCTGTACTCAATTCTAAATTGTTATCTGAAAGCTATTACATACGGCTTTTTTAAAGCCAACAATGTTGAAGAGCAACTGTGTAATTCAACTGTTTTCCGTGCTCTTTTTGCAGTTTTCCCAGAAGTAGCGTCAAAAGTTAAAGATCGATTTGGTCCAGAATACACTGTCGATAACTATGACGTTGTAATGTCAGATATGTTTGAAAAAATAAACCTTCAAAAGATTAAGAAACCTGGTAGTTCATACAAGGCTATTGCTTCACACTTATCTAATTCAATGAAACGCAATTTTACTCTATAATATGACAATATTGGTAGATATTCTTCGAGCGCATATCGTACCTGGGCTCACTAATATTGAAGCTATTCCACAGATGACCTATAAAGGTTGGATAGCGTCAAAAAGGTACAAAATGACAACTCCTCTTCAGAGTAAAGAGTTTGTGCTAGATGTATATAGTCATGAACAATTATTGCAGCCATATGCATACGATATCAATCGTATGGCTACATCTTCATTTGAGAGTATGCATGGAATATCCCCAGATGAAGGGTTACCAAAATCTGTCGGCTGGTTAATAATCCGTAGTTATTATAGCGCATATTTTGCTATGCACGCTATTTTAAGACTATTTGGTGTAAGTTGTAGCCAATTTGATACCAACGAATCAAGAGCTGTTACTAATATTGCTCAATTCTACTCATTACAGAATGGCAATACTGCTGCAAGTGGCTATTATAATTGCCAATATGACCCTGTCAGTTCTAAAGTTTGTTGTAAGCAATTAAGCAATACACATCAAGATGTATGGAAGTCTTTTTATGAGCTAATTGATGACCTAGCTACAAAGGTAGCGTCATCTGATTTCAGAAAAAAAGATAGAGATAGTGCCATCGAGTATCTGTTTAAATTACGAGAAGGGATGTCCTTTCGTAAAGCATTGAATAATGGCAACTGGCTCTCTAAAGTTAGAAATGAAGTTAATTACACCCACTCGATGGGAGCGTGGTTTCCATATTCAAATTCTTCTAATGAACATAAAAAAATGTTTCGTCTTGTTAAGTGCTGGAAACAAGCACCATCTCAAGAAATTATAAATTCTAATTTGACACAATGCGATCAACTCCTTTTTGTTAGTACGTGTGTTTCGATCGTATCTTTGTGTCATGGACTTTTAGCAGACTTAAACACTATTAATGACAATAGCTTTTTGAAGTACGGAGCAATGCGGTTAGCAAATCAACTCTATTAACAGGCACATAACAAGCCAATTTAGCAGTACAAAAAAACAGTTGATTTTGCTCCTGCGTCGCCGATTCTAACCAACTATTTTTCGTCTCTGATTTAGTTGTAGAACGTCCGTTGTTTGTCTTAAGCAACCAGACACACGCGTAAGCATCAATTAGTACTTATCGCTGAATCCAAACCTGTTTGACTGAATATTTTAAGGGCTGGTGAGGTAAGTCGACGAAACTGCTTCGCTCACACGCTATCTTGAGAACTTTACAATCATTGATACCAACGGTGTGAGAGACTGACGTCCTCATGGTGTATTCATAGGATGAATACACCATTGCTTTCTAGGCAGCTAACTACCTAAAAATTACCTCAGCAGTTTCAACATGTTCTATTATCCAGTCCTTAAAATATGAAACCCGTGTAAAAACTGCAACCTCATCATAGTGTCCAAAGCTAAATTGCTTCACATCTCCTTCAAATTCTCGCCATGAAGCCATGCCTAGTAAAACTGGCTTGTTATCTCGAAAAATCACAATCGCGCCACCACTGTCCCCTGAACCAATAGTCCCTTCAAGGGGCATGGCGTTGTCTTCTTTTTCGAATGAAAATTTTAGCCATTGCTGTGAGGCTTCAGTTATCTGGTTGTTGTACTGTTGAAGCTGATAGTTTTCCTGAGTAAATGCCCAGACTGAGAAGAACTTTGTGATTTGATACCAATAATAGGTCACGTAGCCTGGTCCTTGACTGTCTTCAACCTCGCCAGTTAGCCCTGTGCCTATGGCACCGCGACCAAATCCTGTAACTTTCATACCTTTCTCATCGTTGCCACCATAAAGTGGAATAGGCGAAACATGTGTCACCGGATGTTCCAGCCTGTTTAATGCAATATCTACGCTGTTATTAAGCTGCGTCAACAGGGAGTTATCTGATGATGCCCCTACTCGTTCGTAATCAGGGTGCAAAATAACCTCTGCAATTACGTTATCGACCCCGTGTATGGCTATGGGTTTGTTTTGATATTCATACATAAACGTGTAGATAACGTGTGCAGGAGCAAGTAACCAATGTTTATCAATTAAGACTGCTGCACCTTGAAAAGGCATATCAATAAAATATTCTGGTGGTGTATCGATTTTATAACGGGCTGAGTCCACATCATGTCGGGTGATAACCGCGTATGAATGAAAGGCAGCCAGTGTCAGCAACAGCGCTAAAGTTCGTATTATTAGGTTTGAATTCATTACTAAGTCGTCCCTTGTTGATTTATTACAGGGTGCTCAATTTATGAATCAATGTAATGATTTTTGTGTGAAAAAACGTGACGAAAACGTGATGATAGAGGTATTAGGGTGAGATTGATAAGTGAACCGACCCTTTAAACAATCATCATAAGGGTAAAGTAGACCTTGTCATGCAGTCTTATTGAATCATGATTGTCTGCGTGAGTTAGAGTTAGCGTTGAATACTTCAATTTAGATGGAAATTATTAACGAAAAACATGGGTTTAACTTTGTAAAGAAGTGCTATAGTGATAAATGGTGTGATTAAGTTTGCTGGTTCAAAAGTGATAATTGTTGAAAATAACACCCACTCAAGAGGCCTAAGTATTCGATATTTTTTCAGAGCATTCGTGCTCGCTTCCGTGTTTTCTTTTAGCCTTCAGAGCCTAGCACTCGAGCTCTCTCTAGATACGCCGAATCGTGAAGCGATTCAGCAGTTTATTAGTGACGTAAGAAAAAGCAGACTTGATTACCTTGAAAATGAAAAAAGCCTAAAGGAAGTATTTAATTTGGCTAAAGAAAAGGGTTGGAATTCGCTTCACGCTGAAGCGGCAGCGCTTTATTCCGAGCTTCTTTTCAGACAAGAAAAATACAGCGATTTAACGTCACACCTTCAATATTACTTAGATAAAAAAGAGTTCATAGAACGAGAAGACATTCATTTATTATTTCTAGAGACGAAATTAAAGTCTTTAACATTAATGGATGATCCAGCCCCAGCACAAGCACTTGCGAAAAAGCTAGAAGTAGAGCTATCGCAACATTCAAACGATGAAAAAATTACTATCTATCGAGCTTTAGCTTATTACTATACGGCTGATGATGCGTTGCGCAAAACGCTGAAAGCGGCTTTAGATGGCCTCGAGTTGGCGATGCAAACAGGCGATGTAGCTTCTCAAGGCTATTTTTACCGAAAAATAGCTGACGCCTACACCTACCTTAGTGAAAACGATAAAAGGATATATTACGCTAAAAAGGCTGTTAGTACGTTTGAAAAAACGAATGACGGCCTTTTTACTGCTAAGGCATATTGGAGCCTAGGCAATATACTTCTAGAAAACGATGACACCCAAAATGCGTTGCTCTACTTACATAAAGCCCTGGCTTATTTTGAAAAAGTAAACATGAAAAAGGGGTTGGCTTTTGCTCAATATTCCATTGCTAATGTTCAATATCTTCAAGGCAATCTTGATGAGGCTTTACAGTTAGCTCAGGAAAATATAGAGCTTGCACGGGCTTCGGGTATTCATGATATGCAACTGGCTTCTATGATCCTGCTGAGTAATATATATATTGAAAAGGGTAACTTGGAAGTAGCGAATCAAATAAATGATGACGTTTTTAACCTCATTGAAAAATTTAGCCGTAGTATTTATAAAGCAGAGTTTTTTGGTGAAAGGTATGAACTAAAACGTAAGATTAATCAAGTAGATGAAGCATTCGAAGCGCTGGAGAAAAAGCTTTTTTTCATTAATAAGCATTATGAAGCGACCAGCGAAAGCAATATTAAAGCCCTGCAAGTCAAGTTTGAAGTCAAAGAAAAAGAAGATGAAATTCGAAGGTTAGAATACCAAAAAAATATCAGTGAACTTCAGGCAAAAGAAGAGTATCAACAAAAAATAATTTGGCGCCTTAGTGCGGCAATAGCGTTTATTTTAGTACTTGTGGCTTTGCTTTTATTTTATCGGCAAGTGCGCCAACGAAAAAAATACCATCGTATGGCATCAACCGATCATTTATCAAACTGTCTCAACCGTAGGGGAATACTTAATGCTGCCAGCGTTAAGCTAGCTCATCATAGTGTATCCTTCGCTATTGTTGACCTAGACTACTTTAAAAAGATTAATGACGAGTATGGCCACGACATAGGCGACATGGTGCTAATTGCTTTTGCCAATGCAGCAAAAGATACACTACCTAAAGGCGACGAATTTGGCCGATACGGTGGTGAGGAATGGTTATTCGTCTTAAATTCGGCAGATGAAAAAGTAGTTAGAAGCATCTTTCAAAAGCTTGCCGTCGCCTTCCAAAAATATTGCGATGCCATTGAAGCTTTTAATCCAAAGAAAGAGATGACATTTAGCGTAGGAGCAACGCTAAATAGCAAATCACCTAATTCTTTGGATTCTTTAATTAAACGTGCAGACACCCTCTTGTATAGAGCTAAAGAAAACGGTAGAAATCAAGTCGTCATCGACTGAGGAAGTAAATAAAGAGTGGCAATAAGTGAGCAGTGGCTATCGTCGCAGGTGGCCTTGCGAAACATCAGTATTGTGAAGTTTTCAGAACTGCTTTGGGTATTAGATGCCAGAGGAGTGGCCTATTTACCTGCGCTCGATTGGCTGGTGGTATCCGACTTACACCTTGAGAAAGGCAGCTATTTACGTAGTTATGGTAATCCGCTGCCAAGTATAGATTCAGTAGCTACGCTGAAACGGTTGCAGCTGGTTATAAAAGACTATATGCCTGCTCGGGTGATTAGCTTGGGTGATAGCTTTCACGATAATCACAGTCTGTCCCGCATGACGCTACAAGACAAAAACCTGTTGTGCGATATCGTCAATAGCGTTTCCCAATGGGATTGGGTAGAGGGGAATCACGATCCTGATTTGCCTGTAGGCATTCCCGGCAACCCTTGTCATGAAATAGCGCACGATAGTGTGGTGTTTCGCCATGAACCAGACGCGCTGAAAAGTAGTGTAAGTGCAACCGGCCAGGCTGAAAGCACGCCGCAAGTCATAGGGCATTACCACCCTAAAACACGAAAAACCATTTCTCGACGCCGATTTTCCGGTAAGTGTTTCGTGATTTCTGACAACTTATTCATCATGCCTGCGTTTGGTCAATTCACCGGGGGCTTAGATGTGAATGATGAGGTTATGCTGGCATTAGTGTCCGAAAAATCCCGTGCTTGTTATATGTTGTATGACCGTGCGATTTTTAAGGTGTAATTCTGTGTCCTTCAGACAACAGCATCGCATAAAGAAACGGGCAATCACGTAGCCCGTTTCACATAAACTTACTTGCGTCCTGCCTTAATCGCGCCACCGTTTGGTTAAATCTTCGTATGCATCAATGCGTCTGTCTCTAAAGTAAGGCCAGATACGCTTAACTTGCTCAGTGCGGGCAAGGTCAAGTTCAACAGTTAATGTGGTTTCTTCGTTGGCGTCTGCCTTGGCAAGAATTTCACCTTGTGGGCCAACAATAAAGCTTTGCCCCCAGAATTGAATACCAGGGTCGCCGTCCACAGGAGAAGCTTCAAATCCAGTACGGTTAGCCACAATAACAGGCACGGAATTGGCCACAGCATGAGAACGTTGAATGGTTTCCCAGGCACCATGTTGGCGAACGCGTTCATCATCAGTGTCGTTGAGGTCCCAGCCGATGGCCGTCGGGTAAAATAGTAAGTCCGCGCCTGCCATGGCCATTAATCTCGCCGCTTCTGGATACCATTGATCCCAACAAACCAATACACCTAATTTACCCACACTGGTTTGTATAGGTTGAAAACCCATATCGCCAGGTGTGAAGTAAAACTTCTCATAAAAACCTGGATCATCGGGAATGTGCATTTTACGATATTTACCTGCAATTTCTTTACTTCTATCAAATACCACCGCGGTGTTGTGATACAAGCCAGAACCGCGTTTCTCAAATAAAGAGGTCACCAACACAATATTATGCTTCTCAGCAAGTTCACCAAAAAAATCGGTAGCGGGCCCAGGAATCGGCTCGGCTAAATCAAACGCATCGGTATCTTCTTGCTGGCAAAAGTACAAGGTACTGTGAAGCTCTTGCAATAATATGCACTCACACCCTTCATCGGCTAACTTAGCCACTTGCTCAGCACTTTTATTCCAATTAGTTTGCTTGTTATTGTCGGCGACAGCTTGCTGAACCACGCCTACTTTAAGGGTTTTATTGGGCATAAATTGATACTCCTTTTTCCAGCAGCGCTAGTACAGAAGCCTGCAGTGTGTTGGTGGGAACTTGCATCGAAATACAATGCAAGCTGCCATACTGTTTAACCAAAACAGAACAATCAATGGGTTCGATAACATGGTTGGGATAGGCGCTTTGCATAACGTCAATGGCAATGGCGTCTTCATCCTGCTTATAAATGGGTAGCAGAACAGCGTCGTTACAGATCAAAAAGTTGGCATAAGAAGCCGGTAGCCTAACCCCGTCTTCGTCCACAATATAGGGCAAAGGTAAATGATACTGCGTGTGCTGAGGGAGGTATTGTTCGCACTCTTCACATAATGCTTTCAACCCCGCATAGTGGCTATCTTGTGGCCGGTTAAAGGCAGCTTGAATGACCAAACCATTGTTTGGCGTAAAGCGCACTAGGGTATCGATATGCCCATCGGTATCATCACCTTCAAGATGGCCATTATGAAGCACGGTGACTTTGTTACAGCCAAGCATCTGCGTAAACACTTCAGCGTATGAGTTTAAATCCATATCGCCATTTCGTTTAGGGTTAAGTAAGCATTGCGCGGTGGTGAGCAGGTGCCCTGTGCTATCAATTTCAAGCGCGCCGCCTTCCACAACAATCGGACTGCTGCGCAGGGGCAATTGACACAAAGACGCTAAATAGCGTTGGTTAGCTAGGTTGTCTTCGGAGGCATCGAATTTTTCGCCCCAGCCATTGAATTTGAACTCTACAGGTGCGCCGTTACCTTCACTGTCTATACAAGTCATAAAGCCGTAGTCACGCATCCAAGTATCGTTGAACGACGCGGGAATAATCAGCACTTTTGCTTGCTCAGGTAGGCGTGCTTGAAGCGCATCAATGTCATCAGGTGCGCACAATAGGATTACGCCGGCACCATAACGGTTAACCGCATTAATGACGTTAATATAGGTTAATCGTGCATGCTCAAGCCACGGCGCCCAATCAGTTTGAGCGTGGGGCCAAGCTAAAAGTACTGCATCCACTTGGTTCCATTCCGGAGCCATGACTCGGTTACCTTGCATGTTAATCTCGTTGATTTGTGTAAACCCACAATTATAGCTAGGGAATGGTTGCCTACCAATAGCTGGTTTCATGAATTTAATTGCTGGAAAAGAATAAAATTTTGCGTGACTGAATACGCAACATTTACCCCACGCTTTATTTTAAGTGCCTGCCACCATCGAGATGAAGAGTTTGCCCAGTAATATATTCACTTTGCATCAAATAGCGCATTGCCTTTACTGCTTCTTGTGCACCTGGCACAACTTCAAGTAAGGACTTAGTGCGCGCTTTTTCTTTATAGTGATCCGAGTCTCCTTCATTGAACATCAATAACGCAGGCGCGATACTATTTACTTTTACTTTAGGGGCTAAGCGCTTCGCGAAGGACAAGGTCAAATTGTGCAATGCAGCCTTGCTTGCCGCATACGCCATGTGCTTTTCACTACCGGTTTCTTGTACATAATCGGTCATGTGAATAATGTCGGCCACCAAGTTGTGGTTGGTAAGGTGGGTTTCTAGCGCTAAATTTATGCGATAAGGCACAAGGGCATGAATGCGCATCATATATGCCATTAATTGGTCTTTGTTCTCGTATTTGTCATCAATTGCCCAGTCGGAGGCGTTGTGAATCACGGCGCGATAGCTTTTATTGATTGCCTTAATCTCAGCAATTGCTCGATCAATAGCCTGCTCAGTGCTAAAATCTGCCTGTATAACAGTAGCCCCTCTCTCTTTAAGTGACGCCACCGACGGCTTGTATGTGCGGTAGGTGATAACAACGGGAATTTTTTGGTCTAAAAGGCTTTCAGCCATAGCCAATCCAAGGCGCTGACTAGCGCCGGTAATTAACACAGGTAACGACAAGTAAGTCTCCTTTTTCTGTGTAGGGGGCGGACTACTCTAATGAGGTATAGTAGTGTAACGAAATCACACTACCAGTAAGGTATAGAGGACTGCCATTAGATTAAAATAATGTCATCTTTATGCCCAACGGATCTTTACGTTTTATTGGGCGTATAAGGTCAAAAAAGAAGTAATTACGGAATAAGTTAATGTTAGCAAAAGAAGCGGTAATCGTGCGCGATGCGCTGGATCCCTCCATTTCCGAATCGGCACAGCGTGTAAGAGCAGCGTTAGAAGAGAAAGGTTTAGAAACACCTATGGCAGGTAATGGCCTTTCTGACGAGCAAAAGCGACTGAAAATTGAAAGTGCTATGAGAGAGGTCATGGATACGCTAGGTCTCGATTTATCGGACGATAGCCTATGCGATACTCCCAAGCGCATCGCCAAAATGTACGTCGATGAAATTTTTGGCGGCCTCGATTACCGTAAGTTTCCAAAAATTACGCAAATTGAAAATAAAATGCGTTTAGACCAGCCTGTGCAGGTATCTGATATCAGCCTTACCAGTACTTGCGAACATCACTTTGTCACTATCGATGGAACCGCTACTGTGTCTTATATTCCGAAAGACACCGTGCTAGGATTATCTAAAATCAATCGTCTTGTTGGCTTTTTTGCTCAGCGCCCACAAGTACAAGAACGCTTAACTCAGCAAGTGTTGGTTGCCATCCAAACCTTAACCGGTTCTGAAGATGTTGCGGTGAGCATTAACGCCACACATTATTGTGTGAAGGCAAGAGGTATTCGTGATACCAATTCCTACACCAAGACGTCTGCGTTAGGTGGGAAGTTCTTAGAAGATGCAGAACTAAGACGACAATTCTTCGCCTAAGCACAATTCATTGAATAGGTGATTCGCTTACGCCCACACCAACAGCCAGGTTAAGCAAGCGCTAGGCTAGTGTGGGCGAATTCCTTTCTATTGATGGAATACGTTATTTAACCTGAAGTTCATTTTCCAGTTCAGTAATCACCAAGTTGATTTGACCTTCTACGCCATCAGCCGCCGTTAGGCTAAGTTTCTTTTTGCAGCAAAAACACGTTTCTACCTGCTCGTGATACATGTCTCGCAATGAATTGAGTTCAAACGCGTTTATAACGCCACAGTATGGACACAAGTATTCGAGAGGTTGGTTTTTGTTCATGACACTTCCTTATTAGACTTTCCATATCTTTAATGCTCCTTGCTGACATCACCACGCATGTAACGTGCAACGCGCTTATACTTTTACGTGCATAAGTTCGTTCCCTAAAATATAGCCACTTATTGACGAAATGCGCCGATAAATTAAGTGCACTCAACTAACCCTAGAAAATGTAAAGAAAAATAGTTTTCCCTCGGTGGGAGTTTGCCTTTACTGCGCTAGTCACAAGGGACTGCGGATAATACGCTTGCGACTTAACACTTATTGGTTATCAACTAGGTTCTTCTACCTAGTTATGAATAAAATGATCACTTGGTGCCGGCGAAATTAAAAGGTTTACAGGGTTTTCATATTCTGTTAACTTTTATCTTAATCGATTAAGTTTCGTTTTGTATAGCAGCTGAGTTACGTATTTCACATTCGTGTTATTTTTGAAAGCATGTAAATGTAGGGTGTAAGTTGGCTAGTTTACCCAAACCAAAAAGCAGTTAATAACGAGTAAAACTATGACGAACCAGGATCCAAACAGCAGGGTTATTCGCTGGTTAACCTATTTGATGTTCATGATGTTTGCGATGACATCTGACTCTGTTGGCGAGATCATTAAAGAGGTTAAAGTGGCATTTTCTGTCACCAACGCCCAAGCAAGCTTAATGCACTCTCTACCTATGTTGGGAATTGCTCTATCTGGCTTATTTTTGGGTTTTCTTGCAGATAAGATTGGACGCAAACCTACTATTATTATTGGTTTGCTTCTATTTGGATTAGCCTGCTATAGCTTTTTAGTCGCCAATGACTTTTTGCTTATTGTAAGTCTGATGAGTTTGTCTGGGGTGGCTGTTGGAATATTTAAAACAGGCGCATTGGCGCTAATTGGCGATATATCAACGTCAACCAAACAGCATACCTCTACTATGAACGGGGCCGAGGCCTTTTTTGGTGTAGGCGCAATTATAGGACCGCTGATTGTTGCGTACTTAATTCACCAAGGGGTGCCGTGGCAATGGCTTTACGTTATTGCCGGTGGCGTATGTACGCTGCTTATCCTTGGCGCACTGTTCGTGAAATACCCCACCTACAATACACAACCTTCTTCATCTACAGACAAAGTGTCTTTATGGAACAGCCTAGCCTTGGTCAAAAACCCTTATGCAATGGGGTTCTCGATAGGCGCATTTTTATATGTGGCAGCTGAAAGTGCTATTTATGTTTGGATGCCAACGTATTTGGTATGTGATGCAACAAGTATGAAGGCAACTTACCAGTGCTACAGTGAGGGCGCATCACAATTGCTCGCCATTTATTCCGTTACTGCTTTCTTTATATTACGAGCAGCAGGGCGCTTTTTAGGTATTTGGATGATGTCACGCTTTAACTGGGCACTAGTATTAATGTTATTTAGCGGTGCTATTGTAACCTGTTTCACCTTAGGCCTTGTAGGTGGCAAACACGTTGCTCTGTATTTGTTCCCCTTAACAGGCATCTTCATGTCTGTTATTTACCCTACGTTTAACTCAAAGGGAATTAGCTGTTTTCCAAAACATCAGCACGGTAGTGTGGCTGGCGTCATTCTATTCTTTACTGCTGCAGGTGCAGCGGCGGGTCCATTTATAATGGGGGTGGTGAGCGATGCGAATGGAGGCGATGCAAAATACGGATTTATTGTTGCGACCGTTTTTGCCCTTATTCTATTTTTAGGGCTTTGCTATAACTACGTTAAAAACCCAACCCAAACCAGGTTAGCTGAGCTAGAAGCAAGCGAATATGGTGAAGGGTAAAGTACTACCAGTAAACATTAAACAAGGTTTACTGGTCACTATTTAATGCATGTGTACAGAAAAGCACCGAAAAAACGCAAATTTCCTATTTTTTGAAAATACTTGTTGACGTGAGCGCTCATTTCCCTAAAATGC
>CEPY01029469.1_pt1 | contig 11759 bp, 10 predicted proteins | sample 530421 | NCBI WGS metagenome assembly CEPY01 (sample SAMEA2620065, study PRJEB7988) | marine metagenome | biome: marine biome (ENVO:00000447); feature: surface water layer (ENVO:00002042); material: "saline water (ENVO:00002010), including plankton (ENVO:xxxxxxxx)" | depth 5 m
ATGCCTACTCACTTAACTGATACTCATTTTTCCGACCTGCCGATTAATAGCAAGGTGGTTGACGCCTTGACGGCAGCTAATTTTAACAACTGTACGCCTATCCAAGCTCTCGCTCTGCCGCCTTTACTTGAAGGCTTAGACATTGCAGGACAGGCCCAAACAGGAACGGGTAAAACCATTGCGTTTCTGGTCGCTACATTTCACCATTTGCTAAGCAAAGCAGAAAATGTAGATAACAGCAAATCCAATGATGCACATTCTGCAGGCCCTCGAGCCATCATTATGGCCCCCACCCGTGAACTCGCTGTTCAAATCTATAATGACGCCAAATTGCTCAGTGAGCATACCGGATTGTCACTTGGTTTGATTTATGGGGGCGAAGGATACGAAAGTCAACGAGAAACCCTTCAAGAAGGGGTGGATATTATAATTGGTACGACAGGGCGCATACTCGATTATTATAAACAGAATGTATTTTCACTGAATAATATTCAAGTTGCCGTGCTTGATGAAGCTGACAGAATGTTCGATTTAGGCTTCATTAAAGACATCCGGTTTTTGTTCCGCCGCATGCCTGCCGCTAGCGAACGTCTTAGTATGTTGTTCTCAGCCACTCTTAGCTACCGCGTACAAGAACTGGCGTATGAGCACATGAACAACCCTACCCATGTGCAAGTTGCCCCTGAGCAAACCACCGCAAGCCGAGTAAGCCAAGAGCTCTTTTATCCGTCTGATGACGATAAAATGTTGCTTCTTCTCACTTTGCTTGAGGAAGAGTGGCCAGACAAGGCCATTGTCTTCGCAAATACAAAGCACAGCTGCGAAAAAGTGACTGACTGGTTAACCGCCGATGGTCACCGTGTAGGCTTGCTGAGTGGCGATGTTCCGCAAAAGAAACGCTTGGGTATATTGGAAGACTTCACGAATGGCAAATTGGATATTTTAGTTGCCACTGATGTCGCGGCACGGGGTCTTCATATTGATGCTGTCACCCACGTGTTCAACTATGACTTACCTGACGATGCTGAAGACTATGTTCACCGCATTGGCCGTACAGGTCGGGCTGGACAAAGTGGTATTGCTATTAGTTTCGCTTGTGAAAAGTATGCCTTGAATTTACCGGATATCGAAAAGTATATTCAGCACCCTATTCCCGTTACCGACTACGACAGCAGTGCATTACTTGATGACGTGACAGCACCGAAACCCCGTCGTAAACGGACACCAAATACTAGAAACTCTTCTCGTAGAGGAAGTAACAAAGGGCGCGGAAGAGGCAAGCCCTCCCACCGCGGGAACAACAATTAACGTTTAAAAGAACATATGCAGGCAGAGATTCAACATGATACACAAAGCTACGGCGAGTATTACGCCGCCGTAGATTTGGGTTCCAATAGCTTTCACATGGTCATTGTGCATGTCGTCAATGGCAGCGTACAAATTATTGGCAAAGTGAAACAAAAAGTACGGTTAGCGTCGGGCTTAGACGATGATTTAGCCTTAGACGACATCAGTATGGAACGAGGATGGCAATGCCTGCAAACTTTCTCAGAACGCCTGCAAGATATTCCAGCATCCAATATCAAAGTGGTGGCAACAGCCACCCTTAGATTAGCGACCAATGCTCACATTTTCATTCGCAAAGCCGAAGAAATTTTAAAGCACAAGCTCGATGTCATTAGCGGTGAAGAAGAAGCCCGCCAGATATATTTAGGCGTAGCCTACACTTCGGCCAACCAAGGCAATAGCTTGGTCATTGACATTGGTGGTGCCAGCACTGAAATTATTATTGGCAACGACATGCAACCCATCCATTTAAAAAGCTTGGATATGGGGTGCGTTACCTTCATGGAGCGCTATTTCGAGAATGGCATGATTGGCGAAGAAAACTTTCGCCGCGCGAAAGCAGCCGCTAAAGCGTTAATTACACCTCAAGCCGATGCCTTTTTATGTTTTGATTGGGAAAACTGCTTAGGTGCTTCGGGCACGCCACAAGCCATTACAGAGATTTTAGTCGCCCAAGGTATTAGCGACGCTATTCGTCTTGATTACCTTCGTCATCTAGAATTGCAGTGCATTGAGTGCGGGCGAATTGAAAACTTGGATATTGAGGGTCTAGAAGATAACCGCAAAGCGATTTTCCCGTCTGGGCTTGCCATCCTGATTAGTTTGTTTGAATGCCTGAACATTAAGCACATGAACATTTCTGGTGGGGCACTCAGGGAAGGTTTGATTTACGGCATGTTAGACAATGTGCAGGAAAACGATCGTCGCGAACAAACCTTAAACCAAACCATGGCCCGTTATCATATTGATAAATCTCATGCGCATGCAGTGAAAGGCGTTGCTTTATCTTTATGCCACCAACTGTGCTCACAGCAAGATATTTGTCATTTAGACACGGAAGCCATTCTGAGCGCAGCGGCTATTTTGCACGAAACAGGCTTGCACATTGAATACAAAAAACACCATGAGCACGGTGCCTATATTCTTAGTCATATAGATTTACCTGGCTTTACTCGCTTACAACGTGCTGCGGTGCGAGACCTGGTATCTTTGCATCGTTTGGTTATCGCGCCATCGCCATTTTCTCACTATCACGCAGAGTATCAACCTATGCTATTGGGTCTGCTACGTATTTTGAGGATTTCGGTGGTGTTGTGCCTACGCCGCCAAAACAAACATATTCCTAACCTTGAACTAGAATGTCATGGCGAAAGTTGGACGCTGCATTTTCCTGAAGGTTGGCTAAAAGCCCACCCACTCATCAATGCAGAGTTAGCCAATGAGATCTGGCTCCAGCATAAAGCAGGCTGGGAGCTCATTTGCCAATAAAATAAGGCCGCAAAATATTGCGGCCTTATTTATATGTGCTTATCTAGCGTTTAAGCAAGCGCGCGGCTTGTGGTGCAAAATAGGTCAAAATGCCATCAGCCCCTGCACGCTTAAATGCAAGTAATGATTCTAGGATCACTGCCTCTTCATTTAACCACCCATTTGCGAAGGCCGCTTGGTGCATCGCGTATTCACCACTGACCTGATATGCGAAAGTAGGGACTTTAAACGCTTCTTTGCAGCGCCTTACAATGTCCAGGTACGGCATACCTGGCTTCACCATCACCATATCTGCCCCCTCTTGAATGTCCAATGCGATTTCATGTAAGGCTTCATCAGAATTTGCAGGGTCCATTTGGTACGTTTTTTTATCGCCGCCTTTAATATTTGCCGCAGAGCCTACTGCGTCGCGAAATGGCCCATAGTAAGAAGACGCATACTTCGCCGAATAAGCCATAATACAAGTATTGATAAAGCCATCTTGCTCTAGAGCGTGACGAATAGCGCCAATTCGCCCGTCCATCATATCTGAAGGGGCCACGATATCTGCGCCAGCTTGTGCATGAGATAAGGCTTGTTTCACCAGCACTTCAACGGTTTCGTCATTCATCACATAGCCGTTCTCATTGACTAAGCCATCTTGTCCATGAGAGGTAAAGGGGTCGAGGGCGACATCCGACATTAATAAAACATCAGGGAATGCAGATTTCAGTGCGCGTAGCGCCTGTTGTGCTAATCCGTCAGGATTAAAGGCTTCTTTCGCACACTCGCTTTTTTGTGACATGGGCGTTACAGGAAATAAGGCCAATGCTTTAATGCCAAGGTCGTACCACGTCTTCATCTCTTCAAGTAGCAAGTCGATTGACAAACGCTCTACACCTGGCATGGAAGGCACAGCCTCACGCTGCTGGCTGCCAGGTAAAACGAACACGGGGTAAATAAGGTCATCTGTGGTTAAGGCATGTTCAGCCACTAAACTTCTTAGTGCGCCTTGCGCTCGTAAACGGCGTAGCCTGCGAGCAGGAAATGAAGAGGAGTTCATAAGAGGATCCTAACTGTTATTAATGAGAAACGCGATTTCGGCCTGCGTCTTTTGCCGCATAGAGTTTTTCGTCGGCATCACGGAATAACGCAAGAGCATGCTCTTCACTTTCAATGACCGCAGTTGCCACGCCGGCGCTTATAGTAAGTGCAATCTGTTGCCCTTCAAAGTCTACTGGCTTCTGCTCCGTGCTTTGCCTAAGTAACTCAGCCACGTGGCATGCTCCTTCACTGTTGGTGTTCGGTAAAATGATAGCGAACTCTTCTCCACCTATACGACAAAGATCATCTGTTGGCCGGTGTAATAATTGTTTAAATAGGGACGAAACATGCATAAGGCAAGCGTCACCTCCTGCATGACCGAATTTATCGTTAACGGTTTTAAAGTGGTCGACATCGATAATGATGAGTGACAAGGGGGTTTGTTCTCGACGGCTACGGCGCCCTTCCGATTTAAGCCGCTTATCGAAATGCCGGCGATTATTAATCCCTGTTAAAGGGTCTACCCCGGTAAGCCTTTCTAGCTCTTCATTCACCTCTGAAAGCTCGCGCAACGTAATTTCTAGTTCTAGGGTACGCTCTTGTACTTTATATTCTAAATCATCTTGATAGCGTTGCTGAACAGCCAGCAAATCTTCCTTGGCATTATTTGCCTGTATTTCTTTGTCCAATGCAAACTGCTGCGCTTCAATAAGGTCATCTCTGCTATGGCTATAACTGATTGCCAAAATAAAGGCTAGCATTAGGGTTTCAACGGCACCGCCAATAATCAGTAAATTGTTCGATGAAAGCGGAATATCAATAAGGTTAACGTTGTCTAAGCTGGCTGCCAGGCCGCTGACTAATAAAGATGCCCATGCAATGGTGAAATAACGGGCAATGATTACCCCCTTCACCGACATCCACACCCCTAAACTAATCGTAAAGAGCACGGTTAGACACAAGGCCACAAGGTACACTTTAATCACCAAGCTATAGGGCACTAAAAAGCTGGCAAGGGCACTGAGTCCAAAAAATAAAGCCAGTGCTTTAATGGCGTTATCTAGCCAAACACTGTGCTCTTTTACTTGCAATATTGTGCGCGTAAATATGGCCGCAAAGAAAATAGTAGCGTTGGCAAATACCACCACAGCTACGCCTTGGAACCAAATGAAATCGTGCCACAAATAGGCATAGCCTATTCCTTGAAGCGACGCCAACGTTAGCCCCAAACTGAAGACGTAACCAGAGTAAAAAAGAAACGCAGGGCGTTTAGTGGTTAAAAAGAGAAATACATTACTTAACCCCATGGCGCAAAGAAACCCGAAAAATAAGCCTAAGGCAAGATTTCGAGACGATGAATATTCTACAAATTCCCGCTCTTCCCACACTCTTAAAGGAAGCCTGATCGTGCCCGAGGTTTTAATACGGATATACACATGCTGGGAAAACTGGCTTACCGGTAAAGGGATTAAAGGGGTGGGATAATGAATGGGGCGACGATCAAATTCTATGGTGTCGCCGGCAGTATATCGGCTCGTAGGTAGGGTGCCTAAGTGACTGTAGACAGCCATATCCAACTCATCTAACAAGGGGTAGTCTAACTGTAAAAGAAAGCGACCTTGCATATGTTGTGTGGGTGAAACAGTCAGCCTAAACCAATGAACATTTTCACTCATGCCCAAGTTTACTGGTGACGTGGTGGGTGTCCAACGACTGTCAGACACGTCGAGAATGGTTGAAAAATCGAGTGACGGCCCCTCTTTACTTCCATTCCCATCTTCCACCAAATAGGCTAACTGTGAGAAACGCTCTTCGGTAACGGCGCTTGGGGAGAGATGAAAGGCCACTAATAAAAAAAGTGATACAGCGACTAGGGAAGTTAAAATTAAGCCCACATCATAACTGCGCACTTTATCTGTGTTTATCAGCATAGACTGCTCAAGACATCAAAGAAAATAATCGACAAGTATTAGCATAACTGCAAATACGCAATTTATCAGGGCTGACTTGCATCAATTCACTGACTTTTTCGCCGATATGAGGCAAAAAAGCCGGCTCGTTGTTTTTCTTTCGGGGTCTTAACGTTTTGGGAAACAAGTAAGGCGCATCAGTTTCAAGAATAATATTCTCAAGAGGAATATGCGGTATCGCTTGTCGAAGTGCTTCACCACGCTTTTCATCACACGCCCAGCCCGTAATGCCTATGTATAAACCCATAGCCAAATACTCACCTAGCTGTTCGCTGTCTCCAGTGAAACAATGAGCAATACCGCCTGGAATGTGTGATATGAACTTATTTAAACTGTGACGTTGTGCGTCAAAGGCATCTCGCTCATGCAAATACACCGGTAATTGCATAGCCTTAGCAATGGCCAGTTGCGCTTCGAAAACAGCAATTTGCGTCGGCCGGGGAGAAAAATCACGGTTAAAATCTAGACCACATTCCCCGATGGCAACCACACCGGGTTTCGCTGCATGAATTTTTAGCTGGCGGAGGTCTTCCTCGCGCACTACTTTAGCGTTGTGAGGATGAACCCCAATGGTATAGCAGATATGCTGTGGAAAAGCCGAATAAAGCTGCTCTGCTGCCGCCCACTCATTGGGGTGAGTGGTAATCACACATAATTTTTCAACACCGGCGTCCACTGCTCGCGTTACTACTTCGTGGGCATCGAACCTGCGATCCAGCAAGTTCACACCGGCATCAAACCAAGGCATATTATTTAATTCGTTTTACCTTCATTTTTCGTTTTATACCCTCAACTTTAGCGTAAAAAGCGCCGAACATACCACGTTCAACCACCACTTTTTGCCCTTCTTTTAAATTGAGGTCGGTGTCATCCGATTGTTGCCACACAGTACCATTGTCGAAAGTGACAATAAGGCTGCCTCTAACGGTAGACGATAACGCCGCTACGGTTGCTACCATAGACGCTTCTTTTTGTTCGCGTACCCGTTTTTGTTCCATGCCAAACGCGATATCTTCTGTTGCGTTGTTATCCACTGTTGGCTTAGCAGAAGGCGTTGAGGATACAGACGGTTTCGCCGGCGGTGGTGGCATTGTTGCTTCAGGTGCATTGGCAGGCGCTAATTGAGGGCGAGGCACCGCGCTAATGGATTCTTGTCCACCCGCGTATTGGTTAACATTCTTCGCGACCCGATCGTAACAGACCAAACGCTGTAAACTGTTGTCCACGCCTCGGCACTTTTCTAATGCTTGCGTGACGGTTTCTGCCTGAACAGAAAATGCTAACGAAGAGACGATAGCTAAAAGTAGCGTGGTTGCGGTTGCCTTCATGTGTTCCCCTTTTTCTTTTTTGTTATTCACTCACATTTTCAACGGATTCATCATCACTTTGTTTTGTCTTACCCGCATATAAACCACCCACAATGACGCCAACTTCAAACAAAAACCACATCGGAATAGCCAGCAAGGTTTGCGAAATAATATCTGGCGGCGTTAGTAGCATGCCTAGAATAAATGCGCCCACCACAACATAAGGGCGTTTTGCTCTTAGTGATTTTGCGTCTGTCACTCCGGTCCAGCACAGTAAGATAATGGCTATGGGAATTTCAAATGACACCCCAAAAGCAAAGAACAATTTCAGCACAAAATTCAAGTAACTTGAAATATCCGTGCTTACCGTTACCCCTTCTGGTGCCACGCTATTAAAAAATGCAAAGGCGATAGGAAAAACAACAAAATACGCGAAGGCCATGCCTGCATAAAAAAGGAGCGTGCTAGACAGTAACAAGGGTGCAACCAGCTTTTTCTCGTTGCGATAGAGGCCTGGCGCGACAAATCCCCATACTTGATAGAGTACGTAGGGAATGGCGATAAAAAACGACAGCACCAAGGTTAACTTAAACGGGGCGAAAAACGGAGAGGCTACGTCCGTTGCTATCATGCTGGCATTTTCAGGCAGCGATTCAAGCAATGGTAGCGCCAACAATTGATAAAGATCTTGTGCAAAGTAAGCCAGGCACAAAAACACGACAAGCACACTTAAAAGCGCTTTCAATATACGACTACGAAGCTCGATTAAGTGAGAAATTAAACTATTAGCGTCAGACATTTACTGTTTTTTATATGGTTCCTGAACGGACTCAGCGGCTTTCTTTAACTCATCAACACTCTGTTCTAACTCAGGCGATAAGTCTTTTAAGCCTTGCTGCTCAGCTTTTTTCAGGTTTTCGTGTAATTCATGTACTCGCAACTGATGCTCTACTTCCTGCTTAAAGCCGGTAGCAACATTACGCACACTTCGAATGGTATTTATGGTAGAACGCATGGCGCCAGGCAAACGCTCTGGCCCTAATACAAGTAGGGCCAGGACACCAATAACCAAAAGCTCCCAAAAACCTATATCAAACATTAGGACTTTTCTTTAACATCGCTCTGGGTTTTCGTGGCCACAGGGTCGGCCGTGTCTTTTTCTTCCACGTGCTTTTTCTGCTCGAAATCTGCGTCTTGTTCGTTTTCGTTAACCGCTTTTTTGAAACCTTTAATAGCGCTACCTAAATCAGACCCCATGCCTTTTAGACGCTTTGTACCAAATAATAAAACAACGATAACCAGTATAATTAGCAATTGCCAAATACTAATACCACCCATAATATTTTTCTCCCTTACTTCAATGCTAACAGTATGCCACCCCCTGACTCAGCTTTCACCTGAATATTTGCATGGCACATTAATCATTGACGTTTGTTACCACAAGTCGCATGCTGATACCTAGCATAAAGGTAAGGTTTTGATAGGTATTTCACCTAAAAAAAGGAGGTTTAAAAAGGATGTTGTGCGTTGCAGTAACGCTTTGCCATTTAATGTCACCATCATCGACCCTTCTCAACTCACAGCCTGTGACCGCGATACAAAGCCCGCAAGATAGTGTCGACGATAGTGCTTGGTTTGATGTGTGGCAGCGCAGTTTTACAGACTCCATCGATTTTACCGTTCGTCAGTTTGACGGCATGTTTTCCCAAGAAAACGGCCCCCATAGAAATAAGCAAGCCAAAGCAGAAGGCCGCATTCAACTCAGTTGGGAACCTCGAAGTCGCGACCTTGCAGAAACCGACCTTCGTTTTCGTATACGGGTGTCGCTTCCCCATCTAGAAGATAGGGTGGATCTATTGCTTAGCGACAATGAAGATGAGACGCAAAGTGACACGCTGAAAGCGGCTCGAAACGATTCACTAGGGCGACGTGATAACACCACCATTGCCCTTCGTTTCCGGCCCGATCAGAATTCGCACTATTCATATCGCATAGGCGCGGGCCGACGTGACCAGCTTTACGTAAAAAGCCGATATCGCGACGCCATGGCGTTCAATGCTCACTGGGCCATGTTGTATGATGCTGAATTGTATTACTACACCCGAGACAGACTGGGTGCTGAATTGGGCGCGGCGATTCAGCATGTGGCTGAAAATAATAACGTGACTCGATTAAATAATCGCTTTTATTTCAGGGATGACTCCAACGATTGGCTTTGGCGTCACGAGCTTCAACATTTGTATCCTATTGATACTCACAATGCATTGATGTATCGACTAATGGTAGAAGGATTAGATCGCCCGCAATACAAGGTGGAAGAGTTTTACACAGGGCTACGTTGGCGCTCTAACCCGTTACGTGAATGGTTGTACTTTGACGTCGAGCCCTTCGTGTTGTGGCGACGAGATGAAGGCTTTAAGCCTTCATATGGCATGGCGTTTCGCATTGAAGCCTATTACGGTAAAGCGCATTAAAAAAGCCGGCGCTACAAAATAGCGCCGGCTTGCCAATTCAATCAAACTCCACTAGGGGCGCAACGCGCGATCCCCTCGAGCTAGACCACAAACACCAGTGCGAGATGATTCAATGATCTCCGCACACTGCCCCATGGTCGTTGCAAAAGCATCCAGTTTATCGGTAGTACCTGTCAATTCAATGGTGTAGTTATTCGCGTTTACATCCAAAATGGTACCACGGAAAATATCCGCATTTCGCTTTACTTCGGCGCGCACTGATTCTGTCCGTGTCGCCACTTTGATAAGCATCAGTTCACGCTCAATATGGGCACCTTCAGTAAGATCGACCACTTTCAATACATCAACAAGCTTATTCACTTGTTTTGTGATCTGCTCAATCACTTTGTCGTCGCCATGGGTGATGATGGTTAAACGAGATAAACTTTCATCGTCGGTCGGTGCCACACATAAAGAGTCGACGTTGTAACCCCGTTGTGAAAATACACCTACGATTCGAGATAGTGCGCCAGGGGCGTTTTCCATTAATACAGAAATAATGCGTTTCATCAGGTTCGCTCCGTCTTGCTTAAGCGCATGTCGTCCATTGCGCCATACTTAATTTGCATTGGGTATACGTGTTCGTTTTGGTCGATAGCAATGTCCATAAACACGAGGCGATCTGTGTAACTGAAACATTTCTCCATTGCTGCGTCGAGGTCGTCTAACTTATCCACTTTGATACCAACATGGCCGTAAGCTTCCGCTAACTTCACAAAGTCTGGCATTGAATCCATATATGAATGAGAGTGACGCCCCTTATAAATCATATCTTGCCACTGACGAACCATACCCAAAGCACGGTTATTCAATGAAATGATTTTAATCGGCAAGTTGTACTGTAAACAGGTAGACAGTTCCTGAATATTCATTTGAATACTACCATCACCCGTCACAACCACAGAGGTGGCGTTAGGATGAGCAAACTGTACCCCCATTGCCGCCGGTAAACCAAAGCCCATGGTGCCTAAGCCACCTGAGTTTATCCACTGACGCGGCTTATCGTACTGATAATAAAGTGCCGCAAACATTTGGTGCTGGCCTACATCTGAACTTACGTAAGCTTTACCGTCAGTGTGCTTATACAAAGCTTCAATGACTTTCTGCGGCTTAATAACCTCATCACCTTGCTCGTAATTAAGACACTGTCGCCCACGCCACTGCTCTATTTGCTGCCACCAATCGGCCAATTTCGCTTCTTGGTTGGATAAGTCTTTATTCACCATATGTTCGTGAATTTGATCAAGCACTTTATCTACCGAGCCAACGACAGGAATATGCGCATTGACGGTTTTTGAGATAGATGCGGGGTCAATATCTACATGAATAATGTCTGCATGAGGACAAAACTTGTCTACGTTGTTCGTTACCCTGTCATCAAAACGCGCACCTAGGGCAATAATGCAATCGGCATTATGCATGGTCTTATTCGCTTCTAACGTGCCATGCATCCCTAACATACCCACAAATTGTTTGTGAGTGCCGGGCATCGCACCTAAGCCCATTAAGGTACAGGTTACTGGGGCGTGCAACTTCTCAGCTAATTCAATCACTCGTGAAGAGGCTTCAGACGCAACCGCGCCGCCGCCAACGTATAACACTGGTCGTTCAGCTTTAAGTAACGCTTCAACCGCTTTCTTCACCTGTTTCGGATGACCCTTTTCGGTTGGGTTATAAGAACGCATTGTTACGTCAGTAGGGAACACATAAGGGTGTTCATCTGCAACGTTGACTAAATCTTTGGGCAAATCCACAACCACAGGGCCAGGGCGACCTGTATTTGCAATGTAATAAGCTTTTGCAATGGCTTCTGGAATATCTACCGCACGCTTAACCAAGAAACTATGCTTAACGATGGGACGGGAACAGCCCACCATATCAGTTTCCTGAAAGGCATCTTCACCGATATGCATAGAGGGTACTTGCCCCGATAACACCACCATCGGGATAGAGTCCATATAGGCGGTTGCAATTCCGGTAATGGTATTGGTTGCACCTGGGCCTGACGTGACAAGTACTGTGCCGGTTTTGCCTGTTGAACGTGCATAACCATCCGCCATGTGAGCGGCTGCCTGTTCATGACGTACGAGGACGTGTTTGACATCATCTTG
>CEPY01027691.1_pt1 | contig 11702 bp, 8 predicted proteins | sample 530421 | NCBI WGS metagenome assembly CEPY01 (sample SAMEA2620065, study PRJEB7988) | marine metagenome | biome: marine biome (ENVO:00000447); feature: surface water layer (ENVO:00002042); material: "saline water (ENVO:00002010), including plankton (ENVO:xxxxxxxx)" | depth 5 m
TGAAGAATTTTGTAGTTATTTTGAAGGTTACTTCAACAATCAAAAACAGGCATTCAATCATCCGAGAGAGTTTGCAATGATTGAACTGCAACATACTAGAGTATCTGATAATCTATTTCAAGTAACTCAGGGTTATGTAATGGATAGTGGCAATCCTTACCGAGAGGTAGAGATTGAGATTATTGATCAACCAGAGAACGACAGAATTCTTCTTAAAACATATAAAGATGGTAAACATGTCCCTGGATGTGATTGTACCTTCCAAAGAGATGGTGACACTTTTGTAGGTGACATCACTGGTAAGAAATGTTTTGTAGAACGTGGAATCAAAACAACTTACATGCAATCATCTGCCATTCTTGGTGATGGTTTCTATCATGTAATTGATAAAGGATTCGATGTCGATAATGATGAACAACTGTGGGGATCTCGTCATGGTCATTTTGAATTTGACCGCAAATAATGCCTCCGTAGCTCAGCTGGTAGAGCAGGGCTTTTGTAAAGCTCAGGTCGCAGGTTCAAGTCCTGTCAGAGGCTTATGAATATACAGTATTTTCACGAACCATTTCCGTATATTATCGTTGATGATATGTACACGGAGAAAGAGTTGGATGATCTATGGTTAGAAATGGATTATCTCAACGATGATAGAAGACTAACGCCTTCGAGTATCGATAAAGGTGCTGCATGGCAAGAAGGAGACAATGGAGAGAAGATTGAATTAAAGTTCAACTTTTGTCAATATCTTGATGAATTTTTTAGTGAAAGAGAATTTTCGACAATCTTAGACATCACCGAAAAATTATTTGTAAATGACCGAGAAATCATGACCAATCATGGACACTGGCATTTTGGTTGTGAAAATATAGATCGACATTCAACTCAGTTAGTTTATTATGAAAATGGAAACGAATACAAAGGTCATAGAGATCATGCAGTCACAACTGCACTAACTTGGTTCTACAGACAACCAAAGAAATTTACTGGAGGAAATCTTCACTTTCCCGACTACGATATAAATGTAGAACTATTAAATAATAGAGTATTAATTTTTCCTTCAGTTATTCAACATGCTGTTACTCCTGTTATAATGGATGAACAGTATCGTGGAAAAAAGTATGGAAGATACTGTATTAGTCAATTTCTAAGAGTCTCATGAATATAAGAATCTGGCATAATGGAGCAATGGACCAGTGGCGTTGGACTCTAACAGATCGAAATCTAAATATGGAGTCAGGACAAAGACCAGATTTAAGAGAAGCTTTAAATGATATTGCAAATACTATCGAATATCTAATAGATAAAAATGCTGAGTTGCCTCTTTACTTAAATCATGATAGTATAGGTATTGGTGATACTCACCAGTGATAACCCTTCCGTGTGACTATAAAAACCTCCCCCACAAGGGAGGTTTTTTTGGTGTCTAAATATAAAAAGAATAGATTTGTCACTGTAGGAATCCCGAGATGCCCCTAAGTAGATTAGAGAATTTCCTAAAGAATGCTGAAGGTAATATCCTGTATGTAAACCCTTCCGATTTTGATGCAACGGACAGTTACGAGAATAGAGGTAACTCGCTTACAAGACCTTTCAGAACGATTCAGAGAGCACTGATCGAATCTGCAAGATTTTCGTATAGACAAGGGCGAAATAACGATAAGATTGATAGTACGACAATCCTGGTATATCCAGGCACGCACTATATCGATAACAGACCTGGGCACTCTGTAGAAGATAGTGGTGGTAGTGCTTTATTCAAAAAGTATGTAAACGGTCAGTGGCAAACTCCTGGTGCAGGACTCTCCGAGTTCAATGAAAATACTAACTTTGATATCTTTGACGAAGAGAACGAATTATACAAATATAACAGTGTAAATGGTGGTGTTGTTCTGCCTAGAGGTACATCTATTGTAGGTCTTGACCTCAGAAAGACTAAGATTCGCCCATTATATGTACCAGATCCTAATAATCCTGATGTAAAACCCACATCCATCTTCAGGATGACGGGTACTTGTTACTTTACTGCATTCTCATTCTTCGATGCAGATCCATCAAGACAGGCATATACAGACTCTACTGCTAAGAAAGTAAATCCTAAGTTCTCTCACCACAAACTATCTTGTTTTGAATATGCTGATGGTGTTAATGATGTAATCTTAGATGGTGTACAGACAGGTATTACTGACCTGGAAATGTACTACTATAAAGTTACATTTGCATATGGAGACTCTGGTGGTAGAGCACTTGCTGATTATCCTTCTACAGGCGCTCTAGACTTTGAACCATCCATCGATGAATTTAGAATTGTCGGTGATTTGAAGGCAGATCCACTGGGTATTACTAGTATCAGATCTGGTGATGGTGTCATTCCAACTCAAGTAATCACAGTTGATACCAATAAACCACACGGACTATTCAAAGATACTCCAGTTCTAGTTGCTGGTATTAGTACCAACGTTGATGTATATAATGGTTCATTTGTTGTCGCTGATGTTTTATCAGACACTCGATTTACATATGAGTCAACATCAGTACCAACAGATCTTCTGCCCAATCAGGGTGCATATGGAAATGCATCTATTGTTGTAGAATCTGATAGTACATCTTCTGCATCTCCATATGTATTCTCCTGTTCATTAAGATCTGTATTTGGTGTTAATGGTCTACACGCAGATGGTAGCAAAGCTACTGGATTTAAGTCTGCTCTGACTGCACAGTTTACCGGCATCTCCCTCCAGAAGGACGACAATGCGTTTGTTCTTTTCGATGAAGCAACAGGTATCTACAACGATAATGACACCGTAGACGACGACCAGAAACCCTTACACACTAATTCTAGAGCGATCTACAAACCAGAGTGGGAAAACTTCCACATGAGATGCTCGAATGATTCTATCATTCAGTGTGTTTCTATCTTCGCTATCGGTTTCGCAAAACACTTCGTTGCTGAGTCTGGTGGTGACCAATCTATCACCAACTCAAACTCCAACTTTGGTGCAATCTCTCTGGAATCTGCTGGTTTCCAGGCAAACTCTTTTGATAGAGATGATGTAGGTTATATCACACACATTATTCCACCAAGAGAACCAGAAGCAAGAATTGCTAACATCACTTGGTTGCCTCTTGACGCACAGAAGATTGTATCTACTGGTGCGACTTCTAAACTATGGTTAGCAAACTTCAAATCTGCTGACGTTCCACCACCATCAGAGATCGATTCCTATAAAATTGGTGGTAAGAGGCAAGATCAACTTGTTCTACAAACTATCACTGGAACTGCTGTTAGTTCTTTCTATTCTCCAATTCAGATGACAGTTCCTTCGGGAATTTCAACTGAGGCGTTCAAGACATATACAGTAGGTCGTGCTTCTGGTATTAACAGCATCTCTTCCAACATTATTACATTTACAGAATCTCACCAACTATTCAATGGTGAGAAGATTAGAATCTATTCTAATACTGGTGAAATGCCAGCAAACTTAGAAGCAAATAGAATTTATTATGCACAGACAACTGGACTAAATGCAAACCAGATTAAAATTTCTTCCAGTGTTAATGATGCAGAAGGTGGAACTAATATCACTGGAATTTCAAATGGCGGTGGTGAACTTCAAGTTCTAAGTACAGTTGCTGATAAAGTAACTGGTGAACCTGGACACCCAATTCAATTTGATGATTTTGAAAATCAGTGGTATGTAAACAGTTCTGGATCTACCTTCGTTAATGAAATTTACACTGCTGTTACTGGTATTGGAACAATCGTTCTAGGTGAAGTAACAGGTGCTACATTTATTACTAGACAGATCGATAACAGAGGTATCGATGAAAGAATCTATAAGATGCGTTATGTAGTTCCAAAAGAATATAAGAACGCACGTCCACCTTCTGATGGATTTATTCTTCAAGAGTCTAAGAATGTTGGTGTCGGTTCTGTTACTTTCTTTGACACTCAGGTTAGTGATCCAACAGAACTAAGAAACCCAAGAATTATTACAAAGGCAACGTACAGTTCAGTAACTCAACGTGCTACAGTCAAAACTGAGAAAAACCACAATTTAGTTGTTGGTGATGAAGTTACTATTACCAATGTTCTAAGTACAAATAATCAAGCAGGAACTGCAACTTCCGCATATAACGGAACTTATGAGGTTCACAGCATTCCCAATGAAAGAACTTTTGAAGTCTCTGTAACTACTGGAGATCCTGGAGAATTCTTAAACTTAGTAAACCAAAGAAATACTCAACAACAAATTGAAGCACTACCAACCTTCAGAAGAAGTAAATTAAAAGATACATTATTCATCTATAGAAGTAGAGAAATTAAACCACATGTTCCTGGTGCTGATGGTCAGGATGGTATCTATGCTATTACTGCAATCTGTGGTAGTGTTTCGCCAAATGAAAATATTGGTTATGGTATTAGTTACAAGAAGTTTAATCAAGATATTAGAACTCTATATCCACAACAGGATAGAGATAACTATAACTCTGATCCTCGTTCTGCAATTTCTCATGCACAGAAATATCCACTTGGTAGAGTTCTTACAAATGATAGAAGAAACTCTATTACAAAAGAATCCAAAGAGATCTTCCTTGAGAATAATAACTTAGTATTCCAAGTAAATAACTGTGCTCTAACTGGAACAGGCAATACTACAGCAACACTGACTCTTGATAGAGACCATGGACTCAATCAGATTAAAGAACTGTCCGTCCTAACTCCTGGTGCAGGATATAACAATTCTGCTGGTATTACATCTACAATATATGCTGCAGACCTTACTACTCAGAGTGGTTTTGGTGAGGGTGGAGTCATTAGAGCAAATGTTTCTGTAGGAAACACTATTGAATCTGTAAAAATTGTCGAAGGTGGTAGTGCATATGCCATCGGCAATACAATGACAGTATCTTCTGAACCTGCTGGTGCTCCAACACAAGAAGCAGTTGTTGTAGTTCAGGACATTTACAATGTAATCGGTCATAGTTTAGAACTATCTGGTTTTGCTGAACCAAAATTAGATGGTGTATATAAGATTGTTGATGTACCTGATGCAAGAACAGTTGTTGTAAGACATGATAATCTTGCGGGTGTACCAATTCAATACAAACAAAGAGATGATGCAAGAAAACCAGTAGTACATTATGCTGGTAGTGGTTTGCTTGTTGAGAATCTTGCCTATAATGAAGTAGGTGGAATTGCAACCGTTACTACAAGACAGGCACATGCTTTCTTACCAGGTAACACATTTAAGGTCTTCGATAGTGGAGATGCTTTCTTTGATGGCAAATTCCAAGTTCTTGAGAATATAGGAATTCACACCTTCTCATTCACTGCTGGTGTTTCTACTATCACTCACAGTTTTGCTACTGATACTACCATTCAAAGATTTGGTTTATCTTCACAGGGTAAACCAGTTGGTGCTGGTGAAGAAAACTTGGGTGGTAGATCAACACCAATCTATACTGGTATTAGCACTGCTCTGAGTGCAAACTGTGCTAAGACTGATATATTGATTCAAGTAAGTGATTCCAATGGATTTGGTTTAGGTGATTATGTTCAACTTGGTGAAGAAATTCTAAGAATTACTACCAATCCAAGTGGTAATACTTTATCTGTAATTAGAGGTCAGTTCTCTACACCTGCACAAGATGGTGTAGCTGGTCAGATGATCAATAAGATCAATATTCTACCAATGGAGTTACGTAGACACTCCATTCTTCGTGCATCTGGTCATACATTTGAATACCTAGGTTTCGGACCAGGTAACTACTCAACTGGTATGCCTCAGGTTCAGGATAGAGTTCTGACTGATGATGAAGTATATCTTGCACAGGCAAGAGAACAAGATGGTGGCACAGTTGTCTACACTGGCATGAACGACCGTGGTGAATTCTTTACTGGTGCTACTAAAGTTAATGGTGCAACTGGTGAAGAAGAAGTCTTCGAGGCACCAATCGTTTCTTACTTCGGTGATGAAGCAAAGAGTGAGGTTTCTAATGCCAACAACGGCATCTTTGATGACTTGGTTGTCAAGAATGCGATCACTGTTGAAGGTGGTGTAAACCAGAATAGAACTTCACAGTTCTACGGACCTGTTGCTTTTGGTGCAAAAGTAACTGTTTCTTCTGAAGAAGGTCTAGAGACAAGTATTCTCAAGATCAAGGGTGAATCAGCACAACCAAAAGAAATTACTGTAGGTATTCAAACACCAACGGTAGGAAAGAGAGTTGGTGACATCTCCCTCAAGGCACAACCAGAGGCAGGAGAATACTTAGGTCACATCTTTACTGGTGGTGACTGGAGAAGATTCGGTGTTATTTCTAAGGAGAAAGATCTAAACTCCTATAGAATGGACAAACTTGGTATTGGTCAGACAGGTCAAGGTTCTATCTTTGATGGTACTGATGCGGTAGAAGTTAATGGTACTGTGAAGATCCAGAACCTCTACGTTGGTGGTGCTGTTACCTTCGCTGCAAACCAGACATTTGCGGGTGTATCTTACGAAACTATTGAAGTTAGAGATGAGATTACATTCCCAATCACATATGCTGGTGATGATAACTATGTCATCAAGACAGAAAATGCCAATGCTATTGCACAGTTTGCTAACCTTGAGATTACTGGTGCTGCAGTAACATTTGGAAATGAGACTGGTGTTTACTTTGAAGAGAGAATTCACTCTAAACACGCTGGTGTTTCTACATTCAATGGAACAGTACAGGTAGGAGAACTAAGATCTGATAATTTAGTTACTGGTCAGACAGGCATCTTTACTTCTGTAGAATGTCAATACTTACAAGTTGGTACATATGCAAGTATCAAGGCGGGATATGCTACTGACTTCTATGTCGAAAACGATCTCTCCACTAATAACTTATATGGTGCTACTGGTATTATCACCACATTATCTGGTGATGAAGCGACTTACGATACAGTTAATGCAACTGATATATTCACCGATGGACTTCGTGCTGCTAAATTAGATGCACCATCTGCATCAATTAACGCTGGTATTGTTACCACTCTGATTGTTCCAAAACAAGGTGCGTCTGTATTCAATGGAGACAGTGCTACATCAAGTGGATGGGCAGGATTACATCAGGCATATATTGGAGTTGGTATTGTTACCACGTTAATTATTCCTGATACAACATTCCCCAACGGTGCAGGTCAACTAAACAATTCACCTGTTGATGGTTGGTTAGGTGCTCCAACAGCATATGTCAATACTGGTATTATTACCAACCTTACTGCGACAACTGGTGATATAACTAAGGTAAATGCAGATATCGTCAACGCACTGAAAGTTAGAGGTAATGATGATATTGACAATCCAACAGGTAATGGATACCTTTGGATGCTAAATGGACAATTCAGTTCTAAGTTATGGTTAAGTGGTACTGCTGATGATGAAGGTCTTAGATCAAATGTTGGTGTTATTACTTACTTCGGACCTAGCGCGAAGAGTGTACTGGGTGCTGCCGATCTCGGCAGTATGCAGATATATGCTGGACCTACAGGTAAAATTCGTGGTCAACAGTTACAATCAACAGTTGCAACTGGAACTCCACCACTTACAGTAACATCAACAACTAAGGTCGCTAATCTAAACGCAGATACGCTCGATGGTCATGATTCTGGCGACTTCATTGAAGACGCAGTAGATGTATGGCATAATGATAGAAGTGGTAATAAGAGATTATACTTCGGAACTGGAAATAATTCATTCCAATTCCAATCACCTAGTAGTAAATACGTCTTTAATAATTCTTCTGGTTCTTCCATGTTGAGCATGGATAATGGTGAAGTTACTGTAAGTGGAAATCTCAACATTAACTCTTTGAGTGGAGGCAGCAATTTTGCCGAGTTAAATCAAGTGCGTCTGGGTGCATATTGTGAATCATTTAAGGATTACGGTAGTGTAAATGGAACTGTAAATCTCGACTGTAGTGAATCCAGTGTATTCAAAGTTAAATGTACTGGTACAACAAACTTCAATTTCACAAATGTTCCAACAGATCCTCAAGGTAGCAGTGCTTTTGCAGTTACTGTAATTGTTCAAAATGGCACAAACGATCCTGCAATTCAATTCAACGGCGCTATATATTCTGGAGGACAACCCCCAGTCAAAACTCCTACAAATGGAAAAGCTGATGTTTGGACATTCCTGAAATATGGAAGCGGATCGTGGTTAGGTAACCTTGCAATTTACAATTATAGTGTTTGATTTTTTATGGAAAGTAAGTATGTAGATTTTATCGGGATGTATTCAAATGTACTTCCCGATGGATTTTGTCAACACGTTATTGACCAATTTGAACACAAGAGAACTTCTTCTCATTGGGTCAAGAATAGACAAGATTGGGAAGGAAAAAGTAAAACAGTAAAACATGATGAATTCTTATTTGCAACTAATCTAAGTTTTGCTCCATGGAATGACATGGACATGTTAGATACAATAGGTGAGGGTTTGCAATGTTGTTTTAATGATTATGCTGACACATATGATGTGCTGAGGGATATACCTATTCACAGTGATGCTTATAAAATTCAAAAGACTGAACCTGGTGGTGGATACCATGTATTCCACGCTGAAGCAATGAATAGAGATAGTTGCGACAGAATATTAGTTTGGATTCTATATTTAAATGATATTGATGAGGCAGGTGAAACTGAATTCTTATATCAAAAGTTAAGAGTACCACCTAAACAGAATAGTTTGGTCATATTTCCTGCTAATTTTGCATATGTTCATAGGGGAAATGTTGTTCACGGCAAAAGAAGTAAATATATAGTAACAGGTTGGTTCTATCATTCAAGTTAATAAGTCATGCCAGGTCCAATAACTAGAAAAATTTTATTCTCGGGAATGCTCGGTGCTGGTTCGGTTACGTTTAACCAACCAGGTTCATTTGTAGTTCCTCCAAGATTATATAAAGCGAAATTAGAAGGTAAAGGTAACGACGGAAACCCAGGTACTGCTGGAAGTGCTGGTGAGAAAGGCGGAAAAGGTAGTGCTAACGAGGGAAATCCTGGAAAAGGTGGAGGAGGTGGCGGCGGAGGCGGCGGCACCAACAATGAAGAAGAGTCTAACTCAGGTAATTCTGGTGGAAAGGGGCAAGGTGGTGGAAGTGATTCGGGCAATGGTGGTAAAGGCGGCGCTAAGAAAACTTTCCCGAAAGAATATCCAAACTCAGGATCATATAGGGCAGGATCAGGTGAAGCGGGTAAAGCAGGACAAAAAGGAAATAAAGGCACTGGAAATCCTGGAAATCCTGGAACTGATGGATCATCAGGTCAAAATGGTCAAAAAGGCGAAACTGTAAAATTCTTTAATTATCAATTCCCTGGAGGTAATGCTGGAGAAGCGGGAGTAGGAAACCCAGGCAATCCTGGAAACCCAGGTCAAGGAGGACCAGCAGGTGCCGGAGGAAATGGTGGTGGAGGAGGATCTGGTGGTGGTCACCAATACAATGAAAAAGAATCGAACAGATGGGGTTATGGTTCAACCCTAAAAGGTCAAGGTGGGGGTGGCGGAAACCCTGGCGGAACTGGTGGTAATCAGGGTCAATCTACTGAAAGAGATCCTGACAACCGTGCGGATAGAAGAGTCAATGGTGGAAACGGTGGTCCTGGTGGTGCCGGCAATCCACATAAAGGTGGTGCTGGTGGTAGTGGTGGCAATGCTGGAAGTAATAATAGAGAAAGATATAAAGGTGGCGGCGGAGGCGGCGGTGGAGGCGGCGGCGGTTCAGCAGGCGGTGCTGGAAACCAAGGACAAAAGGGACAAGATGGATTTATCAGCAAAACACCAACTGATGGTGGTAAAGCAACAGCGAAAGAATATAACATCGATACAACACCATTTGCAACATATAATGTAACTGTACCTGATGGTGGATTTGTGACCATCTCCTGGGAGATTCAATAAATAACTAGAGATTTCATTTTATTATGGATAACACTAATAATGAAAAGGATCTAGATGCTCAACTCGAAGAGGTGCATAAGAAACTTGAATTAAATGCAATGCAGAGAGAATTAGCTCAAGCAGAGCAAAATGATTCTCGTGGAAGATGTTTATCTGTTGGAACTGCTGGTGGCGGTGCTGTAGAAATATCGATTAGAGGAGATTATGCTAGTCTGTGGTATCAATTAAATGCCGTTGAAGGTGTAGAAATAATCAATCAACTTGCTGCTGCACTTGGTCTTGATATTGTTCATAGACCTAGACAAGATTACGCTACCTGGAGAGGTTGGGATCCTGAACTTACTGGTGCTGCAGGTTGGATAGGCATGGCACCTTGGCAGATGGATGATAAAGCAGTTGAAGAACTGCGAGAATATAAATCTAAAAACTTGTTCCCTGGAACTAACAATCCAAATATATTATTACCTCAACAAAATGAAACTAGATCTGAGTAATTATTACGTTCTCTGTAATACCAAAGACAAAATAATTGAAGGAGTGATAAGTGAACTTCCAAAAAATTGGGAAGGAATCCTTTCTATCACTTCACTTTCTGACGAAGAATTATATGATTTTGAATTTTTTAATAAACCAGGGCAAGGATGGGTTCGTATAAACAATCTAAAAGGATTTTCATGTACTCCAGAAAATTTAGAGAATAATAAAGAACGTCTAAAAAGACTTGCTAAAGAACTGGGTGATAATATAAAACAGCAGGGAATTATCTGGGACGGTATTCGTTTTGAACTAGATTCGGAAACTGTCGTATTTAATAATTTCCAAAGATCTAGAGGTCAAAATATAATGAAGAACTCTCTTGGTTATCACAGAGTCAAAAACCATATCGAGTTCGTTGATAAAATGAATGCAGAATTGGATAGTTTAATTGAAAACTATCTAGAATTTTCCAAACAAGTTGATAAGAGTAAAACTATTCATGATCTAATTAAGGTGAAGTATGGCGACCAGTGATTATTTTTGTTATGAAGACACATTCAACGATCTCAACTTTGAAAATATAGGTTCGGGTGGAGATAGATGGTATCTACAAACTAAATCAAATCTAACGTGGATTACTGTTCAAGATGAACTTACGGATGCCGATATTACTAAAATTAAATTTTGTGGTAATCATGCAGTTTTTGATGATGCTATCGTAGGATCTTCAAACAAAGTAAATTCTGATATAAGAATAAGTCAAGTATCTTGGTTACCACCAAATTCATATAACGATTGGTTGTATAGAAAACTTACAGACATAGTAAACGATGTAAACAATAGTTTTTTTGAATATGACTTGGAGTTTATAGAAACATTACAGTTCACAAAATATGTGGGCACTGTTGATTCTTATTATGGTAAACACACAGATCCAAGAATTGGTGATGTTTTAGAACCAAAGCACAGAAAACTAAGTTTTGTTGTTCAGTTATCAGATCCAAAAGATTATGAAGGAGGAGATTTAGTGTTACATTTTGGAGAACCACATATTGTACCAAAAAGAAAGGGAGATATAGTATTCTTCCCCTCACACACATTGCATGAAGTAACACCAGTAACTAAGGGAACACGTTATACATTGGTTGGTTGGGTATGTGGAGATAAAATGAAATGAATATACATGTTGTTAGAGAATTTTTAGATCTGGACTTCTTAAAGTTTGTAGAACAGTATTACATTCTTAAAATTAAAACAGGCAAAGATCTAGATTACGGTGACGTACAGGCACCT
>CEPY01060956.1_pt1 | contig 11662 bp, 10 predicted proteins | sample 530421 | NCBI WGS metagenome assembly CEPY01 (sample SAMEA2620065, study PRJEB7988) | marine metagenome | biome: marine biome (ENVO:00000447); feature: surface water layer (ENVO:00002042); material: "saline water (ENVO:00002010), including plankton (ENVO:xxxxxxxx)" | depth 5 m
CGGTGATTTCTTATTGGTTTCAAGGAGAAAAACGTCTTTCGATGATGGCTAAGCAAGGCATGGCCATAGAGCTGGGGGGCGTGATATTTTTATTCTTTGGTGGGCTATTAACTGAGCTTCATTGGCAAGCGCCGTTTATTATCTACGCGCTGGCGTTAGTTTGTGCGCTATTGGTTTCGGCTTTCGTTCCAAAACCTCGCACGTTATCGCAAGCAGAAGCCAAGGATGAAACATTACCAAATTTGGCTTGGCAGGCCACTCCACAAGACGAATCGGTTAAGCCTATTATTTTGTTAGCCGTTATGGCAATGAGCTTATTTTTCAGTATGTTCATTATGTTGCCTACACATTTAGCTGGCCTCGGTTTTGGTGAAGCAGAAACAGGGTACTTGTTGTCGTTTACTTCTTTTGTTGCTGTGTTATCAGCCATGTTAATGCCAAAAATTGTAAAGCAAGTTGGCATTAAAATGACACTTGTCATCGCCTTTGTAACCTACGGTTTAGCGCACAGTTTATTCGCTACTACCAGCACTTTAGCTTGGCTCATTGGTGCCGCTGTGGTGGCCGGTGTTGGGTTTGGTTTTTCTATCCCACTGCTAAACCATAGAACCGTAGAAGTCAGTAGTGAGGAAAAGCGCGGTAAACATTTATCGTATTTTGCTATGGCTGTGTTTTTGGGGCAGTTTCTAACCTCGGCGCTGGAGTTCATACCCGTTGCCCATTGGCAGCTATTCTTGGTGTGTGGTGTCCTCGCATTTACGTGCGCAATCGCGACTAAATTAAGTAGCTTCGGCACAAATTAGCGATAAAAAGAGTTTTTTTTAAAAAAATCGTTGCGCTTCTTGCCTACTTTTGAAATTGGGTACTACGCTTACTCTCATATATTCACAGATGAACTTATCGCTTTACTACTTCGCTTTAAGTTGTGACTTTGGGCGGAATTGGTTCAACTAATACCTTCAATGTGGTTGCAGACTAACCGTGTTTTACCTTTCGGTTACCTAAAAAAGTAGTAAAGCTTGGGAGCGCGTTTTGCAACGGAGCAATGAGGTATTTTCCACGGGGGCGAGTTCGAAGGCTGGCCTCCTCATCACAGTTGTGGTTCTAGGGTTAGTTGCTGCTTGGGTAGTGTACTTTTTGGCTCAGCCAGTCATTGCCATGGCGGTGTTATCCTTGGCACTCATTGGTGTATGCGCAGTGTCGTTAAAGGCAGCCGTCATACCTGTTGAGGAAGCCTCTGTCGATATCACGGAAAACCTGTCTGCGTCTCGTGAAGATGTTGTTATGACAGGAAATAAAGTGGCTGATTCTCTGTTAGTGTGTGATGAAAACTTATCTTCCATCCGTTCTACGCAAGACGATGCGGTATCTACGCTCAGTGATGCATTTACCCATTTAACTCAACTGGTTAACCAACAAATAGCGTGTATTGGTTCATTGTTAAGCGTAGGCGAAACGGAAAATATCTCCTATCCAGAAAAAATGCGTTCCTTTGCAAAAGACACCGATAATACGCTAACGAGTTTTATCAGTTCCACCGAGCAAATGTCGTCATCAACCCAGCACTTAATGGAACAAGTGCAAACCATACAGCAAGCCATGCCTACTGTTATAGATGCCCTTAGCGGTATTGATGATATTTCTGCGCAAACAAATTTATTAGCATTGAATGCTGCCATAGAAGCGGCGAGAGCCGGAGAGGCAGGCCGAGGCTTTGCGGTGGTGGCAGACGAAGTTAGAGCACTCTCTACTCGCTCAACACAGTTTAGCGACGTGATTAAAAAGCAAGTGGAAAACATACGAAGCTTGGTGGATAAATTAACTGAAACCGCTGAATTTGTGGCATCGCAAGATATTTCTCACGTGGTAGAAGCAAAAGCGCATATTAGCGAGCAACTGGCATTTATTATTCAAAAAGCAGAGTCGGACGATTCAACCACTAAGCAAATAGAGGAAATTGGACAGTCACTTGATGTTGCCATAAGCACGGCCATTCGCGGAATGCAATTTGGTGATATTAACGGGCAACACCTTGCCTACACCCAAGACATTGTTCGCTTTATTATTGAGCAATTACAGCAGCTTAACGCCGACAATTTAGATCAATTTGTCGCAGACCTAGACGCCTATCAACAAGCCCTAGCACAACGAGGTAAAACCGATCACAACCCTGTGTCTGCAACATCTATGAGCGCAGGTGACGTAGAGCTGTTTTAGTATCGTCTAAATGGAAAACGGAATTAAATAGTATCAGCACACTATTGAGGAAATGTGAATCATGAGTAAGCAAGTTTTAGTGGTAGACGACTCTGTCTCTATCCGTCAAATGGTTGAAATGACGTTAAAAGGGGCGGGTTATGGCGTGACCACGGCACAAGATGGCCAAGATGCGCTAGATAAATGCAAATCGTCGAGCTTCGATTTTGTGTTAACCGACCAAAATATGCCTCGCATGGACGGGCTAACATTAATTGCCAAATTGCGAGGGCTGGGCAGTTATTCACGAACCCCTATTGTTATGTTAACTACCGAAGCGGGTGGAGACATGAAGGCGAAAGGGAAAGCGGCGGGCGCCACCGGTTGGATGGTTAAACCCTTTGACCCCAATAAGCTGCTTGATGTGACTAAGCGCGTTCTAGGTTAACCTGCCAACCGGTCTGGATGGATTCAGCATGAGCATTGATATAGAGCAGTTCCATGGGGTGTTTTTCGATGAAAGTGATGAACACCTTGATGCGATGGAACAATTACTTATGGCGTTGGATGTGGACGCTCCCGATGCTGAAGAGCTCAACAGTATATTTCGTGCTGCTCATTCTATAAAAGGGGGCAGTGGGATATTTGGGTTTGATGCGCTTATGAATCTTACCCATGTGATGGAAAACCTGCTAGACAAAGCACGTAACCACGAGTTGGTCGTGACTACGCGCATTGTGAATGTTCTGCTTGAAACCCTTGATGTGTTAAAAGCCACCCTCTATGCGTATCGCAATGACACCCCCGTACCCGAACAAGACATTTCCACCCGTATTGCACTGCTTAACGGCGTCATTAACGGTAAGTCAGCTCAACCGCAAGTCCTAAAGAGCCCTACTGACACGCAGATAGATGACGGTTTTGGCTTCTTTGACGATGACATTCTCTCGCCAGGTGAGGCCAATGCTGAGGATACTACCGATGAGGCATTCGGCTTTTTTGATGATGAGCCCAGTGATCTCACTACGGATGAGGAGGACCAAGGTTTTGGCTTTTTTGATGATTCGCCAGCCTCCTCAGCGCCTACTGACGAACATGATGATTTCGGTTTTTTTGAAGATATAGCGGCCCCTAAGCCGACAGCGCCTCTTCATACTGAGGCGCTGAGTGCAGAAAGTGATCTTGCCGAAATAGCTAAGCTGTCTGGAGTGGGTCAAAGGCCGAAGGTCGACAGTCAACACAACGCCACCAGTGCAGCACCTAAAAAAGCAGCGAAAAAACAGGCGAAAAAGAGCAACTTGAAAGAGGCTTCTTCTATACGAGTAGATACCACCAAAATTGATTCTATGGTGAATTTAGTTGGGGAGTTGGTGATTACACAGTCGATGCTATCAATGATAGGACAAGAGGTAGAAGGGCAAGTCGGTGAACGCTTGCAATTGGCTATTGATGAACTTCAGCGCAATACCCGTGAAATTCAAGAGTCTGTGATGTCTATGCGCATGCTTCCCCTCACGGCGACCTTTAACCGCTTTCCACGGCTAGTGCGAGATCTCGCTGGCAAGCTGGGTAAAAAAGTAGAGTTAGTTCTGCAAGGTGGCACTACAGAAATAGATAAAAGCCTAATTGAAAAAATCGTCGACCCTTTAACCCATTTAGTTCGAAACAGCATTGACCATGGCATTGAACTCCCCGAGAAACGTGTTGCCGCAGGCAAGCCAGAACAGGGTACGGTGATCCTAAGCGCCGAGCAAAAAGGCGGCAGTATCATTATTAGTATTATTGATGATGGCGGCGGTTTACACCGCGACAAAATAATGGAAAAAGCACGTTCAAATGGGTGGGTGGTTACCGATGACATGCCCGATGCACAAGTCTGGCAGTTAATTTTTCAAGCTGGCTTTTCTACCGCCGAGGCTATTACCGATGTGTCTGGCCGTGGTGTTGGCATGGATGTGGTTCGCCGAAATATTGAATCTATTGGTGGCCGTATTGACATAGAGTCTAGTGCGGGAGAAGGCTCAGGGTTCTTTATCCATTTACCCCTAACGTTAGCCATTGTTGACGGCATGTGTGTGTCGGTAGGCAATCAAATTTTTGTTATCCCCTTACTCAATATTATTGAATCCTTTCAACCGACAAAACAACAGTTAAAAACCTTAGGAAATGACACGGTTCTATATATTCGCGACCAGTATTGGCCCTTAGTTCCACTGTGCAACTTCATGGATGTTGAAAGTGGCACAAGCAACCCAACGGAAGGCGTAGTGGTACTTTTAGAAAGCAGTAAAAAGCGATTCGGCATCTTGGTAGACGCCTTAGTAGGGCAACAACAAGTGGTGATTAAAAGCCTTGAGGAACACTACCGAAAAGTCGCGGGAATTGCCGGGGCAACCATAATGGGCGATGGAAGAGTGGCACTCATTATTGATGCCGATTCTATCGCGACAACTTATACCTCAAGCCAATTAGAGGAATTGCTCTCATGACAGAGACAGCCTTACATCAAACGGTTGCAGGGGGCGATGGCCACGAATACCTCAGCTTTGTCTTAGGTGATGAGCACTACGCATTAGACATCACTATGGTGAAAGAAATTCGTGGTTACGAACCTGTGACCAAGATAGCGAACGCACCTAGCTTTATAAAAGGCGTGATCAATTTGCGCGGCGACATTGTCCCCATTGTTGATTTAAGAATTAAATTTAACGTGGGGGAGGCAACTTACAACGACTTTACCATTGTGATTATGCTGAATATTCAATCGCGCATTGTTGGCATCGTTGTGGATGGCGTATCCGATGTTATTCGTTTATCTGATGACCAAATTTTATCACCGCCAGAGTTTGGCGTTGCTTTTGATAGCCGGTATTTACAGGGGCTCGCTGACGTTGACGACAACATGGTGATTCTTGTCAATATTGAAAGTTTAATGACTAGCGAAGAGCTAGGTTTAGTTGCACCTGAAAGCGTTGGAGATGACGCGTAGTTTTGCGGGCTACTGCTAAATGGAACACTTTACTTAGGATAAAGAGTTATGGGCGTATTTAATTTTTTAAGCGGCGATGAACTCAAAGCTGCAAAACAGGATGCGAGTTTTAAGGACGGCATTCTTAGTGCGTGTACTTCAAATATTGCGGTGGTCGACAGTGGGGGAGAAATCCACTACCACACTCCGGCTTTTCTCAACATGATTCAACAATATGATGATGACTTTCATTGCCATTTGATGGGAAGTTCATTGGTTGGGCAACGCATAGACAGTTTGGTTAAAACCCGTGATGGCAGCGCCTTTTCACTGGTTCCTGCTCAACCTAGCCAAGAAGTGATCACAAAAGGGCATACCTTTAAAGTGTTGTGTTCTCCATGCGCGAATACCACTCATGCTCTCTACGTGACGGAATGGCAGGACTACACGAAAGTGGTGAAACATGAAGGTATGGCCAATGCCATCATGCGTAGTCAGGCCGTTATCTCCTTCACCACTGACGGCGAAATACTCGAGGCAAATGATAACTTTCTATCTGCAATGGGGTATCAAGCCAGCGAAGTAGTAGGGAAGCACCACAGGATATTTGTAGACAGTGAATATGCGTCTAGCGACGAATATGTTCAGTTTTGGCAAAAGCTAAAAAGTGGAGACGTTCACAGCGGTGAATTCAGGCGCATCAGTAAAGAAGGGAAAGAAGTTTGGATACAAGCTAGCTATAACCCAGTATTTGATGCACAAGGAAAGGTGAAGTACATCATTAAGTTTGCATCAGATATTACGGCGCAAAAACAAAAAAATGCAGATTACGAAAGCCAAATTACCGCCATCAACAAGTCTCAAGCGGTTATCGAATTTGATCTTAAAGGCACGATACTCAATGCAAATAAAAACTTTTTAACCACCATGGGATACACCCTTGATGAGGTAAAAGGTCACCATCACAGCATGTTTGTTGAACCCAGCTTTAAATTAAGCCCAGACTATTCAGCATTTTGGCAACAGCTTCGCTCCGGGGAGCATAGTGAAGGCGAGTTTAAGCGTATTGGTAAGGAGGGAAAAGAAGTATGGATACGAGCGTCGTATAACCCCATTATGGACAGTACAGGTAAGCCCTTTAAAGTGGTTAAATATGCAACGGATGTTACGGGGCGAACATTGGCGATTGAACGTATTAAAAACGTGATTGCCAAGCTAACCGAAGGGGATTTATTACATACCATCGACGAACCTTTAGATGGTGATTTTCAGGTGCTAGGCGATTCTATTAATCACTTTATTGAAGAGCTTAAAGATACCATAGTGAAAATTCACACCGCCGTGGAAACGATTGATACGGCATCGAATGAAATTGCCACCGGTAATGCCGACCTTTCCAGTAGAACTGAACAGCAAGCCTCAAGTTTAGAAGAAACGGCGTCGGCCATGGAAGAACTAACCGGCACAGTTAAATTGAATGCAGAAAACGCCGAGCAGGCGAAAGGCTTAGCAAGCCAGGCTTCCGATGTTGCCTCTGAAGGCGGCAAAGTGATTGAGCAGGTGGTGCATACCATGGGTGAAATAAATGATTCAGCCCAGCGTATCTCAGACATTATTGGCGTTATTGATGGTATTGCATTTCAAACAAATATTCTTGCTCTCAACGCGGCGGTTGAAGCTGCGCGAGCCGGTGAACAAGGGCGAGGTTTTGCCGTTGTCGCGTCGGAAGTTAGAACACTCGCTCAGCGTTCTGCAGAGGCTGCCAAAGACATAAAGGCATTAATTTCAGCGTCGGTGGATAAAATAGGCAATGGTAATTTACTTGCCAATAAGTCTGGCGAAACCATGGCCAATATAGTGACGGCAATTAAGCGAGTGAATGACATTATGTCTGAAATTGCCGCGGCGTCCTCTGAGCAGGCGACAGGTATTCAGGAAGTCAGTAATGCGGTAGTGCAAATGGATGAAATGACACAGCAAAATGCCGCCTTGGTAGAAGAAGCCGCCGCTGCATCTGACAGTATGCGTCAGCAGTCAGGTCAGTTAGCGCAACGGGTTTCGGTATTTAAAGTGGGAAATCAACAAGTCGGCAACGGTAGCCGTTCACCCCAATCGTCGACGCCGTTGGTATCCCCAAATGATGGAAAGCTACCAAAAGACAGAGACGTGCCCTCGCAATACACAAAGGCGTTAAGCCCTGCCGCGCCCGACGATTCTGAGTGGGAGGCGTTCTAATTCATGACGGCAGTCTTGCAAGCTTCACCGGTTCAACGCGAGTTTGCCTATAGTCGGCGGGATTTTGAACGTGTTAAAAAGCTTCTGTTTTCCCAGGCGGGAATAAACCTAGCTGATTCCAAAGATGCCATGGTTTACAGCCGTTTGGCGCGTCGCCTAAGGGTATTGAACATTTCAAGCTTCAAGGCGTATTTAACATTCGTGGCACAGAACGAAGAGGAAATGGAGCATTTTATTAATGCGCTCACCACTAATTTAACGGCGTTTTTCCGAGAGCCACATCATTTTGATGCGCTTTCAGCCTATTTGCAGGCGAATCCGAACGTGAAGCGTATTTGGTGCGCGGCAAGCAGTACCGGTGAAGAACCCTATAGTATTGCAATGACAGTCGCATCCGTATTCGGTAGTTTTTCACCAAAGATCTCTATATTAGCCACAGATATCGACAGCAAAGTGCTTCATATTGCAAGGGAGGGGGTGTATTCCCAGTCGAGTATTGCGCAGCTTTCTTTGCAACATCGTCAGCAATTTTTCTACAAAGGAAAGGGCAAGTATAGAGGCAAAGTAAAAATTGCTAACGAGCTTAGGCAAATGGTTCGCTTTGAACCTTTAAACCTTATGTCACCAAGTTGGTGTGTTGAAGGGCCAGTCGATATCATATTTTGCCGCAATGTGATGATTTACTTTGACCGACAGACCCAACAAAAAATTCTCTCACGTATGGTGACATTAATGGCGCCTAACGGCATGTATGTCGCAGGGCACTCAGAAAACTTCACCATGTATCCAAATCTTGTGACGCCTATGGGTAAAACCATTTACCGACCAGTGACCTAATTGGAATTCGCCGTATGAGTCAGGATGACAAGCCCATTAGCTATTTTGATAATCGCTTACAAAAAGAGGCGGTAAAACTATTGCCCGGTCAATATTATGCCACCTCCAATGATAAAGCATTGGTGACGATTCTGGGCTCATGTGTGGCAGCTTGTGTTTATGATGAAGAGAAGAAAATAGGTGGTATGAACCATTTTATGTTGCCCGACATTCATTTAACGAGTGAGTCTGAACATTGTTTGGCCACTAAGTACGGCGTACATGCCATGGACACGCTTATTCAAAAGTTAGTAAGTAAAGGGGCAAGACAAAGTAAATTGGTGGCAAAGGCTTTCGGCGGTGGAAAAGTACTTCCAGGATTTGTACAACAAGACATTGGAAGAATTAACGCCGAATTTGTTATTGAATATTTAAACAACGCTAATATCCCGCTTATTAATAGCGACCTCATGTCTACGTATGCGCGCAAAATTTACTTTTTTCCTCATGAAGGAAAGGTCTATATGAAGCGTATTCGCGACTTTAATAATGCGACCCTCTATGAGCGCGAGTCTACGCACCGTGTATTGTTAGCACAACAAGCGAAAGAGGGTGTTACTTCATTTGCGGAACATATTCATGCCTATAAAAGTTCTCGTAGTTGATGATTCAGCTTTAATAAGAAAGGTACTTTCTGAGATTATCCAAAGCGACAGTAGTCTGCTGTTAGTGGGAGCTGCACCGGATGCTTACGTCGCCAAACGCATGGTGCAGGAATTCAGACCAGACGTGATTACGTTAGATATTGAAATGCCAAAAGTCGATGGTTTACGCTTTTTGGAAGTCATGATGAAGGCCGTTCCAACACCGGTAGTGATGATTTCAACGTTAACGGAAAGCGGCGCAAATGCGACCTTGAGAGCTTTGGAACTTGGCGCCGTAGATTTTATGGCGAAGCCGAAATTGGGGGTTGCCCAAGGCATGAACGACTATGCTCATACCATTATTCAGAAAGTCAAAGCCGCCGCCAAATCGAAATTGAGCCACCCTACTGAAACGCGCTGTTCAAAACATGCCGCCATGCGTTATACCGGTACAGAGAAGCTTATTGGTATTGGGGCTTCAACGGGGGGAACCGAAGCCATCAAAGACGTCATTATGCATTTTCCAAAAAACGCGCCTGCTACCGTTATTTCGCAGCATATGCCACCAGGTTTTACGACGACTTACGCTAAACGTCTCGATAGTTTGTGTGAAGTCACCGTTAGAGAAGCGAAAGGGGGAGAGCGGCTACTACCAGGTTATGCCTACTTAGCGCCCGGCCATCAGCATTTGAAAGTTGAGCGCAGTGGCGCGGACTATAGGCTTGCCTTAGACGATGGGCCTAAAGTGTCGGGTCATAAGCCTTCGGTCGATGTCATGTTTAATTCGCTAGCAGAGCACGCGGGCGAAAATGCCGTAGGCGTGTTGCTAACAGGAATGGGAAGAGATGGCGCGATGGGTTTAAAAGCGATGAAAGAGAAAGGTGCCATAACCTTTTGCCAAGACGAAGAGAGTTGCCTTATATACGGCATGCCCAAGGCCGCTGTGGAAATAGACGCCGCCAGCTATGTATTATCACTGGCCGATATCTCGGATGCCATTTTAGATACGTTAGAGCGATTGGGGGCGGGAAGCCGCCTATAGCGATGATTTTCAAAAGGGGGGAGTGGTTTGAGCTTATTCTACTTTTGGGTATTTATAGCCCGTTTCCTTGAGCGGCGAATTATTAAGTGTTTTAATACCCGCGGTTAAGAAAGTATGTTGTTGCAGAAAGCTGTTACTGCAACCAATACGAAGGATAGATGCTTTTGAAACCCCCCATTGTTATAAATGGGAATACGCGATAACTATAAAGCATGTTGGTGACACTTTCCGTAGATGAAAGGTTACACAAGCGCCGTAGGCCAATGTAGTCAAATAATTAAGAATGCACCAAAGCATCACTACGTATAATTTTTGCTACCTGATAACAATAATTTAATTGCTATAGTTCTCGTACTGACTGAAGGCTCGCAGAAGCCCTAATCTTTAATCAGAATAAAAACGCTGTGTATGACACAGTCGTTGGGGACCACCATGAAACAGCAATTATTGTTAGCCGTATCGGCCGTCTTTTTTTCATCCTCTGCCTTTGCTAACGGAGGCTTTGAACCTAACCCTAAAGCCTGCGTCAACGTAGGAAAAGAAATTAACCGAGTCAGCACCGAAATGAAGGTGGCAAAATCGGGCATTCAAAAGTCTTGGTTAAAACGCCAACTTGGTGCGTTAGAATCAAAACGTTCTCACTGTTCAACCAAAGGTTTTAGCACTCGCTAGTGAGTGTATTGGCTAATTCGGTTAGCGTACTTAACACGTAGTCGGGTGTCAGCCCTAATGGGTACATGGTTTTACCTGGACGCTCGATAAACGTCGTTTGCAAACCTGCCGCCTTCGCGCCGCTCACATCCCACCCGTGGGCGGCGACCATCATCACCTCGCTTGGCAATGCACTAACGTGTTTACATGCCCAATGATATACGCTGGCATGGGGCTTATAGGTATGAATAGTCTCGGTGCTAAGTATGTGATCAAAACAATCTTTAATGTTGGCAAAACGTAGCTGCTCAGCTAATCCGTTAATTGACGAATTAGACAAAGCCACTAGCGTAAAGCCCTTGTCTTTTAGGGCGTTGAGTGCCGGCTTAACGTCGGCATGGGGCGGTAATGCAGTGATATATTTTTTAATGGTTTGTTTTGCATCTGACTGGCTAATCTCAATGTCTTTACTGTGCGCCACCATGACCAAAGCGGCCGCACCTATATCGATAAAGTCATGAAACTGACCCGATGCAATGTCCACGAGAGAATGATGAAGTAAAGTGGCAAACCATAAATCAACCAAGGTTTCATCACCGTTTAACACAGGGGCTAGCCCCTGCTTCATTTCATCCATATCAAGTAATGTTTCGTTAATATCGAAAATAAGTACTTTGGGTAACGTCATATACCGCTCCGTGTTTTTATCGGCCAGCTTAAGAGGTTAATACTTCTACCTTATCAATTTAGATGATTTAACATAACCATTTGCACCTAAGTGTAGCCACAGTGCCATGAACCTTTCTTAGGGAGGAAGGCGCCAGCCTAGTGGCCTGCTGGGGCGCCAAAACTGACCAAAACCGCCACACCAATTAATGCCACAATAGACCACAAAATTGTGGCTTTAGTGGCTTTTTCTCCGAGAACCCAGGCCACACCCAATGACATAAGTGCACTAGTGGCAATGAGTGTTTGTACTACGGCTGCCTTGGCATACGCAAAGGCAAACATTTGCAAATAAATGGCGGCGGTGGTGCCTAATAACGTGGCAAGGATGAATGCAGGCCAAATTCTCTGACCTTTGGATATTGCAGGAAGCCAACGAGTTTT